>Ga0307507_10003480_pt1 | contig 30418 bp, 33 predicted proteins | sample 7_EM_MG_FD_207223 | JGI IMG/M metagenome (GOLD analysis project Ga0307507, IMG submission 207223) | Populus trichocarpa ectomycorrhiza microbial communities from riparian zone in the Pacific Northwest, United States - 7_EM | ecosystem: Host-associated > Plants > Roots > Unclassified | place... | reverse complement strand
ACAAAGTATATTAAGGAATCGGAATACGGGGGGGGAGGGGAGGCTGGCTGTGCGTGCGTATCCTAGTACTCGCGCGGCTTTGCCGTAACAAAAAACCCGTCTGGCGAATTGTGGTGAGGGCTTTCCAACTTCCTCGCCACAATTCGCCAGACGGCGTTTTGCACATCGTCAAGTTGTATATGTATGATATATAGAAGCAACTGCCTAGAAAATAAAGAGTACTAGATAGTTTACCCTATACACGTAAGATTCAGAACGGGGGCGCAGGCTGACGTTAGAGATAGCAGGAGAAATACGTCAGGGCGCGCGGAAGAGGCAATGTGAAGCTGGCGCCATCATGAGAAGGAAGTGAAGAGAACCGGAGCTAAGGTGTAGCCAGGGCGTCAGTACGACGCGACGTCGCGTCAGGAGATAGAGGGCGTTGCCAGGCAACACAGGAAGCACAGGGTGTTTGCGTGCGTTGCAACGAAATTCAGGGCGCACAGGGCGTAGAGAACGCAGATGCGACGTCGCTTGCGTCAGGGCGCAACGCCGACGGATCTGACGCAAGGTATTTTTTTGCTGATGCATGATATAAAAAGAACGCCAGACGGCCAGGGCAGAGAGCACGCATGGGGCAGAGCCGGCTCGTTCGGACGCGGGTGTTATGCGTCTGGAGTGAACATTGTTTTTCCTGATCCACTTCCCTCATCCCAGATGTCCCTAGTCCACTCATCGCTTGTCCTGGCTCTCCCGGATGCCTGCTTCGACTCTTCTGTCCTACCTTGAACTTCTCTCACATACCCCTTCTACTCCGGGACGTCTGCTTCCCTTAGCCTAGAGCCATCCAGGTCTATAGTGCTCGTCCCCCAGTCCACCAGTCCAGGGGTTTTTGATTTCAATCACCCACTGTTTCTTTCTTCCCCACCCCCCTGTAACCTGCTCCTTTCGCTTTCCCGCCATCTGGTCCTCAGACCCACTTTGCACGTTCGGTGTGGCCACTAGTTTTTGCTGACGGTCTGCTCTCCATCCTATTACCTGTGGTCAACCCCTTGATTCACCTCCGGAAAGTCTTGATTGTCCCAGTTCTGCCTCTGCCCTCTACTGGGCCTGCTGTAGTTGCCTCTCTGGAGACCAGCTCTTGTCTGGTCCCCGTTCCATACACCCGGATTCCACCAGTATCGGGGACCCTCGGCTCTGCGGCCATCGGGGTTCGCTGGGTTCCGCGATCACAATTCTGTCGCCCAATATACGCGTTGTACTTAACCCGGTGCTTGCATCAGCACACCCTACTGTTCTTGAGATATCTAACCTATATAAATAAATACTCCTTACCAACAAAAGTCCTACCACCGTGGCTCTAACTGATAAAAGGTCTGTGTATCTTGTTATGCTTACCATCAACGCCAAGTAATAATTATTTTAATTACAGTGAAAAAAGCAGAGTCATCTAGTCACAAAAAGCTGGGCTGGCCCAATTGAAGCTAAACACTTGGGGGTTGCAACTCCCAAAGTGTCGGCTTGAATTCAGCCACACTCAGTGTTCCCTCCAGACAATTTTTCCCCTCAAGACCATCATTCTCCTCTGGACCACCATTCCGCTTTGAACCGCCATTCACCTCTCAACTACGACACAGGTTCTGCAAACCGCGGCTAGGTACTGTCGTCGCTTCTAGTCAGATCACGCATGTCATCCCTCTTATCAGCCTTGTACCCAGAAGTCTTGATTTGGTCTGTCTTGTGCTACGACGCGATCTTTCACACCTATCTCTCTATCTTTCGGATTGTGGCCTTCTTCCGCATGTCGTATATCTAATCCCGGATTGAGTTAGCATAATTGACCGGATAGCCGGATTTCATGAGGGGTGGCCGTCTGCGGACCCACCTTTTCATATGTTTGATAGCACCTCTTGTAGTAGTCTGTCAACCTACTAGCTGTCTTGTTCGCCCCAAGAAATAATTTACTGACCACCAAACACTGTCTGTGAGAAATCGCACACCGCTAAGGACTTGTTCCTTGTATCTTCGTAGTCCATTAAGCAGCAGTGAAGAGCAGTGCACACGAGAAGTACCGTTAGTCAATGGAGAGGGCTGCAGTAGTTCTGCGTTCACGGCTTGGAGCCCACACTGTGCTTGTTGGGGAAAAAGTAGACACTCACCAGTTTTACAATCTCGTCTACTGTAAACTAGCTAGTCTGAGGACCAGCTCTGAGATCCACAGTCTGGCTAAGAAATGAATCATCCTTGAGAACGCTTTTCACCAGTGTCTTGCACGCAACTGGGTCTTTGATCAGCAACTGATACCACTCCACCACGATTTTCCACCCTTCTGAAACTATATACCCACGACCAGCCGATACATGGCGTTGCAGCTTACACAAATTTTAGCTATAAATTGTAATTCTCATTCTTGGTCGGGTTAGGGGACTCACCATCTCAAATGAGATTGCATCAGGAAGAAGAGATGGGGCTTGTTCCGCAGGCCGCTCATCCCGTGAGCAGTCATATTCTTCTTTTTCCCGCTTTCTCTAATCCAATGCTAGTGGCCAAGCCCTCTCGACCATATTCTCCATTACAGCCGCGGTAGGCCAAGGTTGTTCTATATAGACTTCTGCTTGTAAATTAAGTTTCGCAGCATCATAAACAAGAATATTCTCTGGGAGAATCAACTCTTATTTCCAAAACTTGTGTGGTAGCTTGCTCTCCTAAGTTGCACTTGTAGAGTTAAATGGAGTCTGCATTTGAGATATGAATGTATGTTCCAGATACCAGGGTTGTTGCCAAGCCAGCTCTGTCCGCAGCCTCTTGTGGAGGTCGTTCTGCATTCCAGCGTGCTGCCCCAGGCCTGTGGTCTGCCAGTTCTCAGTTGGTGAATGTCTACTAACAACGAGTCTCCCATGGCGGTTTTCACGGGTCTCAAGGTTTATGAGAGTCCAGTTGGGAGGGCGTGTTTCGACCTCATCAGACTCAGAGGAGCGATCATCGTCGTATACCACGCTCGAAGGTTCAGGGAGATCGGGTACATTCTCTGCGTCTGGCTGCTCTTTTTCAGTAGTGTTAAGTTTCATTGGAGAGAAGCCTCTCAAACTATATAGGGTACCTTACCGTTAGAGAATTCAGCATGGTCTTCCTCTTTGTCATTAGATTTGCCATCTGAAAGATGAGTGGGATACTCCGGTTCAGAACAACAAGGGTGATGCTCAGGTTCAGAACCACAAGGGGGATGCTCAGGTTCAGATCCACAAGGGGGATACTCAGGTTCAGAATAACGTGGGGGATGCTCAGATTCGGAATGACAAGGGGCATGCTCGGGTGAATTGACAGGCCAGGTCCTTTCTTGTCGCCTGCCAACAGGCTGAGAACTAGAAGAGCAAGAAGCTTGAGTTTGTAACGAATTAGTCTGGGTATTCTGTCATGAACCGGGCATGGCTTTAGTTGTCCGGACAGGTATATGATGTGAAGAGTAAAGTGCAAAGTACCAGGTATACATCGGAAGATATAGGCTGGTTGTGAGGTCCGTGGGTGCAGATTGGGCAGCCACTCCAACTCGAACACGGCCAATGATAGTTCAAGGGATACAATATGCGAAGGATAGTACAAAAAGCACGGTACATGACACCTCTCCGTCCCTAGCCCCTCAAGCAGCATGAAATGGGTTCTGAGTGTAGGTTTTCTTGTTCTTGCCTAATTCTCACTGTTAACTTCAAGCTAAGTCTGAGGACTCGGATATGGAATAAAATTTTGGTCATAGGGATAGATACAGTAGTCGAAAAGAAGAGAAAGAGAGGAATCTCGTCGAGCTAATACGACTGCCATTAACATCTAATTGAATGCAATCCCTTGATCCTGGCCGATAAAATGCAAACCTAGACAAATGCAGAAAACAAAACACTCTACCAATATGCTGACCCTGACCTGCTGAATTCTAAATCTAATGCTCTATAAGACACGGACCCGACAAAAGAAACAAACCACCCCCTATGCTGCAGACCAAAAAAGAAATGCTAACTCAGCAGAAAACTAAAGAAAAATGACCAAATGAAACAAACCAATACAGTCCCATGGATGGAAGCCAGGCAACAAGTGCCTTCAAACGCGGACCCCAAAACAAAAGAAAACTGCCCTCTCGAGCATGCTGTAGATAGAAAAGAAATGTCCACAACCCAAGTAGAAAAGAAAAAGACAGAAACCAATACCCTCCCCGGGATGGACACTAGGCAACAAAAGCCTTCAAACGTGGACCTCAACATAAAAGGAAACTACTATCTATAGCATGCTGTAGATAGAAAAGAAATGTCCACAACCCAAGTAGAAAAAAGCAAAACAGAAACCAATATGCTCCCGGGGATGGCCAGCAGGCAACAAGAGCCTTCAAACGTCGACCCTAAAACAAAAGAAAACCACCGTCTATAGCATGCTGTAGATAGCAAAGAAATGCTCACAACCTATGTAGAAAGGAGAAACAGAAACAAGAGAATAGCGGAGACAAGCCCATGGCCCGGAGATCCAGAATTTGTATTAGTAGTGGTATGTCAAGAAAGGGTTAAAAGGACCACCAGCACTGGTCAGAGCCCCAGAAGGACTGGAAGTGCTATCATCACTTCCCTGGGCTCCAGCAGGACCGGGAGTACCGTCATTACAACCCTAAGTGCCAGAAGGGCTGAGAGTACCATCATCACCACCCTGAGTGCCAGAAGGACCAGAGATAGCAGTACTGGCTTGTTTAGCAGACTGTGCCTCAAGCGAACAGATTCGGGTCACCCTAGCATCTATTAACTCAATATAGGACAATATTTGCTCAATCAATTCATGCATGATCCGTGCCGCAGACTTTCCCAGGCTGTGCTGAAGTTGTTTGGACCTATCGTCAACCCCTCCCTCACAATGTAGAATCCAGGCCTTTGGGGTCCTCCTTTGGGGTCCGCCTTTGGCGGATACGATGAATCTGTCCAACACCTTGACGTAAGTCATTCAGGTTCCAGAATCTTTGGATGATTATGACGTGGTTCACTGTTACTAGGTTCAGCCCTGTGTCAACAAGGGCGGAAGTGAGGGTCTGTGCGCGAGTCTATTATCCGAAGCAGGCTCTTGTATTAGACTATCCCAGTCTCTTGACAGAACCCCAGAGTGATACAACATGAAGTAAATACCAGCATGAAAGGTCTGGAGAAACCAATTGGCATAAGATGCTTGGCCTGGCAAAGGGGTAAGGGTTACCACCTTATTCGATACCCCACCTTCAGGTGCGCCTAACAACTAGGGAACGAAAACATCTGAAAACCATCTGAATGCTGGCCCAATATGGAACATATCGCAGTCCCAGCTTTGGCGATAGGGCACTCTTCTATCCACCGCCTCCAACTCATCTGAGTTCACATCGTTTGCTGAAATGTCCATGGTGAGGCATACAAGACACCCCTCATGCAGAACGGTCTAGATGGCATTTCACTTGTCGCCCTTAGTGTCCTGAATCCACTTATCCATTGCAGATGCCTGAGCCTCGGTGTATTGCAGGCGTACGTCATGCTGAATGGGCTCGGGAATGCGGACTAGAGGATTCCCGTTTGAGTCTTTGGTCTCTCTTTAGCGCCAGATGGTTCAGAGCCACCCAATATCCTTGATGCTGATCATCTGCCTCCTCCAACCTAATATGTTCGTGCTTCGCCATGGCGATTACTGAGATAAGTGGACCAGGCCTGTGGTTTTCCCGCTCATCTTCCTCTGTGACCTGAGCGAACAACCACTCTCTCTGCACAACCAAATCACCCAATGTATGGTGCATGGGGGTTCCTGGGAGCTGGATCCGACAGGGGGCATCAATTTTTATTTAGAAGTCGAAGGTTTGTGTTGCTCGAGATTTCGCCATATGGGATTCATCGAAAATGCCAACCCCCCAATGGCAGCCTTCCAGGTGCGCAGGATTGCTATAGCAGGCTCAGTAGACACTATAGGATATCAGATGGAGGGTTCAGCCACGCTAGGGGTTGTCAGAACTTCACTTGAGTGCTTTGTGAGTAAGTCAGCGATTGGAATAGCAGTTGATTAGGTCCAGCCCAGTCTCTCGAATCAAACTCTGGACATGTCGCTCCCAGGCAGGGACAAGGTTAGCGCGGACGATGACAATTGAGGGTCATCTTTACATCTCATTATCAGTGTCAAAGATCCGCAGAACTTGTTCAAATTGCGCAACCGATTTCCCATGTGAGCATGGCAAGGGTCTGCCCGCTGCTGCCTGATTTCTGATATACTTAAGGTAGAGTAGCATGGCGAGCGCGCAATGAGTGTTCCCCAATCTCATATGATCCGCGATTAAGGCCACAGGGAGATGGTCCACGAGGATACGCTCCACAATAAACCAGACACCACAGACATGATAGAGAAAGAACCATCCATGGTGGATTCCCTGGACTTTCCGCATTCCGGACCCAATAACATCTTCAACAGGTGTGAGCAGTTCCGCTCCCAACATTTTCACGGCCTCATGGAAGCATTGGTGCTCCAACTAATTGTTGAGCTGGTCACCACATAGCCCGAGAAGAGCCCCATCGCTAGTGCTAGTAGGGTCCGCAGCTGCAATTGACATTGCATTGTCATCAGCCTCATCGAAGCTGTTATTTTCCCTACTATGTCGGGGGTTTGACCGATCTGCTCCATTGGGGACCAGGGCATCAAGCAGGGAAGATGGTATTTCCAGGGGCTCTTCAGCTACAAAATTGTGGAAAAATAAATCACCTTGTAGATTCTTAGTTTGACAATACATTGGACCATCACATACTTGGGCAACTATACAAGTCGTTATCATCATCATCACTGTCACTGTCACTGTCACCAACGCCATCACTAGCACCATCATTATTATCACAACTCTGGTCTGAGCCCCCATCCCCGGCGTTGTCCCCAGCCTCGGTTGCCTCCTCCCCACCGGTACTCCTGTTCTGCTTGGACAAACCTCAAAACCGAGAATGCTCCTCCCCACTATTTTCTGACCTCGAGCTCCCAGGACGATTGTGACTTCTTGGCTCCCGCTCATCCTCCTCCTCACTGGTATGATGCGCCATAATCTTTTCTGAGAGCCCGTGATTCTGATCACTCTCAGCAGCCATAGACACCAAGAAATGCCCAACAACCAAGTCCAGGTTAGGGCTATGGCTTTGGGCCATCATCAATGCCACATGCCATGATCCTTGGTCTCTGATACCCAGTTCCACCCTTGCATCCTGTTCCACGCCAGGAAAGATATCCAAGTACTTATCATTCCGTAGGGTAATTGTTGGCATTAGCAGCATGGCCTTGTGCTAAGTTGTGCAGCTCTTTTGGAGAACCCAAAGACCAAGACGGGTGAACTGGTTCACGCTAGCGTAAGTTGTAAAGTGGATTCAATTACTCTCATGACCGCGGAAGGAAATGCTGAAGGACTTGAACTGCAACTCCGGCAGCTCCGGCAGCTCCAGCGGTATCTGCCGCTTTTCAGGCAGTCTAGATGGGCTCCTCGGAACCTCACCATTATCATCAAACCTAGCCCGCTTCCTAGTACTCGGTAGACCCCTGAAAGCTAAGGGGCTGCTAGAAGCCAATAGGCTGCTGGAGGCTAAGGGGCTGCTGGAAGCTAAGGGGCTGCTGGAAGCTAAGAGGCTACTGGAAGCTATAGGGCTGCTGGAAGCTAAGGGGCTGGTGGCCAAGGAGCTGCTGGAAACCGGGGCGGGCCGGGTAGTTAAGTGACTTCAGGGGTCCCTGCGGGTCCTGGGAGTTACGGGGGCAGTGGGAGCCATGGGGTTTCTGGGGGTCCTGCGGGTTCTCCGAGTCGAGAGGGCAGTGGTAGTCGCTGGGGTCACAGCCACGGTAGGGTCTTTGGCGTGTTTGGCAATGGCAGCTGCTGCAGCAGCAGCAGCAGCTTGGGCAGCTTCATGAGCCTTCTTTCCCTCTTCTTTCATGTCTTGATGGACCTTCCTCATCTGCAAAGTGAGGAATTGCATAGCACACACTTGACGTTCCGCTGCATTCTCAAACCTTTCCAGATGCCGTTCAGCTGGGAAGTTGGTATACATGGTTAGGAGCCCAGTCTCCCACTGCACACCCGTGTCAGCTTCTCTAAGAGCCACGGGTCCGACAATGAGGTCCGCATATCTCTGACAAAGTCAGGTCCTTTCAAAGTTCGAAACAATTGTTTTATAGTCATCGGTGCTGGTTGTGGCAAAGCCAATTTTCACACAAAAATCAGCTGCGCTCTTCACCATTCTCAGAATATGTGTATTATACCCCACAATCTCAAATTTGTAACCACAGCTGTAGCAAGCAGTAAGAATTTTGCTCAGCTAATTATATATATAATATGGCTGGAAGTCTTGGTACGCAGGGTTGATACATCTGCGAAGTCATTTGCTCTATGTATTGAGAATGTTAGACGGTCTGAAGCTCATAGGGATCGAAGGTTGGAGTCTAGAAGCTTGAGGTCTGCATACCTATTTGGAGACTGCCTAGTGCCTATGTGTATCTCAGAACAGTTCTGATGTGTGCAGTCTAGGGTAAGGCCGGTGGCGAGAGCGATTCAGAAAGATTGTAACTAAAAGTAGGGCTGCGACAGGGTGCAGAACTGAACTTAACGGTTTGAGTATTAGCGTGTTGAATAGGGGGTGTGTTCTAATATCAACTGCTGTGTATCGGAGACCTACTAGTGTATGATCTTCTGGCTTGAAGGAGAAAGCCGTTCTCAATATATCATTCCAGGAACTCTTTCAAGATTCACAATTCCTGATACCAAGCTTTCAATTTTCACCCATTCCCAGGAAACAGTGCGTTTCGCGTACTGGAACCAACTTCTGTTTTCAAGATAGGTTTTGGTTTTCAAGATGAACATCTATTTTTAAGGTGAACAGTCCACTCAGTACAAGTGAACAAATGCTAGTTTTGAAGTACACTGGATTATCGACGGGGTGGGTTGTCGTAGGGTCCGAAAGACAGGGTCTGTACGGCAAGATCCAGGTCGGGTGCACTACCGACCACCTGGCTTAGGTCCGCCTTGTCACATCCCTACAGCACACCATGTGTGTACTGTACTAGGACAAAGGACCAGGAGAGATGTTTTGTTACCAGTCAGCTATAATTAAGCAGCACAACAGCCCCAGCCCTATACGAAAAATATATCACTTTCACAAACACTGTACTCGAGTGCTCTTTGTGCTCATATCACATCTATGCCATCACAGAGACAGGATTATTCCCCAGGTTGGCACTCCACAACACACTAGGCAAAATCTACCTCACACAGCCCAGATTGGCACTCCACAACAGGATAAACAGAATGTACCTCATCAAGCCCAGATTGGTACTCCACAACAAGATACGCAGAATATCCCTTACCAAGCAATGCCACCTCCGTCGAATCCCACCTGCCCAGACTGCAGAAGGCCCTTCAAGACACATAAAGGCCTATCAATCCAGCATAACCAGTGCCCGAAAAGAGAGACGCAGAGAAAGCAGAAACAAAGGCCACACCAAAGCGGTCCACAAAGTGAAAGAGAGGAGGGTGCTAGCAATGGGTATCCCGGAGATGACAATTCTTGGGTGGACCGTAAGCTTAATTCTGGATGAAGTACTCCCCCAGCTCAAACTAACATCATTGAGAGAACTCACGGGATGGCAGCCACCCACGGATCTTGAAAACGGAGACTTAGATAGTGCTCAGGAACCGTGAAGCCTGGAACCTGGGGACCCAGATCCAACCTGTTTGCCCGATCACAGGAAAACGCAGTCTCATCCATGTCAAGCCAGCAGATCTTATACCACTGCAGTTGGAATTTACCGCAGATACCTAGACGGGAACTGGAACCCATAACACCCATTTTGAAGTGCAAAAGACTTTGAACTAAGATGTTGGATGCTGCGGTCAGGCTTAACAAAAGGATCGATCGATAAGTATTTACTGCATGGACTGGATGATGACAGGTGCATATCGTTCCAGACTGCAGATGAACTGTGGTCTATGTTTGAGCGCCTAGAACGCGATTTTGGGCCCCGAAGCTGGTCCGCATTCCCATGTAGGTCCGGAACACTGTTTTCTCGCAACATCCTACACTGTATCCGGCTCCTTCTTAGCCATTTACCTTTCGCAGAGCATATGATTTTCTGTCCCAAGCGCCTCTTCGATAGTACTGGCCGAAGAGTCTATCATATGATTCATACCGCAAAATAGTGGTGGGAAACCCAAGACTTGGTGCCCAGAGGTGAAATAGTGGTCCCCCTCCTTTTCACTTCCGACAAAACCCACCTTACAAACTTCTCCGTAGACAAGGCTGCTTGACCGCTCAGTATGTCGATCGATAGCATTAGTAACGATTTATGATGGCCGGGCTCTAAACACGCATGAGTGCTAGTTGCTCTCTTACCGGTTCCTCAAAAGAACCCGAAAAACGGTGAGATTCATAGGTCTTGGCATCAAGCGATACAGCATATTCCGAATCTGATAGTAGAGCTAGATATCGCCAACCCAAGGTGTGAGTGGAATTGCGCTGATGGCCAGGTCCTCCGATGCTAGCCGATCCTAGCAGCCTGGATTGCTGACTCTCAAGGACATGTCATCCTGGCAAGAATCATCAATGTGCTTTACCCAATTTGCGAGATTCCAAGGACCATGATAGGACAGGAGCCAAATAGTTATACTAGAGTTGGTGAGGTTAGCGACGGCGATCCAAAGTCCGATCAGCAAGCGCTAGAACAAGGAAACACCCAAGATCCAGAGTACTTAACGTCCATGCCAGTGGGTCTGCGGGTGGAGGAAACACTGGTTTGGAGGCTTTCTTTATGCAATGTGTACAGGCTCTGGCAACCTGACCCTCTTCACCTCCTGCATCTAGATATTCTCAAGACGATGATGGATCAATTGGTGGGATATCTGCGGCAGCGGAGGATTCTAGACTAGTTCAATGAGTCTTTTAAGTTGATCCTGCCATACCTGGGCTTTCAACCATGTAACTGAAGCTACGAAGAGGTCAGTTCATGGCAGGGGAAAGCGATTAGGACTATGATGTGATAGTTACTAGCTTTGCTAGGCCCAATATTGATCGATGGGGTTCCATCTAGCGAATCAGCGGAAGGGTGGGTCCTAGCATGTGTCAGATCCATCATAGAATTTCTCCTGGGTCTTGGACAGCGCAGCCACTCTAATTACACACTCGGTCTGCTGGATAACAGACTCGCACTATTCTACAGAAGCAAGTCCGTATTTCGTCCTCAAAGAAGTACCAAGACAAGGACCAAGACCTTCGAGGAAAAGTGGGCCGAGATGGAGGCGAAGGGTAGCAAAGAGGAATGGTCAAGGCAACGGATGAAGGTGGAGAATGAAAAACTGGAGACTGCGATCTATGATTTCCAGTTTCCAACAATGCACATGGTAAGTCATGCCTCAAATATCATCCGTTGAATGGGATCACCTGACAACTTCTCTACTGATATATCGCACCTCCTGCCTATAGACAACTTGAAAGAAGCATACCGCATTTCCAATCTACTACAATACGAGTAGCAAATGCTCTGGTACAATTATAGATATACCGGGATCACTTCTCTGATCCAGACCTTAGAGCACCTTGCTTTAAGCGGAATATATGATCAGGATACCACTAGGCATCTTGGGATACACACTCAGAATGCGAGATTTCTCTCTACCAGGGCTGAGAGACTCCGGCCCAGAGGTCCAGAAATATGCTAGCATGCTGTTAAAACCAGCAGCAGACCTAGCCAGAACCTAGCGCCCGCAGTTAGCCTTCAAATTGCAGTCTCAAAGCGGACGCAGTGAGTAGATCAGGTAATTCAGCTGACTAGATTAGCAGGCAGGGCAAGAAGTAACAAGCGGCTCTTGCGAAGCAAGCCTGCGGAGCGGTTTTCTATTCCTGACCTACTGGTGCTTTTCCGCGATTATGTTGAAGAACTCTGAGGGCAAAGTGTGGCAGAAAGGGTCCTCGGCAGTTGAGAAACTAACGCGGAAGCTACGAGGATTAAAATTTACAATTCAGCGGCAAACTAGTAGCAGCCATTTCAACGCCCGTTGGAGATCGAGTGAAGGCTGTTGCAATGTACCAAAGAGGCAGGAAAGAATGAGCCACTAAGCCACAATATTTGGGTCTGGAAATGTGAAGACAGTGACAAAGATTCATTCCAATGGAGGAAGGCAAGCAAACTACTACTATAACCTTCGTTCAACCTATCTAAGGCAGTAATTCCGCAGACCACACAACGAAACAAATCCCCTGTGATAGAAACTCTGGTATTAGTTATACTAGTAGGAATGGAGTATGCAATGGAATCTGGCAACCCAAATCGCTTCCATGTGTTTGTGGAGGTTGTGCTCAATGAACAGGATCGGTATGTCGCGGAAGTGGAACCAATTTACGGGCTAGTCCATCTGCTGGAGGGGGTGAAAATCCTGGGGAACAAAAGCTGGCTCGTGAATAGCCACATACATCTAGAGACCTAGTATTATGTGTATTAGTATCGGCGTTGTATGTGAAAATACAAGTGTAGCGAGGGAGGGCAGAACTAGGCAAAGCACTTTACGCAAAAGTAATAGGTAGCAAAGACTCAGATTAAAAGACTCAAATTCCAGGAAGCAGAAGGAGAATGTGGGCGGTAATTCTGGATCACGATTTCTACCGTATTCGTATAATCTCGAAGACTACATCACCTCTCGTAGAATCCATGGCAGACCAGAATGACGTGAGAAGCCAAAGAGCTAGGCTCAAGTAGCTCCTGGAACAAGAGATTGGTAGCTAGAGCAACCACAGGGCTGCTGAGACGCGTTGTGGCTGGATCTGAGGTTTGAGATCTAGGCCGGAATGAGAGACGCAGCTCATGATCCAAACGGGAAACGAAAGAGGTTACCAAGGGCCACCGCAACGAGAACCTGTGGGGTTAAGTGGCCCCCTACCGGCGGACCACGGGGGAACATATTTCGAATGGGGATGCACAAAGGGGAATCATGGGCCACAAAGACTTGGATCACAGGGATTCAGGTGCGACAATATGGTGGACCAGGAGGTTTCTGGGACGACAAAAGAGTGGACCAGGAGAATCAGGTCCATGCAAACACGGAGCTCAGGATAACAGTCCAGGCCACCACAGACCGGAAGAGTAAAGGCATGCACAAGGGCGGACCTGGAGGGCAAAGATCTGTGCAAGGGTGGACCTAGAGGCCAAAGGTCCACACAAGCCCGGGCTGGGAGGATCCTGGTCTTGGCAAGGGAGGACCAGGGTGCAACGAATGTGTCCAGGTCTACTGGGGAAAGCGAAAGGGGTGGATGGGTAGCAAGTAGGGGTCCGCCAGAAGTGAAAAAGGGGGAGCGGAAGCAAAGGATTATGTGCCAGTAATCCCCAGAGGGGCGCAGATGGAAATCGGTATCTAGCTATTAGGCATCAGGACTGAAATACACTTTACTAATGTATTCTTTACAATTATGGCCCCCATTGGGTAATGGACAAAGGCCACTTTTATCCAATATACTGTATGACTAGAACAACGGCCATTAGTCAAGGGAATTTCCTGTCCGCTTGGTGCACAAGTGGCCTGAGCCCATTCAATTAGGATGGAGCTTTGACGCACTCTCTGTTTTAGATAAATACTCCTCAATTGAAATCCGGGAATGACTGGTATTCTTGACTCCACCCTCTGCACACACATGCAGAGATGGTATTAGACCTGGATAAAATCAGGTACAAGGATAAGAGAATGGAGTTTGATGATGTAAGTCGTACTCGGTTGAACAAGGCTTTGCACTTGAGTAGCAGGGCAAATGCATAGTCTGTTCTTAATGCAGCACCTAGCACTAGACCTCAGGCTCTCAAGCCTAGTACTACAGACTTCACCCAGTTTAAGGGTGGTCTTATTCTTCATACCTCTGTACTTGCTAAGCCTTAAGAGAGGCATGAAAGTTATGATATATGTAAAGGAGAAGTGACTACATAGAAGAGACTCTCACAATAGCAACTAAAGTCCAAATAACAAGTATTCACAGCCCAGAGAAGGAGGATGACCTAGCCAAGGGCTCAGGAAAATCTGGAGACTACAGAAATCCAGGAAGATGAGATAGACTGTCATGAGCCCACTCAACTAGTAAGTGCATAATATCTTATTTTTCTCATATTTTCAAACCAATAGCTCACATTATGTGGAAGGAAAATGCAATTTCTAAAGACATAGGTCCAAGTACCACTCACCCACAGTGCTCCTCATGCAAAAGGGTTAACTATTAAGTCTTTTTAAATTCTAATTCTGGGGAGGATACTGATACAATCATGAACTATTACTTTAGGGTCTCAACACTGCAGTTTGTATTCTTACAAAATTAGTTTTTTATTTCCATCCTGTGACGATTAAATGCTTTTATTCTAACAAGTAGGAGGCCAGGGAAGGCAATATTGAGTTGGTGGTTGCCATTTTTGTTGTTTTTACAGGGAGGCCAAACCTGACCCATTACTAGGGGTTGACCCATAACTAGGTACAATACTTTACTAAGCAACTATTGTGGCAGAGCAATTTAGGGATTTGGTGATAATTTTCACTCTATGGTCTCATATATAATGCTTATGTACTTCAAAGATCAGTACCATCAACTAGATACACTTGGTTTAATTACCATCTTATACAAATTATATTATATCAATTTCAATATCGGCTAATACTAATAAATAAACTCAATTAAACTAGTTGAAGGAGGTTCAAAGTATGTTAGAGGATAAGTGAGGGAAATATTGAGTGAAAAAGGGCAGTAGCTCCTCTAATACAAAAGTTCATATATAATTGTATATAGTGCTCACAGCTTACTAAGCAATGAGTTGGTGGCTAGAATGCAAGAAGTTTGGATTTAGATTTCGTGGACTTTTTAAAGGTAGTTTACATTGGGGGGCTTGGTGTATGTATTGCAGGTTATACAATGTGAAGTAGTAAATATGTAAAGCTTGCTCTGGTTATTCACAGTTGTAGTTAGAAGAAATACCGGATGTATTTGCTCACGAAAAATGTTTGCTTTGTTTTAGCTTTTCTTTTTATACAGGTAAGATAAACCTACAATAATAGATAATGAAAAAAGGAATAACTACTGTGACTGCCTTCTGGGTAGTGGTGGGAATTAATTAGGTAATGATACTATCTCTATACCAAAGTGTGATATCTAATGAGATTAAGTACTGCCGGCTTAGACTAAGTCGTTGTAACAAACTTCTTACTATATGACAACTGCCAAGTGGTCACTAATGGCTAGGTATATCTGGTTTGGATTCTCAAAGCCAACTAAAGAAGTAACAATTCAACCAAGTATATTGAAAACTCTGTTTATCAAAGTATACTCTATCTCTAAGTCCAGAGAATAGCAGGTCTTTAAATACACTTGCCTGGCTATCCAGTGCCCTAATAAAACAATAAGCATAAGAGACCAATGTGGTAGCCTTGAATTATTACCTAAAACACATCAGGTATCAATTGATACTTTGATATCAAACATAAAACATACTGAGTATAAAGTGATACTAGAAACCAAACCAGTAACCCGTACCAGTTATAGTTATTGGGCTTGGAGGAGTGGTTGTGAATCATCAACCTGCTACTCATGGCTGCTTGTGGATGTCAAGTGACAACAGCAACTGCAAAGTGTCAACTACGAAGTGACAACTTGGCAGCGACAACTGCGAAGTAGCGACAATCCCATCATTTTTAATTTACTTCTACGGTCTACTTTACACTTAAGGCCTATTTAGATGCAATAGTTCTATTTCATTTCCTTTCAAAAGGGACAGAAGGCCATTTTCACAGCTGAAACCGTCACCATTAGTAGCTATTGACTATTCCCCTCACCGTTCAAGGATGAGGTAAGTGACAACCCCACTATCGATACCCCGCCGCACAGACACTGATGGTGCCATATGCGTAATTAAACATGTCTCGCATTACGAACACTTTTATCTAGTGGCTGTATGGTTCCGGAAGACTAAACTCTATACTAGGTTTCTCACAAAAAAATCACAATTTTGGTGACACCAAGTGTAACAAAAGATATATTTCTAGCACTGCGGATGTATTATACCATCAAATTTCAAAATTAGAAATAGTAGGCAGGAATGCACAAGCTGACCTCCCTAATTGCTCACCTTCCTCGGGCTGAATACGGCATCTCAATTAATCATGATATTCATCTCCGCTCAAATCAAACTTTGCGTCTCAACTTAAGCCGCTCCACCCCCTGCGCAAAACCCTCATCGCCGATCATTGCCTCCGCATCTATTATTTTCAACACCTGCCAGTCACCCTTCTGCCCAAATTAGGGGCTGTCCTGACCATCATTTGATTTCCATCATAAATCAAACCACACAATTAGAAATAGTAAGCCAGAATTCTAAAACCCACCGCCTTCACGGCACCTTCCTCGCACCAAGTGCAGAAAACAAAACCAGCCATGCACCCCACTATCTAAAGTTCACATCTTCAACACTCCTCTCGCCCTCACACCATATTCGCCCAGTAATTTTGATATACCGCCATGCCTATAGCCCACGAGATCAGCCGCCGTATAACCTGACGCATCGACCCTCCCAGGGTCAACCACTCCAGTCTCCAGCAGCATCCTAACGATCTCCTCCCACCCATTTCTAGCGGCATACATAAACGGCGTCCTTCCATCAGGCCCTACCCAATCAGGGTTCACATCATCCCGTTCTAGCAACATCCTCACCACCTCCTTTTTGCCAGACGAACACGCCCAAACAAGTGGCGTCCACCCACCTCGATCCGGCAAGTCCGGTTTTATCTTTTCCATCTCCAGTAACATCTTCACAATGTTAGTTTGATCGTACTGGATTGCTAAAGTGATAGCTGCTTTCCCGTCGTTGTTGAAAGCATTGTAGCGAACGCCTCCCCGTGAGAGCAGGAGTCTCGCTATCTCTTCTCTCCCCTCAACGATAGCCCACATAAGCGGGGTTTTGCAGGCTTGAGCTTGATCTCGCAGATAGGGGGAAACGTCTCTGCGGTTCAAGAGGTGCTTGGTGATCTCGCGGCGGTCCTCGCTCACAGCTTGGATGAGTGGTGTTTCCCCCCACATATCATGCTTGTTCGGGTTAAGATCTTTCCGGCCCAGGAGCAATTCCGTTACTTCTATGTGGTTTTCTATGACGGCCCAGTGGAGAGGGGTTCGACCTAGACTGTCCGGAGTGTTCGGGTCAAGGGATTGCTGGCACAGGAGTAGCTTTACTCTTTCTATATCGTTGTCGAGGACGGCCCCGTGGAGGAGAGTGTTGCCGCGAGTGTCAGAGATGTTGAGGTCGAGGAGTTGCGAGCTCAAGGGCATCAGCTGCTGAGAGTGGAGGGGGTCTGTCGACATTGTGCTTGCTTGCTCGTTGTGGGAGAGCTGACGATGGAGATAGCAGTGAAACTTAGGCCTCGTGTAGTATGAGGTAAGAGAGAGGTGAATTTGTACCCGAAATCAGGATTCTGTCTTAAGTCTAAACTTTGTGTCCGCTTGCGTTTAGTAGTGTGGGCTTTCTTGAAAAAGCGCAGTCACACTTTTCTAACACGTATGATAAAGAACTTTTGTTCACCTAGTCAGTTTGGCCTTTACCGTAAAACTCAAATAGAAGAAAAACATGTGCTAGGAGTAAGGCGCCTCGTATATTCCTTTTGTTATTCGCGGTGTTTTCCCCTCGCGTAGCTGAGAAGGGAAATTCCAACGTCCTAGCACATCGAGAATTGTCATAATAATTATTATCATGCCGTACAAACAAATGCCAAGTTCAACCATTAAATCTAAAAGATCTAATCCGATCACAAGGGGAACTGATCTGAGCCCCCCTTTTCCCCTGACCTAAATCCCCTTGAGTAAATCCACCATAGCACATTAGCCTCGAATCCCCCAATCCGAAAAAAAGAAAAAACAAAACACCCCAAGGAGGAATATTGTTATGCAGACAGTAATGCATGTATCATACTCGAGCACTACCGTACCCTATTCCTTACCTATCCCCCCTTCTACATAAACGAGAGAGAATAATTATCAAAAACCCCCCGCCTTCCCGCAGATTCTAATAATAATATAAGGTAATTGCACCCCGGCCCGGTCCTTCCCACCATTGCCGCTGCACTACCAACTCTCAGAGAGCGAGAAGCAAGATTTGGAGGAACCATGACCTAAAGGGATCATTGGAGACTTTTCCTCCTGCCCCTCCCGGCACGAGTGATTGTGCATGAAGACCCCCTCGAGCGGGGCTAGAAGCTAACTCTACGAACTATCGGGGGTTCAACCTAGAGTATGCAAAGTACGAGCTTGGGCAATATCATACCTTGAGTAATTTTTTTAGGGAGGGCATCGCTTCACGGCAGTGCCTCCTGAATAATATAATAAGAATAACTCGGTTGAAACAAAACAGTTCAACCTCCTAATCCTTTCTCGAAGAGTAGAGGGAAGGATATGTAGGGCTAACTTATTCGTTGCCCGTACTCTGCTTTTGAAGTGTGTTGTCCTTTCTGTTATGATACTACTGCTACTACTTCTACCACTACAAACTCTATCTTAGACGGGAGAAGAAGAAGAAAAAGAAAAAAAAATCCAGGAAATTATACCATAGCCACCAGCCCACCTCTGCCATCTCACAAGTAGCCCTCTAAGAACACAACCTAAGCGCCAGCAAGATATCATAGTTTTCCATACTTAATGATTAAAGAGAAGTCACGAGATCTTAGTTTGTGTATAGGTAGAACGGATGCTGTAGGATTTTAATTTTTATCATAGCTAGAACAGGAATTTCTAGATACCGCCATTGGTTTATGGGTAGAATCCAAGAGCATCCCCGACTTTTTTCCTTAACGGTTGCTTGGGTATGATACTTAGCTATCATACGAATAAAGATGTTGAATCCCATCAACCTGAGCTAAGGATTGGGTGCTTCCGGAGGCTTGGTTGGTTGCTAGCTCAGCCCTTGTATCGTACTCTCCTCTTCAAACATACTGTCAGATGTCTTCCGAGGATGGGCGTTCTTTTGTGGGGATTAGCACAGAAGTTTATCATGGTCACAATAGCTAAGAAATCAAAACGGCGAAGGCAAAAAACAAGAAATGTCGAAACAATGCCCACTTCACAGGAAAATACAAGTCCTCGCCTGCTCCTTCTCCCAAGTCCACAGAGCCCCCTTTTTATACAATAAATCCTGAAACAAACAGCAACGATGCTGACGAGGAAACGACTACTCAAGCGTACAAATACTTTGACACGCTACAACGTGTCCTACCGGTATGACACCTCCGACAACACGGTCAAGTCTTCTAGTAGTATAGTACCTCATTAAGACTAGAATTCTTAATTGGGGCATGAGACTCAGGGCTGGTTCTAAGGTACCGGTGCTGTCAGATGACCTCCGGGAGTAAGCGTTCTTTTATGGAATTTGGCAGAAAGCTTTATCAGTGTCACAATAGCTCAAAAATCAAAAGGAAAAGACGAAACAAAGTGTCAAAGCGACGTCTATCTGCTTCTCCAGAATATTCAAGTGTTCGTCTCTTCTTCTCTCAATGCTCCCCAGAGCCCTCTTTTATCGAATAACAATGCAAACAAAACATCAACTCTTTAGACTAGGAAACCACGCAAGCATACGAATAATTGAGTACGTTGCTAAGTGTTGTATGCCACCTCCGACAGCACTATACTTGTGCCAGGCAAAGAGTATCCAGAAACAGGAGGGGTTTGAGGCAAAGGCGTTTTTTTGGGGAGAGTACTATGGAAAGGGGTTTGGCGGGTAAAAAAAGAAAAAAAAAAGAAAAAAAAGGCCTGCCCGCCATCCCATTCCCCCCCGATTCCTACCCTGCACCCGACTCTATTACTACCTCCCTCTATTAGCGCCTGCCCCACATTTAAACTCGACCCCCCGCTTGGCATTGAAGCCAGACAGCTCCCATTGGGCCTGCCTCCCCGGTTTGCCGGGGAGTGGGCCACCTCCCACCTAACCAACTGCCCCTGCTCGAAGGCCGGCTGCTTCTAGCACTCTCCCAACCTCCAGCACTCGCGAGCCAACTAAACCCTGAGCACCGCCTCGACGCCGTCCAAAACGAACTCCGTAAGCGAGTGTTTGATCCGGTCGTTAGGGGCCCCGCAATCTCCACGGTAAGGGTAACCACCGACTCACCCCACACCACCATGAGCCCTAAAGAACATGAGATGATAATGTCAGCAATCCGCATAGTTTCGACCTGGAAAAGTGAATAACCCTTTCCATCCAGCAGCAGGAGTTTCTAAGGCAGCTTCTGAAGGACACAAAATAATAAAGTTAACAATCAAGGTAGTTCAGAGCCCAGAAACGTCTTGAACATACCTTAATTCGCCATAATCGTAAATAAAAGGCTGCAGTACGGATGACGACAATGATGATGTTTGTATGGATGGATGGATGGAGGATGGACGGGAGCGAAGATGGAGGTCCGTGGGAAAGTCTCCTCCGGGGGTCATTAAACGGGGGGACATCTAACTTAGATAGTGGATTCGTATACTCGTAATAGAACGACGTTCGTGAACACGGTCACTATTGTGTGGTACCGACTGCTTGTAGTGTTCCGGACTGTCCGGCGAGGAGGCTGCCAAAAGCCCGGGCGGGACTAGACTGCCACTAACAGTCTGTCCAAGGCAGTGGAATCCCAAGATGGCTGTCTTTGACTCGGCTGACCGGCCCTATAGGGCGAGACTGTACTTCTCGCGGGTAGGGGTAGTGCGGCAGGCGTGACAAAGGACTACCGGGTGAGATGGGGGGACACCCGGAGGACTATTGGGAATAGAGGTGTTGTTTGTAATGAAGGTAATGACTAGACTAAAATATTTCACAGAGTGAAGCGAAGTAGTTCAAGTAAAAGAGAGTAATTTAGGTTGAAGCGATTAAGGAGTTGTGAGATAGCTTGAGAAAAGAAAAGAAAGGAAAGGAAGGAAAGTAAGGACAAGGAGGAAGGAAATTTCATAGGAGAAATTTTTTTACCGCTTGCGTGTCCCGCGAGTGCGTATGCGTACCGCTGCCTACAAGTGTGGGCATTTCCGACACGAATGCTGAAAAAGAAAAAGAAAAAAATCGATGGGGAGGGAATGATCGGAGAGAAGAGTGTTAAGCAGGGTAGTAGAGCGGTCCCAGTGAAGATAAGGACTCCCTATTAAGCGGTGAAGAAGCTCATGATTGATTGAGTTGGGTGGGTAGAACGAAAAGTCTTGAGCGAGGTCAACAGGAAGGAAGGAATTAGGCGAGGAAAGGACAATAATACGAGAGGAAAAAGCAAGAGAAGAAAGCTTTTCATAGCTTGCGTGTCCCACTACCGGTGCATACGGGAACTACTGTGGTCTCACAGTGCAGGCAGTTCTTATATTGTCAAGTGCTGCTATTTCCAGCAAGGACGGCGGCGGACCGGATGAGTGATATTACGTGATTTCCCCTCTGAGTCAGCCAATCCCTACACTGAAATCTAGCAGTATGTACAGGCTATACGCCAAGATTTTCACAACAACTGACCCATCAACACAAAGCACTCTACCAGGAGCAACCCGAGAAAAGTCCTCGAGAGAGACCTCCGGAGAAAAAGAGTGTCAAAAATAAGATACAAGCCCACCTCACCCCGTCTACCCCATTTTTATTAGAAACCAGCCGTACTGTTCCACCCAAAACCAGCTTTCCAAATTCAAGTGTCCCAAAATATCGCATCACTAGCCACCCCCATCTATCAGCCACATCCCTACCAAAATTTCGAGGTTGTCGCCTGAGATGTTTGCCACACAATAAACCGCCACAATAAAAGCTGACCTCGCTAATCGCACCTTCGAGCACGCCAAAAACGCGGACAACAAAGCCAACCAAGCATCCCCCCCATCCCAAGTCTAGCTCGCATCACACCGCTTCAACACCTTCCTCGCCCCTGCGCCATACCAGCCCCAACAATTTCGTCACACCCACAGTCGAAGATCGACATCCCAAATCTTTCTCTGGTGGCGCACGCCCATCAGTCTCCCCACGCCGCCGGCCGCTCCAGCCCTCCGCAGCATCCGAGGAATCTCGTCGTCATCCCTACACTCAGTAGCCCACGTCAATGGCCCTACCCTGGTATATCTCCGCAAATGAAGGTTCACATCATTCCGTTTTAGTAACATTCTCACGACCGCCACAGAATTGATCCGACAAGCCCACTCCAGCGGCGTTAGCCCATACCGATCCTCCATGTCCGGCTTTATCCCTTCCATCCCCAGCAGAATCTCCACGATGTGGTTTTAGTAGTACCTCATCGCCCACGTGATAGCCGCTTGGCCATCATAGTCGCAGGCGTTGTAGTCAACGTCTTCCCGTGCCAGCAAGAGCCGTACAATCTCTTCGCTTCCGCTCCAGCCGGCTGCCCAGATGAGTGGGGTTCCACCCTTTCGGTCGCACAGGTTGGGTTTAAGGCCCTCACGGTTCAAGAGGTGCTTGGCGATCTCACGGGAGCCATTTCGTGCAGCTAGGGCGAGTGGTGTTTTGCCTTGCTCGTCCCGCCTGTTTGGGTTGAGATCTTTCTGGCGCAGGAGTTGTTCCGCTACTTCTATGTTGTTTTTGAAGACGGCCTAGTGGAGGGGCATTTTGCTGAAAGTATAGGTGGGGTTAGGAGGTTGCCTCGGGAGTGACGATGGCTCGGGGGGCCCTGTGTCAGTGTTGGACGACATTGTGCTGACTTGCCCGTTGTTAGAGAACTGAAGATTAAAATAATAGTGAGAGTTAGACCCTGTTTGGTACGCGTGGATTTGGACTTGAAATCAGGATTCCGTCCCAAGTCCAGACTTTGGATCTCGTCGCGTTTCGTGGCCCAAGACTCAGACTAGGCTTTATTGCGTGCATTGGATTGGGATTTTATAATAATTCTAAACTTCTAGAAAAACCCAGTCACAGTCTTGTATCATAACCCTAAAGTCCTTTTTTCCATTCTATTTAGCTTGATCAACATACGTCTCGTCTATGGCATTCTATTCTTATCCATCTCAAGGGGCTCACATCTGATACACAAACAATTGCCAATTGATGAAAGTCTAAAATTTAATTGAATTCCGCCATGCTCGGTAGGCCCAACACCCAAAGCCCAGGCTTGCGAGTTTTTGGACTTTAATTTTTAAGTCCGAGCTTGTAGTCTAAATCGTAGTCTCATCGGAGTGTATAGTAAACAGGGCCTTAATGGTTGAAATGCCAAATTGATCGGTATCAGCCAGAGGAGACTTTCCCACGAACCTCCATCTCTGCCATCATCCATCCATCCGTCCACAAACATCATCATCATCATCCATACTGCAACCCTCTCTTTAAGATTACAGAGAACCAAGGTATGTTCAAGACGATTCTAGTTTCTAAACTATCCTGATTGCTAACTTTATTATTTCGTGTTCTTCAGAAGCTTCTCCAGAGGCTCCTGCCGCTGGATGGAAAGGGTTATCCAGGACGTTTCTAGGTATTCGTATGGGTTCATCTAAACCACGCTCAGTAGCTATTCTATTCTAGCGGTTCACACAGTTCCCAGGCGGCCCAAGACAAACCAAAACTGGACTTTGGAGATCAGTTTAGCGACCTACCATATGCTAGGCTAGTCTCACGGGGGACATCTAGATAGTGGATACGTATACTCGTAATAGAACGGTGTTCCCGGCTACCACTGCGCGGTACTGAGTGCTTGCAGTGTTCCGGGCGGTCCGGAGGCCCCACAGGGCATGGCGGGGAGACTACGAAAGCTGGGACAGAACTAGACTACCACTAGCAGTTTGTCCGGGGGAGTGAAATCCCAGGATGGCCGTCTTTGACTCAGCCGGCAGGCCCTATAGGGCGAGACAGTGCTTTTCTCGGGTAGTGGTAGTGCTCCAGGCCTGACAGGGGGTGACCGGGAGAGATGGGCGACGGCCGGGGGATTGTTAGGAATAGAGATGTTGGTTTGTAATGAAGGTAATGACTAGACCAAAGGATTTCACAGAGTGAAACGAAGTAGTTCAAGTAAAAGAGAGTAATCTATGCTGAAGCGATTAAGAAGTTGTGAGATAGCTTGAGAAAAAAAAGGAAAGGAAACGAAAGGAAAGGAAGGACAAGGAGGAAATTTCATAAGAGAAAAACTTTTACCGCTTGCGTGTCCCACAAGTCCATTTGCGTACTGCTATAATACCTACATGTGTGGGCATTTCCAACAAAGCGATTGAAAAAAAATCGATGCGGAGGAAATGATCGGCGATAAGGGTTTTAAGCAGGGCAGTGGAGCGGCCCAAGTGAAGATACGAACTTTGTATTGAGTGAAGAAGTTCATGATTAATTGAGTTAAGTGCATAGAATGAAAGGTCTTGAGCAAAGTTAAGAATAGGTAGGAAGGAATTAGACGGTGAAAGGATAAGGGAGGTAAAGCCAAGAGAAGAAAACTTTTGATAGCTTGTGTGTCCCTCTACCGGTGCATACGGGCACCACCGCACCGCGGCCTCACAGCGCAGGCATTGCTTATATTATCATATCAAGTGCAGCTATTTCCAAGGAGGGGGGTGGATGGGATGAGTGATATTTCGTGATTTAGCTTGAGTCAGCCTGCTACACTAGAATCTAGCAGTATGTACAGGTCCACCAAAATGTTCACAATTGACTAATCAACACAAAGAGCACTCTGTTGTTCCGCATGCCAGGAGTAACCCGAGAAAAGTCCCCCGAGAGAGACCTCCGGAGAAAAAGAGTGTCAAAAATAAGATACAAGCCCACCTCACCCCGTCTACCTGTACTGTACAAATACAGTCGTACTGTTCACCCAAAACTGGCTTGCCAAATTTAAGTATCACAAAATATCATGTCACTAGCCACCCCCATCTATCAGCCACATCGCCACCAAAATTTCGAGGTTGTCATTTGAGATGGTTTTTCCACACAATCAACCCCCACAATAAAAGCCGACCTCGCTAATCGCACCTTCGAGCACGCCAAAAACGCGGACAACAAACCAACCAAGCATCCCCCTATCTCAAGTCTAGCTCGCAGCACACCGCTTCAACACCTTCCTCGTCTTTGTGCCATACCAGCCCCAACAATTTCGTCACACCCAGCCAAAATCGAGATCCCAAATCTTTCTCTGGTGGCGCACGCCCATCAGTCTCCCCACGCCGCCGGCTGCTCCAGCCCTCCGCAGCATCCGGGTGATCTCGTCGTCGTCATACCCATACTCAGTAGCCCACGTCAATGGCCCTACCCCGGTATCTCTCCGCAAATGAAGGTTCACATCATTCCGCTCTAGTAACATTCTCACGACCTCCTCAGAACGGACCCGACAAGCCCACTCCAGCGGCGTTAGCCCATACCAATCCTCCATGTCCGGCTTTATCCCTTCCATCCCCAGCAGAATCTCCACGATGTTGTAATGGCGGTGCCTCGTCGCCCAGGTGATAGCCGCTTGGCCATCGCGGTCGCAGGTGTTGTAGTCAACGTCTTCCCGTGCCAGCAAGAGTCGCACTATCTCTTCGCTTCCGCTCCAGCCGGCGGCCCAGATGAGTGGGGTTCGGCCGTCTAGGTCGCGCAGGTTGGGTTTAAGGTCCTCACGGCTCAAGAGGTGCTCGGTGATCTCAAGGAAGCCCTTTTGTGCAGCTATGGCGAGTGGTGTTTTGCCTTGCTCGTCCCGCCTGTTTGGGTCGAGATCTTTCTGGCGCAGGAGTTGTTCCGCTACTTCTATGTTATTGTTGAGGACGATCCAGTGGAGGGGCAAGTGACTGAAAGTATTGGGGATGTTGGGGTCAAGAGGTTGCCGGCTCGCGGGTGTCGATGGCTCGGGGGGCCTCGTGTCAGTGTTTGACGACATTGTGCTAGCTTGCTTGTTGTTGGAGAGCTGCCGATTGGGGTGGTGGTGAGACTTAGGCCCTGTTTGGTACGCGTGGATTTGGACTTGAAATCAAGATTCTGTCTCAAGTCCAGACTTTGGATCTCGTCGCGTTTCGTGGCCCAGGACTCGGACTAGACTTTATTGCGTGCACTGGATTGTGATTTTATAATAATTCTAAACTTCTAGAAAAGCCCAGTCACAGCCACAGTCTTGTAACCCTAGGGTCCTTTCTTCCATTCTATTTAGCTTGATCAATCTACTTCTATGGCGTTCTATTCTTATCTATTTCAAGGGGTTTACATCTGATACACAAACAATTGCCAATTGATGAAAGTGTGAATTGAAATCCGCCACGCCCGGTAAACCCAAAACCCAGACTTGCAAGTTTTTGGACTTTAATTTTTCAGTCTGGACTTGTAGTCTAAATCGTAGTCTCATCGGAGTGTGTAATAAACAGGTCCTTAATGGTTCGAACACTAAATTGATCGGCATCACCAGGGTCCGTAGCACTAACCTAGCATAAGCCGACCTCCAAAGTCCGGTAGTTTCGGTTTATCATGGGCTGCTCGGGAACTGTGTGAACCGCTGGGATAGAATAGCTGCTGAGCGTGGTTCGGATGAACTCGTACAAATACCCTAAACTCTCGTTATATCCACCATCGGAGATCTCAATGGCACTTTGGAATCACGGTCTAAACAGCCATAGGCTTAGCGGAGAAGGTTAACAAAGTTATGGATACTACTGTATAGGCAGTTGATGAGATCCAATGGGCTCATCTTAAGTAAGCTATACCGCGTCTGTAGAACACTGTTCCTTCTCGGCGCGTTTTGTTTCTGATCGTGAGGATCCAGGTCGATGGGCGATGGTGGATTTAACGAGAGTTTACTCGAGTACGGTATGAATGAGCTCGACAGATGATTAGCCGACACAACGAGGACTCCGTAGTCCAGGATGGGTTCCCGTGCTGGTAGAGCGACTTGAGAAAGAGTCTTCCGGACAAGTTTGCGGAGAAAAAGAGGTGTTCAAAATAAGCTAGAAGTCCGCCCTCCTTCCGTCGGGTGGTAGAATCCCATCACTTTGATTGAAACCTGCCGTGCTGAGCGCGACAGATCGCTTGCTAGATTTAGGTATCACAAAATATTACTAATACGTCACTTGCCCTTCCCATCTTTCAGCCGCATCTCCCTCCAAATTTGTTCAAAGTGCTTGCGGCTCTCAAGCATCCTAATGCCTTGGCGCCAAGATGCCCAAATTTACACTCGAATTCTCCAATCTTCTCATGAAAACCGCCGTACACCCCCCCTCAACCCCATCTCTGCCCGCCCCCGGCAGTCTAACTAGCACTAAACACGAGTGCTCGCATCAGCCTCGTTCAGCGTGTAGCTTAGTCACCATACATGCCCCTCTCTTACTTGCCCTTGGATAGCCAAATCGCCCCTTTCGACCTCGCCCCAACTCTATTCAACTACCCTATCAACAAGCCGCCAAATCAACCTCTCCCGATCCGACGCCTTCGCAAAATTACACAGCAGCACCCACAACATTACATGCGGAGCGCATCCGTACCATTAAGTCAATGAACAATGCGAAAATTCACCGGAGTTACGGTACAAAGTGGCTGCGATGAGGGCTAAACTAGAGCTAAGGTTGGCCCTGCAGGGTAAAGTTGGCGTTGGGGGGAACTTGGGGAGAGGAACTCATATCGGTACTGTCGGATCACTACTGTGGCATCATAACAGAAAGGGTAGGGGGGTGGTTAGCAGCTCGATCGGCGCTCGTCCGGAATTACACGTATTTTTCTCCAGTCTTCTCGGCCTTGATCCGTGATCGGCATCGCGCGTATCCGGCTTCCCAAGGTGCTTCGATAAACGGGGGCCAGCCCTCGCCGGCTTATATATAATATCAGAGAGGCATAGGTGACTAACGTGGGAGATACCCGATTTCCTATTGAGGTGTTGGCTCAATCGAGAATTAACTTTGGTGTATGATATATTTAGGTGCGGATTGCTCGTGGGCGGCTGGGACCGGACATGAGGGGGTAGTAAAATCACTTTTGGAACAAGACGCCAATCCCGAGCAGACGGACTCCAGTGGCCCGACACCACTCTCGTGGGCGTTTGAGAACGGGTATGAGGGGGTAGTAAAGACTCTTTTGGGACAAGAAAATGTTGATCCCGACCGGGCTGACACCAAATATGGCCGGACACCGCTCTCGTGGGCCTTTGGGATTGGGCGTGAAGGAGTAGTAAGGGTGTTATTGGTATCTCTAATGCAACTATTTCAGAGAACTGCTTGTCTTATGCTTGCGGCTGTCGGAATAGTTTATATTGTTTCCCGCTTGTATCCTATCCCCTATTCCCCCATAGCACTATACACAGTACTAGTGAGTCGGGGTTACACGCGGCATATATTCCCTTCAACAAAATATAAAGCTTTTATGGACAAATAACAAATAAAAAGGAAAATGTAGTTGTATCATGAGAGCAAGGGATGGGGTCATATTCCAAAAAATCACTCGAATGGAACTTACAGAAGGTCAAATCAAGGGCCAACCTTAAATAGATCCGCATTCGCTTATCCTTTCGCGCTTGCCTACCTCTCCGAAACATCAACCTTATATAACAGATTATATATATATAAACCTCCTAGTCCAGCGTAGCCATCAAGATTTCATCCATTCTCATACCAGGCCTCATATCTCAAGCGCTCGCTGTTATTTCTTGTCAGCCATTCTAGCCGCCATTCCTGCAATACCGATCATTTCACATTCCAACAGTGCAACACATTCTGGACAACAGAAGGAACTGGTGACTGGCAGTGACTGGGGACAACGGAAGGGTAACGAAACAGTTCAATCACAATGGAGACTCAGTGAGGAACAAAATTTAATGATCCAATCAAGCTAGTAATAAAGTTTGCTTGAGCTTAGACTATCAATACCTAACTTTCTGTATTAAACTGAAAATTGTGCTCATTTTCCTAAAATCTGCTAACATGAACTATTAGTAGTGAGGCAATCGCCTCCCTCAGATTTGTCACAAGTTCTAGGGGGTCGGGAAGATCTCTACTATCACCCTATTATTTCGCCTTCAGAAGCACCCCCCGTACTGGTTCCAAAACCCAACCACCCCCGAATACCGACTGCTTTAGGATGGCTCCCGTCATGTTGGTACCTGTCTGTTCCTGCTGGCCACGGGAGTCTCAGTAGACTCCCCAAGGGTGGGATCTTCCCGCCGGTTTGTTGGCAAGTCTATCGATGACTCTGGAAATAATATCTATCGTCATTAGCTATATGTTGATAGGCCATACAGTATATGTGCACCCCCACCCATGATATTGCGCCAAAGTGTTGGCCAAAGGTGGAGGTATTTCAGTCATAAGATGGTAGCATCAGCAACTATGAAACATGCGGTAATGTGGGAGACTACTCAGGTAAGATGTCACGGGGGATCTTCCTTGAGGGGGGCTTCGGCGCAGAGGGGTCTGTAGGTATTATATTGTGCCTTAACAAAATCAACCGCACACCAACGAACAGGAAAAGCTTGGGCCATGACAACAGCACTCCCCCACCAACCTACTGTCATGGAAATCAAAAAAAAATCAAAAAAAGAGATAAAACGTAAATACGTAGTAGAATACTTAGAAATTAACTTTTGATTAGGAGAAATATCTTCAAGAGGTGTTGAAAATGTGGAGTGATGAGGGGGATGCGTGGCCATCGATAGTTTGTGTGAGGTTAACCTTGTTAACGGACAATACCGTGCCTAAGGCGTCCGTTGGCGCTTCTAGTACGTTTGACTCGCCGTGAGGCGATAAATAAAAGAGTAGTGAAAAAGAACTGGAATTGATATTGCTGACTATTTTCCGTAAATTAGTAATAATCTATCTTCGTTTGTCCGTGTCGCTCACTGCTATGTTAACGTGCTCAGTGGGTAAACCTGGGTGAAGTGAAGCGGTCCGGTCTGCGGAGAGGGGATGGTAATTATTGTAGCTCGGTGTAACTTCATTAATTTTGTACTTAAACTAAGATACATGGAAGGAAGGTGTACGAGTGGACTAGCAGGGGCCACCTCGCGACCACGAAGGTTACTACCTTACTCCTAGCTACTTTTCACACATATATTACAGTGTAAGGTAGAGTGTAAAAAGTGAATAAATAGGCAGATATTTTACATGTAAAAATATTAATTATGAATATTTTCACAACCTTCTAAATAAAAAAATTGCCTCTTTAAACACTTCTGATAATACAACTCTATTAATGATATTTCCCAATCCTAAAATTAATAGTTTCCTAGTTGTATTAAATTTTCTAAATATGAATATTAATATTTATTTTCATTGGATAAAGTGGTTGCTATAGAGAAGTAAAAAAAATTGATAGGTAAACTGGTTGCTATGCAACAGTGTGTGAGGGCAAGTTTTTTCATGGGGTAGAATGGTTGCTAAAGCTATGATCAATAAGTCTGGACACCAACGCCGCCCACCCACCTACAACGTAATTCAGCCGCGACTTCAACAATCAATTGCACCACCAAAAATAAAGCTAAAAATACAATAAAAATATAGACTGAGAGCTATTGCCATAGTGATCAATACTTCGTGTA
>Ga0307507_10003479_pt1 | contig 30434 bp, 11 predicted proteins | sample 7_EM_MG_FD_207223 | JGI IMG/M metagenome (GOLD analysis project Ga0307507, IMG submission 207223) | Populus trichocarpa ectomycorrhiza microbial communities from riparian zone in the Pacific Northwest, United States - 7_EM | ecosystem: Host-associated > Plants > Roots > Unclassified | place... | reverse complement strand
ACCACTAGCGCCTTGGCGGCTGCCCCTACTATTTATATACGATACCCCCTTTTACCTCCTTCTCCTCTTTATACCACAATGTAGTTATTCAGCCTATTAGCATTATAGCACTGTGACAGAGGTGGTAGTTGCATTATAGGCTGCAGTGGGGACGTAGGTCTAGTCGGTAGAGTCTAAAGGTTGTTAAATTGCGAAGCAATAGGATCCTGTGCCTGCTCTTGTTAGGGTATAATATCTAACGTTAAAGTTGTGGGTTAAATTAGAGACAGAGAAGTTAAAGGCGGAGGTAGATTTGTCTCTAGAGGTGTATTGCTTGGATTCTATTATAAGTTAAGCTTCCTTATAGTGCGTAGTTAATACTTAATCTCCTATAGAGTCCATTTATGCTCTTCTTTTGCGTTAATAATATACTCCTAAATATTATCTCTAATAACTCCCCTATCTATAGGGACAAATACTCTATACTCCTAAAGGAAGTTATAGAAGTCCCATACAATATCCTTATTTACAGGAACCTATGTTTCCTTTATCCATCTAATAAAGTCCTCCTTTATATAATACCATAGCATAGTATCGTTGTATTCGCTGTCTTTATAGTGTGCTATATGGTATAATAGGAATCTGTTTAGGTCCTATTGCTTAGCGTTTATAGGGTTAATTATGGCTTTGTTCTATATCTTTAGGTTAATATCTTTCTTATACTTCTTTAGGTAGGTCAACGCCATAATAGGTGTAATTGGGTAGTAATTATGATCCTATAGTCTGTAAAGGTACACCAAAGGGATTAAGGTAGTTATTTAACGCGTTTCGGACGTTAACTTAGGACCTTAGGTTTAGTAACACTTCTAACCTAAAGTACTTAACCAAATCTTCGTAAACGCAGTTGTTCTGCGTAATAGACGCAACTTGGTATCTCCTAGTACTTAGTAACACTTCTATTACTAGTTTTCCGCAAGTCTAAGGTAGCACAGTATTACTGGGATCCATTCCATATAAGCGCATATAGCACCCCTATACAAGACTGTCTCTTCTGTTTAAAAACCTAGCTGCTCTGTAGTTAACTATGTATTTAACCACTAATTAGTATTGGTTATATAGGGTGACTTATTAATAACGACTACTTAAGTAGGTTATAGTGATGTTAGTTAAAAGCTTATAATTATTAGAATAAGGGAGGGCGAGGAGCTTAAGACTCCTCGCCACGCTAGTGCCGCGGCGACACATAACGACCACTTGCCTCATTCCCGACAATAACCAAGCTCCGTCTTAAACTTTTAATAAACTATAACTAATACCCTATTAAAGCTAGCAAGGTTAGCTATAAAATGTCTTATCTAAATAAAGACGTTACATAAACTATAGATCCATTCTTCTATAATAGCACCTTTATTAATTTTAAAACCTTTATCTCTCTACTAGAATAAATATATAATAACGCCAGCTGTGAATATATAGCTATTACCAAACTTAAAAACCTATAATAACGGAACTGAGACTTCACTAGCTTCTTTTTAAAAAATTTAGGCCTTATTAGCGAACTAGATTGGAATAAAGCTGCTAGAGTTGCTGCCCTTTAATAAGCTATCTTAGATAAAATTAGAGCCTAGTTAGTAGGTTGGAAACTGCCAAAAAACCTATCTAAATTTGCTATAATATATTAACAAATTAATAAGGACCTTTAATATAACAAATAGACTTATTCTTTAAAGTTAACTATACCTTATATTTAAAACTTTATAAAACTAGTATATACCCTAAAGCGAGATCCGTCTCTAAAACCTAAAAGCCTTATATACAACCCTATGGACCTTAATGCCGCTTAATCCTATACACCCTTAGGAACTAATAAATAAAGAACTTAAGCTATAAATAGAGAATGCTTTAGATGTAGTAAAAAAGGATATATTTAAAAGCATTGCCGAACTTACCCCTTTAAAAAGGTGTGACGGCGCTGGGGCGCGTCACCTAGTCAGGGGTTCGCTTAGGACTTGGCATGTGTATATAGACGTGGCCTCACCACCTTCTCTTGCTCCTTAGCTTAATATCTTCGTAATATAGCATTCGTTCGCTTTATCTTGGAAGTATTTGTTTAAGTCTTCGTCAAGACATTTGTTCAATGGTTCGAGCCGTCACATTATATTAAGCTCCCCAGTCATACGCAGGCTGCGGTATCTTAGGTTCTCAGGTTCTCAGGTTTAGGTCTCAGGTACCCCAGGCTCGCGTCTCTTTTTTATTATTACTTTCTTCCATCAAAATGGATCCAATGCAGGCTCTCGCAGATTTACAGGCCCAAGTCGGACAGCTATAGGCGGAGATCCAATTTTTACGTTCTAATTCGACCACCCCCTCTTAACCAAAACCCTCCCTTCCAGACCCCGAAAAGTTCAACGGATATTCTCATAAATTCGATACTTAGCTACCGTTGATTAAGGCAAAGCTATGGGTTAATAGTGCGGCTATTGGCAATACGGTTGCGCAGTTCTACTACGTATACTTAAATCTTAATAGCAGTGTATAGGCAATGGTTCTCCCCCAGCTTGGATAGGCAGAGAAGTTAAATACATAGGATTACAATACGATTCTAGATTAGTTGGTATGGGTATACGATAATCCGAACAAGGTTTAAGAGGTAGAAGATAGGCTGCTGTCCTTACGTTAAGGTCTCAATTTAGTACCAACCTATATATCAAAATTCGAACGCGTTCTGTACGAGGCAAGTGGGCAGGATTGGCTAGACATTAATAAGATATTAATATTTAGGAACGGGCTGAGCTCTACTATCCGTAGTAGGCTTAATTAACAGCTTAATCTGCCGCAAAAATATCCCAATTTTGTTTAAATCGTTTAACAACTAGCTGGCCGATTGTCTTCTTATTCTACAGTATAATCTTCTAGCAACGGCAACTACCGACGCGAATCAGAGCGTATGGATATCGGTGCTATTAGAATTAACGCAATTGATATTCCTAGTTCTTAATCTACCCCACGATTCACTAGTCCCCGATCTACCCCACAATCCACTAGCCCCTCCACGGGGCCCCACGCTTAATTAATGTTACCAGCTTACCGAGAATAATGTAGATTGGAAGGACGTTATATGCGATATGGTGTATACGACCACTAGGTTGTAGACTGTTTATTACAACCTTATAGGAAACAGATTAATATAGAGACTCTCCGCCAGTAGAGATTGGAATCGGAATCAGGTATAGATAAGGAAATTTGTCGGTTATAAAGGGGTGGAATTTAATCTGCTTTTTCCTGTATATAAGGTAGACAGCACCTAGAGAATAAGCCTGAGGGCAGGCTTTTTCAAGGGGGGGGGGGTGATGTGACGGCGCTGGGGCGCGTCACCTAGTTAGGGGTTCGCTTAGGACTTGGCATATGTATATGGACGTGGCCTCACCACCTTCTCTTGCTCCTCAGCTTAATATCTTCGTAATACAGCATTCGTTCGCTTCATCTTGGAAGCATTTGTTCAAGTCTTCGTCAAGACATTTGTTCAATGGTTCGAGCCGTCACAAAAGGTCCGCTATAGTTCCTCCCGTTTCTTAAGTTATACTTATTCCTTAAATTATACCCGTTCTATAAATTGTACTTAGACGCTATAAAGCACCTTACCTTTAGTTAACTTGGAAAACGAATTATCCTAAGGCCAAGTCGCGCCTTAGGATAAAAGATAGAAGAGTATAAGTGTCTAGGCTCTTCTAGCGCTAATACACAATGTAACTCCCTTAATATACGCAGTAAAATTTAAATACTTAGCAAATAGAAGGAAGTATAAATCCTTATAGATAGTAGAGCCACTAGTATAGGCTTTATTAATATAAACTATACAAAAACTTAACGCCTAAATTTAAAGAAACTTAATAAGCCTTAAGGCCTATAAGGCTTTAATGGCAAACCCTTAATATATAGCAAACTAACACACTACGCTCTTGTAAAATTGCGGATAGGTAAACACCTTAAATATATTTCCCTATTTATAACACCCTTAAAGCATTATAAGATAATACTTAGATATAGATGGCTAAAACAATACAACCTTTTAATTAGCTGGGTTAAAGAAATACTAAAGTTCCATATTGTCACGATGACAATATATTACATGCGAACGCTAGATAAACAAGCATCAGATTTATAGAATTAATAGCTATATACGGCTGTCGTGGAGACTCAAGAGAATTGCTAGAGAACTTAACAGGAACGCAGCTGCGACTAAATCTATATAAGGGCGTTGGGGCGGATAAACTATCTACTGACGTCATCAAACAAGAAAAGGAACTAGCTACGCGTATAGCATAGCGCTTGTAATGGGAGTCCCGTTACACATATAACCTACTACCAAAGTTATTACTTAAAAAACTATTTACCCTATAAATATATATATAACTTAATAAATAAATAGGATTTACTATCTTAAATCTACTTTTATTATGGTAGGGTAAAATATTCTATACTTAGTGCCTTGGCATTTTCCTATATTTATAGAGCCTTTGGCTTTCTTTTTTTTTAGACACTAGGACTTACTAGAATATACTCTTTTCTTTCCTTTCTTACTAACTGCTTTCCTACTAATTTCTACTAACTGACTACAACTAACCAATAGACTAATAGCACCGTGACTTCTTGTCTAGAGAGAGACCTTCCCTCTTACATTATAATATAAGATGGGTAGTAGTACTAGTAATAGAAGATGTAACGGAACCTTGTAGCAAGAACTACAGTAGGTCCTATTATTGGGCTAGGTATATAGATTTAAACAGGTCAATAACGTAATAATAACTAGTAGAGTAGTTACCTAATAGATTAACTCTAATTGTATTCTAAGATTCACTATAAAGAAAGAACTATCTAGGTAGGGACTATGGTCCTTTAAATATACAACTATATAAAAAATCCCTTCGCTCCATAAGGTATGTGTGCTCTATCTACTCTATTACGGATTACACAGATTATATAGATTACATAGATTACATTACATAACCTTAGCTACCATTCCTTATTATATGGTTTTACTAAATCTATCCTGGACTGTGCCTATATTAACCAACTAGCTTCTGCCGACTCCTCTCTAAGTAGTTATAACATTGTACTTAAGCTATCCATAATACCATCTCCCTCCTCTTTATCTTTATCCTTAAAGATTCCTAATATCTCCAAGTCGTCCACTAAAGGTATAATGTCCGTTTAATTAGTTTGGTTAATATCCTTACTTATTATACCTAAAGCTTCTTCTTCTTCTTCTACAGCTTATTAGTCTTGCACTATTGCTGCAATACTATCTCTAGGTAAGATAATGCCGTCTCTATATTCCTATTATACGAAAGAAGGGTTAGTTTATATCGCGCTAGTGAGTCCTTTATCTTGACAACCTTCCTTTTACTTAAAGTGCACTAAAGCAAACGTTTAATTGTCCTGTAACGTTCGCTCCATCTCTAACGCTAAGTGTGCGCGTCCTATAACTCTTAATAGTCTTTAGGTTCCCTAAGTAACTTATTATAAGGTCTTGTATTTAATCTACTGCTAAGAAACTTAACAGTAAGCTAGCCTCCGCGCTGCTTAAGGTTTAATATGTCTTAAAAGAGTCTATATATATCCTTAAAGCTTAGCGTATAGCTTATGCTTATCTTTAACGCCTTAAACATATTTATAAGAAGGTTCGTTTTAAGGAGTAGAAACTTGTTTAATAGGGTCTATCTAAGCTAGGTAACAAAAGAATGGACTTTCCTCCTGCGAGGGAAACAACTCTAAGTAGCTTAGCAATTGCTCCTTTTAGGTCCCCCTTAGGTAACTCGTTCTTTAGTAATCCTTTTTTATTAATACTACCTGACCTACTTTCTTTTAATACTCCTATACCTTTCCTATAGCGTTCTCTAGATTGCTTAGTGGTTTCTAGGTAGTTTTACTATAGCCTATCCATTTTACTTTATACCACGTTTTATTATCTACGTCCTTATAACTAATAATCTTTAAAACTTGCTACTTGTCTTCTTCTTGCCCTCTATACGTGTCTGCCTTATAGACTGGTGGTTTAATACTTCCGTGTACTAGCTCTAGTATTGCAACGTGCTATATAGGGTAAATTTTTATTTTGGCTAGTAGGTTTAACTTAAACGTAACCAACGAAATTCTTTATGTAATTTTAAAAGGTCCTAGTCTAACATGGTCCAACTTCTTACTTAGTTATCAACTCTTGAAATTTTTGTATAGTAGCCACACTTTATTTCCCTCCTTAAGATCTAGTCCCTTAAATCTCTTAGTATTGTAGTACCTTTTTATTCGTTCTTATACTAGTTTAGCTGTTTCTTTAAGGTCTGCATAAAGGTTTATTAAAGTCTCCATTCTTTCTTTAGCTGTGCTACTCGTCTTCTTTACTTAACGTGGCGATAATAATGACCTTGGCTTATATCCGTAATTTGCCTTAAATAGTAACGTTCCCATTCCTTTTTGTGATATTGCGTTGTATATAAACTATATAACTGGTAATAACAATACCCAATTGTTCTATACATAATTAATATAGTACCTTAGATACTGTTCTAGTGTCTAGTTTAATCTTTCTATTTATCCGTCTGTCTGCGGATAATACGCCGTTAAAGTTACTACGCGAACTCCTTATTCTGCCAAAAATACCTCCTAGAATGCTACTATAAATCTTAGATCTCTATCTAATATAATCTTGCTTAATACTCTATATCTTACAAATACTTCCTTAATATAGATTCTAGTAATATCTTCTGCTAATATCTCTTCTATGCATGCTATAAAGTATCCCTACTTTGTAAGCTTATCCACTATTACTAAGATTGCGTTATAATCTTATCCTATAATAGGATCTTTTAACTTTAGTAACTTAATAATAAAGTCCTATAATATGACTTCCCACAGTCTTTCTGGTAACTTAATAGGTTATAGCCCTCTATACGGCTTATGCCTTATTAGTTTGTTTCTTTAGCAATCTAGATACTCTTTTATAACTTATCTCGCTAGTCCCTAGATTCCTTAAATAATATATTCCTCTTAAAGTCTTGACACTAAGCCTATAGCTCCGTTGTGTCCTTAAGTTAGTCCCTTATGGAATAACTTAATAAACTCTTTTGCAATAGACCTTGGAATATAGGTTATTTCTCTATTCTTGTACTATTCCGTATCTAGATCCTCTACCTATACTTCTTAGATCTTTTATATCTAATCACTTTCTAGTAATTTGTGGATCTGCCCTTCTCTAGTTGCTGTAATCTTTAGATAATTGTACCTAATTAATTCGTCTTAATCCTTTCGCAACAAAGCTCCTAATGGCTTTTTATTACTTTATAGTTTAGCCTTCCTACTTAGAGCATCTGCTCGTGCATTATCTATACCCTTAGTATGCTGAATTTCAAAATGGTATTCTATAAGCATTTCCGCCTATTTAACCTATCTTTAGTTAAGTTCCTTTATTATTAGGAATCCTATAAGGTTCTTATAGTCCGTCTTAACCATAAATGGTTTCTCTATACCTTGTAAGAATACTTTCTATTCCTTTAATACTGTAACTATACCTAATAACTCCTTGTTATAGATGTTATAGTTTAGTTTTAGTAGTGTCATCTTCTAACTATAGTACGCCACTAGATGCCATATGTCCTAATACTTCTATAGTAAATATACTTCTAGTGCAAAGTCTAATGCATCTATCTTAACAACTGTTTCTAACTTTAGTTAGTAGATTTTAAAGACTGGTTTCTAGGTAAACAACTCTTTAAGTTCTTAGAATAGCATTCTCTACTTACTACCCCAAACCTACAGTTCTTCCTTTTTCGTTAACCTTGTAAATAGCTTAATGCTCTTTAACCATTGTGCTATGAACCTCCTATAGTAATTGTAAAACCCTAGGAATAACCTTAACTATATAATGTTCTCTAGTTCTTGCCAACTTACTATAGCTCTAACTTTCTTTAGGTCTATACTAATTCTTCCTAGTTCTATAATAAATTCTACAAAATTGGTCTTTCTTGTAAAGAACTCGCATTTCTTAATTACTACTAGTATTTGTTCTTCTTATAGTCTCTTTAAGACCCACTTAATATATTCCTTATATTCTTTCTCGTTCTCTAAGTAGATAATAATGTTGTTAAGGTATGCTATAACAAACTTATTAAGGTATTCTCCTAACACGCTATTAATTTATTTCTGGAACGTTACTAGTATGTTTATAAGCCCAAACTGTATAACTAATGGTTTATACAGTCCTTCCTTTAACCTAAAAGCTACCTTCTATTTGTCGCCTTCCTTAATTCTAATCTAATAGTATACCTACCTTAGATCTATCTTTATAAAGATCTTTACGTTGCCTATCCTATCTTAGATTTTGCTAATTAAGGGTAAAGGATACCTATCCTTTCTAGTAATGCTATTTAACTATCTATAGTCTATATATATCCTAAGTTTTCCGTTTTTCTTTAGATAAATAACACTGGATATCCTACTAATAACTGCAACGGTCTAATATATCCCTTTTATAAGTTCTCTTAGACAAACTCCTTAAGCGCCACTAACTCTATTTTAGTTAGCTTATAGATTAGAAAGAACTTTAGACTTATTCCCTCTTCTAATTCTATTTTATAGTCCTATGCTACATATTCTAACAGCTTTTTACTTTCTAGTAACTATAACTTTCTACCATATTTATAGTATCTCTTAGGTATATAACTTAAGCCTCGCTTAGTCTCTTTGTACGTTACTCTAACTTAGTACCATACTAACTTGGTTTACTATCGCATCTTATATTATTAAGTATCTTTAATATTAACCTAACCTATAACCTAATCAATTTTTGGATTATATTTCTATAACCAAGGCATTCCTAGTATTGCCTTATCCTTCCCTAATGGTAGGATATTAAAAGACACTTTAACTGGTCTCCCTTTAATAGTTAACTAAATAGGTCCTATTTTAAGATTAATAATACCTCCTCTGTAGGCTATTTAATCTTCTAAATTGTTATAAGTGGATATAGGTGTTCTTTTTATCTATATAGTAACCCTATTCTTTCTACTACTACTAGTAATATATGGTTTCTTATTGCTCTACTATCTATTAATGCTTTAAACTGCTAATCTTGCTACTTAACTTATAAGTTTAGGTGTTATTCTTAAATTCCTTTAAGGGTCTAAGGCTCTACTACTAGTTCCCTCTAATCCCGTAGGCCTCCCCTTTTCCCAACTATTAGCTGCTAGATCCTGTTTATACTTAGTCCACTTTTAGCCAATACTTAGTTCGCTTCTTTTCCTCTATATACTATAGATAAGTGTTCTCTAGGTAGTCCTACTACTATTATCTATCTAGGCATTCTTCTCTAAGGAATCTTCTGGGTTAAAGTATTAGGTCCCTTTAACTCTGTACTTCTACTAGGTGCTATCTATGTATATAATTAGCGTCTCTAAACCGCTTCTCCTCTAGTGCCCAATATATCCTTACTAGGTACTTCCAGTTTTTGTCCTTTAGTGCTCTATACATATTACACACATTATCTATATAAGCTATCCACGATAACATATAGTGTGCTAGGTAACTTGGGTTAACTCTTAACTTGTCTTTATTCTTAAGTTTAAACCAATACCTAGTTGACCTAACTACTAGTATTTCTACTACGGGTACTAAAATTTGTCATTTACTTCTTTAGTCCCTAGATCCCTCTTCTAGGTTCCTTAACATTATAATTAATACTCCTTTAATGTGACTCATGCGTTTTTCCGTAATAGGTTAGTTTTAGACAACTTTTTTTATCTAGCTATATATAAAAGTCTTCCTATTCATTATTGTGTTATTGCCTATACCACTTTCCGTATAACTGGTTTAGTGTATATAGTCTATCTATAAGAAAGTACCTTGTTATTACTGCATTATAACATCCTTTAGTATATCTTTCTTTAAATCTAACTAGAATATCTAGATCCTCTTCTTATTCCAGTTTATCTAACCATTTTACTCTAGGTGTCCCTGCACTAGGCCTATTAGTAACTTTTTATACAGGTGCTCTGTCCCTTATACAACCTAGTATAGCTAACCTCTTATCTAGCTTTTGCTCTTACTATGCAATAATTCTTTACCTAAACTTATCTATAGTTTCTTATTTTCTGCGTCTTACAGCTAGATCCTTAAAGTTATTTTACTTCCTAATCTTAGTATTAACTTTTTAATCTTTAGGCTAAACACTATGTTTATCTAGAATTGCTATGGTCCTTATTCATTTCTTAAAATCTTAGCTTCCTAATAAATTTCTTATTTATTCCCTAAACTTGTAGTTCTTAAACTTACGTCCTATACTTATTTGTTTATTACTAAACTAAATTACTGCTCTTTCCTATTAGTTTTTATTTATTATGGGTTTCTAAGCTATTTTTATTACGCCTTATAAGTCTAGAGCTTTCCTTATCTCTTCTTAAGAATCTCGGACCTATAGCCTTTTACCTTTTATAAGTGGTAAGCTAGCACTAGCAGTTATCTGCTTGCTTAACCATCTTTAAATATTACTCCTTCTATCTTATAAAGCAATAGAAATTATATCTAATGGTATTATAGTACCCGTTACTAATCTACATTCTATAGTGGTTTCAGTCTCTACTTCTATTACGTTATTAAGGTATAAGTGCTCCTAGTTAGCCCTATTTTCTTCCTTATCGCTATTAATTAATAAGTACTCTAACTCTATTATTATTGTTGCTAATCTTTGTCTATATATTGCTTTAATATCTTAATCTAGCTTATAGAGTCGATCTTATTCTTTATCTAACTCTGTGGTTCCTTTAAGCCCTTTTAACTCTAGCTCTTACGGCTAATAGCTTGCGCCATACTTAGCGTCTTTATAAATTTGGCATACGTTGTTATAATAAAACGTAAAGTGTTTAATCAAACACTCCTTAGTCCCGCGCAATATCCCTATATCTGCGTTATTGTACTCTAATAACCTAGTGCCCTTTACTGCGTGGTTACTCTAACTACCTCTATAGTCTCTAGCAAAATAACCTTGTTTTCCGCAATTTATGTAAGCTCTATCTTTAAACCACTTTTCTTATTATAGAGTCCGCCTAAACATCTTCTACTGCTAAGATCCCTGGTTTGGCCTCTACTCCCTAGTCCTATAATTACTTAATCCTTAACCTCTAGGTTTCTATAGTTTCTTTATCTATCTCTTGGATTCTTTAGTACCGCTTAGGTCTATTAACTCTGCGCCATTCTATAGTTTTTGGCTTTGTGTTTGCCAATGCGTGCTCTGCGCCTTATATGACTATAAAACTCTATCTTGCCCTTTCTTGGCTTGTTCCCTTTAATAGATCCTATTATTAATCTTTATTGCTTAATCTATTAACTCTTTTAGAGTACCCGTATCTTCTATTAGGATAATTACATCCTAGACTTTAGCCTTAAGTCCCTGTTTATACTGTGCCATAAGCGCCTTATTATTCTATTTAACCTATATAGCTAGCGTTTAAAACTATATTATATACTCTATTACTAAGGTTTATTGCGTTAGGTTCTAAAGCTTTTATTCTGCTATAGTTATTACCTCTAGGTCTCTAAACACCTGCGTTAGCCGTTCTATAAACCCGTTCTAACTAGCAAATATATACCGTACATCTTGGTTAGTAGTTGTCATGCCATTGGCCTGTATTTTGGTAAGATAAGGTTTAAACTACTTAAGTGCTTGTCCTGTCAGGAACAACCCTATGTACGCCACTTAGTCTAACAATATTGCCAACTTTACTCCCTCCTATATAACCTTAAAATGCATTTATATAAGGAACCCTTTAAGCTTCAACTTCTCTCCTAAGAACCATTCGATTAAAGGTAACTTAACCTTTACTGCTCTAATTCCATTAATACGTTCTTTAAGTATCCTATTATTATCTTATAAGTGATTAACTATTTCCTATAACTAACCTCGCATAACCATCTGAGAATCCGTATCTGCCATACTGGTATCTCCGCCTAAGGTAGTAGCTACTATTAATGGTGTTGTAACTGGTGCTTTGGGTGGCATATTATTTGACTCTTATTTAATACCGTAACCTTAGTAGTAAATATATAACAGAATCTTGTAGCAAGAACTACGGTGGGTCCTGTTATTGGGTTAGGTATATAGATATAAATAGGTTAACAACGTAATAACAACTGGTAGAGTGGTTGCCTAACAGATTAACTCTAATTATATTCTAAGATTTACTATAAAGAGAGAACTATTTAGGTAGGGACTATGGTCCTTTAAATACATAACTATATGCCTAAGAAATCCCTTCGCTCCATAAGGTATATGTGCTCTATCTACTCTGTTATGGATTATATAGATTACACAGATCATATAGATCATATTATGTGACCTCGGCTACCATTTCTCGTTATATGGTTCTACTGGATCCATCCTGGACCGTGCCTATATTAACCAACTAGCTTCCGCCGACTCCTCTCTAAATAGTTATAACATCGTACTTAAGCTGTCTGTAACAGAAGATAAAATAGCTTTTACAAATAGTAACTCTATACTATAGTCTTTCCAGTATTTAGAGGTATAGGTTACTCAACTAATATAGCATTTAGTAGTTATAAAGCTTTATTAGCCTTTAGAAGATATAAATAGTGCAATAAATTTTGTCTAAAGGCATCTTAGGTTAAAAACGTGGCTTTATATATCTTATATAGCAAACTGCTACAAAATCTTAGGGCTTTTAGACGGTATTGCTGTGACAGTGCTAGAGCGCGACCTGCCAAGTTCTGCCATGCTGCTGCCATATTCTGCCAACCTACGATTGGCTCGCTTACTGCTAGCGCCTTGGCGGCTGCCCCTTTATATATGTTTACTATGGTCCTTGCAACCCCCTTCTTTTCTTCTTCTTAGCTTAGTATCTTTACAAGATAGCAATCCACAAGCTTCGGTTCAGAGGCATTTGTGCGAGCCATTATATTATACTAAGCTCTCCCTATATTGCCTGGGAAGGCCTTAATAATATCCCACCCTAAAGAATATTCGTCTGCAACGACGCGTTAACGCGCTATACTTAGACACTAAAACAACTCTACTCTGCCTGGGAAGGCCTTAATAATATCCCACTTTACGAGCTAGATAGGACTGGACCTATACCCCCGGAATTAAAACCAAAGCGTATAATACCGACGAACCCTAGGTAGCTAACGATGGCACCTAAAGTGAGCTTATCTAAAAGAGCTGCCCCGACCTAAGAAGAACACGAGATTTAATTAGGATCAGAAATTGAAGATAATGATAATATTATAGACGTACACAAACAGATTTGTGCCCTGACGGCTAATTAAGAAGCCGACCGTCTCCAAGCTTAAAGCATATAGGAGACCCTATAAGAGATCCTGGATAGCCTTACAGCCCTATAAAGCAGCTTAGCCCCCCCTTTTAGAAGTCCTAGTTGTCCTATTAACTTAACCAAATATGACACACCAGGGAGTACGGATATAATAATGAAGCAATTAAAGTCTGTTAAGCTCCCTAACCCCCAACCACTGTCTAATGGGATAGACCCTACCTTTAAAAATTGGAGGATTTAAGTATAAGGAAAGCTCCGCGTTAACCATAACTATTTCCTTTCTAAAGAAGCTAAAATGCTTTACCTCTTTGGTCGAACCACAGGGGACGCCTAACGGCACCTTTAAGCCAAGTTTGAGGACAATTCCCCTGTCCGATTTATATCTGTTAACAAGATAATACGGCACCTGGCTACTATCTATATTAACCTAAACAAAGTACGGGATGCTTGGTACAACTATAATCGCCTAATAATAAAACCGAACTAACCCTTCGCTGAGTTCTAGACTTAATTCCTATACCTTACGGGAGAAGGCTAGGTTCCCCTTAAGAACTACCATTTAGATCTATACGATAAGCTAACAATCCGGCTATAAGAAAAGATTGCCGTAATCTTAAACAACCTACTAACCTATAAAAAACTTGCAGCTTATTGCCTATTGTTAGACTCAGAACTAAAGCGGATTAACGCCTGCCCTAATCGGCAGAAGCAACTACGTAGCGATCGGAACTCGTTAGCCACACCTATAGGAGCTAGAGTAGGAAGACAAGCCACGACTGCTCTTGCACTAAAAGCGGTTATAACTACGCACTGGCAAGCCTCGCCTGACCAGCCACGTACCACGCCCTCGGCTGGTCCCTGTTGTAATACCCCAATCGACCCTACCTCGGCTATATGCTACAACTGCGATAAGGAGGGTCACTTTACCTCGTCTTGCCCAGAGCTAAAGGATATAGGCGATATCAAGGAGATAGAGGAAGGAGAAACGTCCAACAAGTTAGGAAAAGAAGAACCCTAGGGAAAAACTCCCCCCTAGGGTACCTTATTAATCTTAAAGAGATTAATCTAAGTTAGTTAATGGGTGGAAAACACTTTATAGTTCCATGTATAGTATCTTAAAATAGATATAGAGTTAACACAACTGCCCTTATTAACACTGGAGTAAATGGCTTTGCCTTTATAAATACTGCCTATGTAAATAATATTGCTAAGTTTCTAAATATAGAAGCTACCAGACTAGAAAAGCCTGTCCAAGTAAAAGGCTATAATGGTTAAGCTAGTAAGCCGGTTACCCACGTCTTAAAGTTGCATGTCGCTCTTAACGGACGACGCCAGTATGGTATCCCCTTTTATGTCCTAGACCTAGGGTCCTATAACATAATCCTTGGCCAAAAATGGATATCCTATTTTAATATTTGGCTAAACGTACGATAAAGACAATTTGTCTAGCCAGAGGATAGACTAAAATTACCCTTCTTTATTAGGGAAATCCGAACTGACCGCAAGACACTAGCCGCGAAGGCTAACCCTACCTATTAGTAGGATGTTAGGGACCGCGACCTAGCCTTTACCTAAGAAGATGCCCGCCGCGAGGCTGGAAGGAACTCATTTGTACTGATAGAGATACTCCCCCAGAGCGCTACGGTTAACGAAGACTCTACTTACGGCAGCGGGACAGATAGTGACGTAGACAATATCCAAATCACGTAGATCTAACCAACAGGGAAGAGAATATACTAATAGGACATAAGGGACAACCTCTGAAAGATACAATAGGAGCTAAAAGGAGTAATAATAATGCCTTTACCTTGGAAGCCCCTAAAGTCCTATACACCCCTATTGTCACGCGATCCCCCTATGGTAGATATTACTGCAATCAGCGCTATAGCATTCCACTTTAATATGTACAGAAGGGATAATAAGGTCTTTACAACTAGCTTGTATAAAATTAACCGGATTATTACCAAGAGGGAAGAAGAGCTAGCTAAGGAAACTAATAAGGAGCTAGTTAAACGCCTCCTTCCTACTATCTATGCGGGATACAAGGATGCATTCTTAAAAGTAGTGTTAGATAAGTTACCCCCTTACCGGATATACAATTATAAGATTTAATTGGAAGCCAATAACTCGCTAGGCTATAGCCCTCTCTACTAATAATTAATGGACAAGCTAAAAGTAACCAAGTAGTACTTAATTGATAACCTTAATAAAGGGTTTATCAAGCTAAGTTAAGCCCCTTTTACTTCCCCTATCCTGTTTGTAAAAAAGCTAAATAGAGGCCTTTGTTTCTATATCGACTATTAAAAGCTAAACGCTATTACTCAAAAGGATCGGTATCCTATTCCTTTAATTAACGAGACCCTTGCACGTCTAAGCTAGGTAAGAATCTTTACTAAACTTAATATCCGCTAAGCGTTCTACCAAATTAGAATAGACCCTGCATCTAAAGATTTAACAACGTTCCGTACCCGTTATAGGTCCTATAAATGCAAAGTTCTTCCTTTTGGACTAATAAACGGACCGGCTACGTACTAAAGGTATATAAATAACGTTCTTTTTAATTACCTTAATGAATTCTATACGGCATACCTAGACGACATTCTTATTTACTTAGATAATAAACTTAAGCACTAAGTTTATATTAAGAAGGTCCTAGAGAGATTACAAAACGCAGGCTTATAAGTTAATATTAAGAAATATAAGTTTGGGGTAAAACGAATAAAGTACCTTAGGTTTATTGTTAGTATAAAAGGAATTAAGGTTAACCCTAAGAAGGTTAAAGCAATCCATAACTAGAAACCCCCTCGCACTATAAAGGGGATCTAGTCCTTCCTTAGCTTCTACAACTTCTATCGCCGTTTTATCCATAACTATGGAGTAGTAGCAAGGCCTCTTATATAACTTACCCAAAAGAATACGCCTTTTACCTTTAATAACAACTGTATGGAAGCCTTTAAAGAGATAAAAGATCGGCTTATCTCTTCTTTAATCCTTTGTCACTATAACCCGGACCTTAAATTAATGCTAGAGACGGACGCTTCTAACAGAGTTGTAGCGGGAATCCTATTACAGTTATATCTAGACGGCGAATGGTACCCTATTGCCTTCTTCTTAAAAACAATGGACCTAGCTAAGTATAACTACAAGGTACACGACAAAGAAATACTAGCTATTATCTAATTATTATCCCAATGGCGCGTGGAGCTTAAAGGCACGAACTCCCAGATTAAGATATATATGGATTATAAAGCCCTAGAGTACTTTATAACTATAAAGCAGCTTACTGGACAATAAGCCTATTAGGCTAAAATACTCTCCGAATTCTTTTTTACGATTATATATCGTTCTGGCAAGCAAAACACTAAAGCTAATACACTAACCCGAAGGGAATAAGATGTAGGACCTTAGGATAAGCTAAAGACCTAATACCGGACGCGCGCCCTCCTCTATCCCGAACAGCTTGACCCGCAAATTCTTAAGGAACTAGACTTTAAACGGAATAAGCTAGCACCCTTAGAGGGAGCAGTCTTAGATAAACTAATAGGGCTAGTTAACCACATCCTAACTGCAAACCACACAGCTAACTCCCTAAAAGCCCTCCGTAACTAAGCCGCGAAGGAGGACCCTAATTTGGAAATAGAAGAAGGACTGCTTTTATACTAAGAACGGCTTATGGTTCCAGATGTCAACAACCTATAAATAGAGTTAATCCGCGAAGCCTACTGTTAAGTCTCTATGGTATACCCTAGTTGTGATAAGACCTACCAACTACTAGCGCCCTATTACTACTAGCGAGAACTTCTATCTAATGTAAATTGATTTGTTAGAAACTGCCACGCCTATAAATGCGTAAATGCCCCTAGGGATCGAACTCCTGGGTGGCTATGACCGCTGCTAGTTCCAGAACGCCCTTAGTAACATATTACTATAGACTTTAAGTCATTTCCAAAGGATGCCTACGGCCACGATGCAGCCTTTATAGTGGTTAACCAACTATGTAAGCAATCCGTCTCCCTCCCTTGTTTTAAGACCACGACTGCGAAGGATATGGCCCGCCTCTACGTTAATAACATCTATCAATTCTACGGCGCCCCTAAATTAATTATCTCTAACCATGGCCCCCAGTTTATATCGGATTTCTGGAATAAACTCTACTATATCCTTGGGATTAAGATTAAGCTCTCTACTACATTCCACCCTTAGACTGACGGCCAAACCAAGATTATAAACCAGTACCTTGACCAGCAACTACGGCCCTTTATAGACTACTATCAGGACAACTAGTCGGAATTACTGCCTATAATAGACTACGCGCAGCTTACACTCCCCCATAATAGTATAGGGATGTCCCCATTCGAACTGCTCTACGGGTATACACCACGAACATCCTTTAATTGGGATAGGCCTACTAAGCCCACTACGGCCCGCGAACGCCTCAGCCACAAAGAGGCCTGGGCATTTGCTGAGAGAATGCATAGAGCCTAGGAGACTACTCAAACAATTATAAGAAAGGCATAAGAAAAAAAGGAGTCCGATATAAACTAATACCGTCACGAGGAAGATTTCCAAGTAGGAGATAAGATATAGGTGTTAACAAAGAACTAGAAAACCCAGAGACTAAGCCATAAGTTAGACCACCAAATGGCTGGCCCATACAAGACTCTTTAAAGGGTAGGACACTCTTTTAAGGTTAAGCTTTTAGAGTTAATAAGGATCCACCCCGTCTTCTCTCTGGACCGGCTATAAAAGGCTGCGGATAATCCACTACCTGGACAGTATAATGACCCCCCACTACTAATCCAGGTTGCTAAGGATGAAGAATGGGAAGTTAAAGAAATCCTAGCAGTAAAAAAGGTCCGTAATATCTTAAAATACCGTGCAAGCTGGGTAGGCCATGATGATGACCTAGAGTGGTACCCCGCATCTAATTTTAAGTACTCCCCCTATAAGCTACGGGACTTCCACCTAGCCCACCCTAACCTCCCTAGACCACCACGTAAATTAGACAACTGGATTAAATGCTAGGAAGAAGGGTTAGATAATTACGACAATTTAGACAACAATAGGGAGCTTGGACAACGCCTAAGGGCAGGCTTTTTCAGGAGGGGGGGGTGATGTAATGGTGCTAGAGCGCGACCTGCCAAGTTCTGCTATGCTGCTGCCATATTCTGCCAACCTACGATTGGCTCGCTTACTGCTAGCGCCTTGGCGGCTGCCCCTTTATATATGTTTACTATGGTCCTTGCGACCCCCTTCTTTTCTTCTCCTTAGCTTAGTATCTTTACAAGATAGCAATCCACAAGCTTCAGTTCAGAGGCATTTGTGCAAGCCGTCACAATTGCGGTATTTATCTAAAAGTATAGGCAAATATGCCTAGAACTCTAATATAGACCAGAAAGAAAAGGACCCCTTATAGGTTAAGCGCCTACTTATTAAAATATATCTATTTATCTACTATTAGAAATAAGATAGAAAAAATTCAACTAACCTTAAGGGCTGAATTAGTAAGGTAGTACGTTGTATACTAAATTAGTAATATTCTAACTAGTAGAGACGTAATTATATATAGGTTTAAGAGTATATAAATAACGGCGACCGTTATAAGGACGCGAAGAGGCTTTAAGGAAGATTCGAAGGAATAATATAAATTCTATCTAAATCTAAGAGTATATAGCTCTTGTAGAGAACAAGACATTGCGTAAAGAAGAGAAAGGGATAATAAAAGAATATTATAATTAAACAGTTAGGGGTTTTAGTGGTTAATTCATGCGTATATACGCACGCGGTCTTTAACAGATTTTAGTAGAATTTAATTAAACTTAATTAAAGCGTCGGAACTTATCTGTTAAGTGTTTTACTAAGACATTCCTACTATAACTGGGCTAGTCCTATTATAGTACCCCCCCTTTGGCCAAAGGTCCAAATAATTTAATTTTAGTTAAGACTTATTACTTATCGCGTTTTTTTATATATTTGCGTTAGTGGCGGTAGCGGTATAGCGTTTTACCAGTTTTAACCATTAAATAAACCAATTAGGATTTTTTATGCCCGGCATAGAAAATCGCTATTAGTTTAGTTAAGGCGGTAAGCTGAACTAACATTTTCGCAGTAGGTCTTAGTAAGGCAAATCTAACCAATTAGATAACTTTAACCACTAGTTAAAGTTCCTTAACATCTTATATATTACGTGACTGCGTTATAAGCGTTATAATGCATTTTAAATTCTTTTTAATTTCAAGTTTCCTACTATTATATTTTATATATTCATATTAGGTGGCAATTATTTACCTTTATATTATATCTATCTAGCTAGAGCAGGCCGCAAAGGATGGTCCTTATAGAATTCTTTTACTAAGGAAGGCACGTTGGCCTTAATCTAGTTATAGGTTTCCTAGGTTAGTGTTTTATATCCTTTCTACTTAATAAAAAGTTTAAATTGTTTAGATTGTGTTTTCCATTATATATTATTAATTAAGTTAATAAAGTAAGAACCGTTACCGTTATTAACAATTATAGAAGGTGGCGGCGGTACTTTATAAGTTATAGGATTATTTTTTAAAGGTTGCAATAAGCTTACATAAAATGTTAGGTATATTTTTATCTTAGTTAGCAGTTTAAGCTTATAGGCGTATAGGCTTAGTTTCTTCTTAATTTAGTATAGGCCTATAAACTTCTAATTAAGTTTCTTTATGGCCGTTAAGTCCATAGGTTTTATATATTTAGGTAAACTATATTACCTTCTTTAAAGTCCTATACAGGAGCTCGTCCTTTATTTATATGCCATTTCTATACTATTTAAGCGTACGTTAATTTACTTTGTAATAGTTCCGTTAACTACTTTATTTAATTAGCAAAGTTATATACGTTAATTAACTAAATCCGTTTAATCGTGGGTCCTATTATATTAATTTTAGGTTATAGTTTAAATTTAAGTTAAGGGTTTTATCTGTAGGTTGCGTAGAATAGCGTTACGCCTATTAATATATTTATTATATTATTTACAGTAAACTTAGCTAAGGGCAGCCATTTTTCCCAGTTGTCTTATAGGTAGGAGTAGTATATTTATAGGTATTATTCTATAATCGCGTTTATAATTTCAGTTTAACTATCTATCTCTAGATAGAATATAGTTAAGAGTTATATTTAAATACTTAATTATTTATATAGGGTTTGCCAGAAATCTAAAATAAACTAGCTTCTATAGTTGGATATTATTAAATTAGGAAATCTGTGTAGTTTAAAAACAAGCTTAATAAAACATTTAGCTACTAATATTATATTAATTAAGTCCATAGGAATTATATATCGCATTTTTATAAGATAGTTAATAATTACTATAATATTTATAAACCTATTACTGCTAGGCAAGTTAACTATAAAGTTAATTAAGATGTTGCGCCATCTTTATATTAAAATTGGTAGTAGTTAAAGCACTCCTTACTTCTTTATATAAAAGGTCTTTTTATACACATATATCCTATATGCTTAGACGTATTTTTATATATAGTTATATATTATAGGCTAGTAGTATGCTTATTAAACAATTTTATAAGTTTTTATATAGCCTGGATACCCTACTATAGGGGAGTTATATATAAATTTAAGTATCTTAAATTATAAAGGTATAGAATTTGGAATTATTATCTTCTGTTAATAGTATAATTGGTTATTTTAAATCTTGCATTTAGCAAGTATAATATCCTTATACTATTATTTTCCTATTTAAATTGCTTTTATTACATCTATTATCTATATATTATTTTTTTATTTATATTCTATTAGCTTATTAATTTTTATTTCCTATTTATTAACTTCTAATTTATTTTTATTAAGTTCCGTATCTAGGAATATAGGATATAGTTTTTTAAAACGTTTAGGAGGCAATAAGATCTATAATTAATTTATAATCCGTTTATCTATAGCGTTTATAGGTAGGTCCTATAATTATTATATTAATATATTAGGCTTCTAATTAAGTTTGCTTGATTAATATATAATTTTAAAATTAAATTATAAGAGGTATTTGGCCCAATAAATTTGGCGCTGTGTTAATTGCTTTATAGTTATAAAGTACTATAGGTTCTTATGGTCCGTTAATACGTATATTGGGAATAACAATCCTTTAAGCTTGGGACGCTATTATTTAAAATATCTAATAATTACAAGCAGTTCCTTATTATATATATTATAGTTTAATTTAATAGGGGCAAGTTTCTAGGAGAAAAAGGCTACTAGACATAGCTCACCATTCTTATTATATTGCGATAACACTCCCCCTAGTATATAATTGGACAAGTCTGTTTTAATAATATATTTAAGGTTAAGGTTAAAGTAGGTGTCACGGCACTGGCAAATTGCCGGCAACTCGCCGCAAACTACCGTTCATCGGGAAAATATTATCCCTTGTAAATGACCTCAGCTGCTAGAAGTTGGCGTCGTTAGCGGGCCATTAAGGGCATCAACAAACCAGCCTATATTGAGTTCATTTGACACGCAAACTACGCGCAGCCTGCGCGTAACCTACGCATTTAGCAACCACAATTGTATTTAGAGCTATTTACCTCTTTTATACTAATAGCATATTTTAAATAAATAAAAGCTACTTTAAAGCTATTTATAAGGCTAGCAAAATAAATAATAATATTTTAGATAATTTAATATAATATAGCGATGGTTCTCTTCTACCTATCTACCTATTAACTTACCTACAGTACCTGCCTATCTACTACCTGCCTATATCGCCTACCTATCTACATTACCTACATCGCCTACCTATTTGCATCTGCCTACCTATCTATATTTACCTACCTATCTATATCTACCTACCCGTTAGCATCTGCCTACCTATCTATATCTGCCTACCTATTAGCATCTGCCTATTTATCTGCATCTACTTGCCTATCTGCATCTGCTTACCTGTCTGCATCTGCCTACCCATCTATATCTGCCTACCTATCTGCATCTGCCTACCTATCTGCATCTACCTACCTATCAGCATCTCCCTATTTATGCCTACCTGTCTATACTACCTTAATTCAATCAATCGATCGAATCGTTTATAGTGTTCGCTGGCTAGTCGTTGTCGTCTGGCTCTGGCGACGGTCGTCTGGTTCTGGCGACGGTCGTCTGGTTCTGGCGACGGTCGTCTGGTTCCGGCGACGGTCGTCTGGTTCTGGTAACGGTCGTCTGGTTCTGGCGACGGTCGTCTGGTTCTGGCGACGGTCGTCTAGTTCTGGCGACGGTCATCTGGTTCTAGCGACGGTCATCTAGTTCTGGTAACGGTCGTCTAGTTCTAGCAACGGTCGTCTAGTTCTGGCGACGGTCGTCTGGTTCTAGCGACGGTCGTCTAGTTCTAGTAACGGTCGTCTGGTTCTGGCGACGGTCGTCTAGTTCTAGCGACGGTCGTCTGGTTCTAGCAACGGTCGTCTAGTTCTGGCGACGGTCCTCTCCTACCTGCCTACCTACCAACCTGTCTGCCTACCTACTTGTCTGCCTACCTACCCACCTACCTACCTACCTGCCTGCCTGCCTGCCTGCCTGCCTACCTGCGTATATCAGTATCTAATTCAATTCGGGGGAGGGGTCGGCCCGATTAAAGGCTCTAATTGATTCAGATCGTTCTCTATGGCCGTTCGCTAGCTATACATTCAAACGGTAGTCATCTAAGGTGCCTCCTTAGGAGGCCTTAATTCGATTTGGTAATAGGCCAATGTCGAATTCAATTAATCAATTAAATCGTTCGTGGTATTCGCTGGCTGGTTATTTAAAAGATCGTCGTCTAGTTCTAGTGACGGTTGTCTGGCTCTAGGACGGTTATCTGGTTCTGGCGACGGTCGTCTGGTTCTGGCGACGGTCCTCTGCTAGCTGCCGTTCCAGTGCCTCCTAAGTTAGGGAGGATGTAAGGAAGGGTAAAAAATAAGGTGGCTGCAAATTGATAAAATGGGTTAATTAATTGTCTGGGCCCCTAAGGGCTTTGAGCTACGAAGAGATTTTACTGTGCACGTGACCTGTGCACGTGACCTATGCCTTAGAGAGAATACAGATTATCTAACAGATGCAGAGCTTCGTGTAGAGCCTTGTGCAGAGCCTCCAAGTGATAAGACTATATAAGACTATATAAGATTATATAAAATTGTTTTGATCCTAATATATATTATAAGCTAGTATACTATAGGCTAAGAAAATATTAAAAATTTATTTACGCAATTAGCATATAACTTTATCTTAATTACAGGTTAAAAAATATAAAGATAGCTTTAAAAGTTGCCAAGTTAGCCAATTGCATATCAAGAAATATACAGTTAGCTTTAAAAGTTTCTAAGTTAGCCAATTGCATGTCAAGAAATATATAGTTAGCTTTAAAAGTTGTCAAGTTGGTCAGCTGCGTGTCATTTAACTTTTAAATATGTCAAGTTGGTTAATTGCATGTCAATTACGCGAAACGCGCTTAATAAAGTCGACTTGAAACCCAGCCTGCGAATATTTTCCCAATGTTACGTAATAGCAAGTTGCGGCAAGTTGCCATCACGTGACTAGAAGATTGTATATAACTTTAAGCGGTGTTTCCATTCTTCTTATTTCCTTTCTTTAGCTTTAGATCCTTGTTTATAGACAATCTAATTATATAGGCTTGCGCGTCCCTCTTGCCATACTTATGCCTTAATTAACTAAGTTGCTAATATTATCTAAAGCTTGTTACCACTCTTTCTTCCTAAGAAGGAACTTAAATATATCTATAAGTCCATAAATAGGATAAGGATATAGAATAGGACCTTAAGGATATTACTAGGACTATAAGGACAGAACAAACCCTAAGAACTAAAAAAACATAAATAGAACGCAAAACCTAAGAATAGGACACGCATGGACTAGAACCCCTAGGAAATAAACAAGCACTAGAAATTACCCAATACCCCTACTACTATGCTAAGAAATACAGTAGCTGGTAAAGCTGCTATAGGACCTGCAAATACCTTCAATAGTAAAACAGTCGCTGTTTTAACCCCCTAGGAAGAACTTACAGCAGCCAATGCTGAAATTAAACAACTTTAAGAGCTGCTTGAAACTAAAGATACCCCTACACCCTTTAAGGAGTTATTAGACACCTAAAGACTTGCTATAGTCCTTAAGGCCCTAGCCTAACGTATAGCATCAGCATTATTGTAATCTGTGAAGGTCGCAGACCCCCTATTACTTACAGACGGAACTAACCCTATATTTAATAATTGGAAGCTTTAACTGCAAGACAAGCTTAAAGTTAATATGGACCACTTCCCTACTACTTAAGCCAAAATGGCCTACGTCTTTAGCCGTACTGGTAGGGATGTATAGATATATCTACGCCCATAATACGCCTAGGACTTGGCAGACCCCTTCCTTTCTAGAGAAGAGATAATTAACTACCTATCTTCTATTTATAAGGACCCCTTTAAGATATAGAACGCCTGCCTTAATTATAAAGCCCTTAATATAAAAACAACGGAAACCTTTTTAGCCTTTTAGACCCGCTTTCTATACCTAGCCAGCTAAGCCCGTATTCTTTATAAAGACCTAATGCCAAATCTCTTTAATAAGCTTACCCTAGACCTACAGCGTGCCGTACTACCAGTTTTTACTACTATATAGACGTTAAAGGTACTTATGGACTACTGCCTAGCTATTAATTAAGGCCTCCGCTAAATTAAGGTATATACTAAGCGGTATAAGACTAGAAGCTTTGCCAACCAGAATACAAGTACTATAAGAATGGGCTATAGCGCCCTAGTAAGATCTATAACCCCTATAGCACTAACTGTACTACCTGCTATAAACCCAGTGGCTAGCCGTGCAGCTAGCCCTACCGCAACTCCGGCGTATACTTGACCCATATATAGCGACCCCGGTAGATAGGCCCTTAGCAATTAAGGAGCTTGCTTTTTATACGGCTAGAAGGACCACTTTGCCAAGAATTGCCCGATAAAAGCAAAAACGGACGAGGTTCTATTAATATAGGAGAATAGCGCGGAGTTAGAAAAAGAGGAACCCTAGAGGAAGACTCCTCTCTAGGGTTAAAAGGGATTAATATATTATACGTTAATCTAGGTCGGCTAGTTGGGGGAAGAAGCTGCACTATCCCTTATACTTTATTCCGTAATAGATATTAAGTTTTAACCTCTGCTTTAGCTAACTATAAAGCAAATACCTTTACCTTAATAGACACCTAGTGCGCCATAAAGCTAGCTAAATTCCTAAATGTACCCTTTAAAGAACTACCTAAACCAATTTCTATTCGCGGGTATAATAGACGGATAGGCCACCTATTACAACCATCTTGCGGATTTACCTTTGTGTTAACAGACAAAGGTAGTACAACGTCCCCTTCCTTATTACGGACCTGGGAAGCCACAATATGATTTTAAAAAGAAAATGGCTAGCCTATTTAGGCTTACAGCTTAATATATAGAGTAGACAACTTATTTGGCCTAAAATCCTACCCCTAACCCCTTCCTTTATAAAAGAAATTAGCATTATAATGGAAAACCTTATACGGCCCTAGATTAATACCATTTACTAGGCCAATGCTATACGCAGGGATAAGGCCTTTAAGGAAGATGTGCAGCTTAATCCGTAACGGATCCGTATACTACGCTACCCCTAGACTACCTATGTTACGCTAACCGCACTAGAGACTAAGGAAGTTAATAATAGCCCAGCTAAAACCCCTACGGAGAACTTAGGCCCTACGCACCTATAAAGAAAGGCTAGAACTATAAGATAATATACTAAACTAATAGACCGGAAGGATAACTTATGAAAAATGGAATATAAGCTAAGGAAAACTATAAACCCTATACCGCAAAATACGGCCCAATAAAAGCCTGTAAAGAATCCAACGTACCTCCTACTAATTAATATCTGCTATATTGGCGCCATAGGATTCTACCAGAACTTGGTTTAACCTAATACCATTACCTTTATAACCAGCTTGTATAAAATTGATTAAATAATTAAGGAAAAGGAAAGCGAGCTTAGTAAACAGGAAAGCGAGCTTATAGACGAGGAGCTGGTAGAACAGAAACTACCCTACCAACACTGGAAATTTAAGGGCGTATTCTCCAAGGTAGCGTCTAATATACTCCCGCCTTACTGACCATATAACTATAAGATTGAGATTAAGCCAGATAAGGAAAACACACTTGGCTATAGCCCCCTTCGTTAGCAGTCCACTGCCAAGTTATAGGCTATAAAGCAGTACCTTATTAATAACCTAAATAAGGGCTTTATTAAGCCTAGTTAAGCCCCTTTTAACTCGCCTATTCTCTTTAACAAAAAACCAAATAGAGGACTTTGTTTCTGCATAGACTACCGCAAACTTAATAATATAACCCGTAAGGATCGCTACCCACTGCCCTTACTTAATAAGACTCTAACCTGGATAAGTAGAGCTAAAATCTTTACTAAGCTTAATATCCGTTAGGCCTTTTACTGGGTTAGGATAGACCCTAAGTTAGAAGATTTTACTATATTTCGGACCTATTACGGAATATATAAATATAAGGTACTTCCCTTTAGACTAACTAACGGACTGGCTACATACTAGCAATATATAAACGATATACTCTTTAACTACCTTAATAACTTCTATACGGCCTACCTAGATAACATTATAATCTACTTTAAGAATAAGTTAGAACACAAGGAGCACGTCTATAAAGTCCTATAATAGCTCCGCGAGGCCGGCCTCTAGGCTAATATTAGGAAATTAGAATTTAGTGTTAAGCGTATAAAGTACCTAGGGTTTATTATTAGTATGGACGGAATTAAGGCGGACCTAGAAAAGACGGCCGCGATTAACTAATAGGTACCCCTAAGGACCGTAAAGGGGGTGTAGTTATTCCTAGGGTTCTGTAACTTCTACTAACGCTTTATTAAGAACTACAGTAGGATTGCCTAGCCCCTAAGCCTACTTACCTATAAGGACCGGCCCTTTTACTTTAACACCATATGTAGGCGAGCCTTTAATAAGCTTAAGAAACGACTAGTCTCTGCTCCCTTACTCGCCTACTTTAACCTAAAACGGCCCTTAATGCTAAAGACCGATGCCTTAAATGGTGTTATAGCCGGCATTTACTCCTAAAAGTAGACGGATGGAGAATGGCACCCTATTGTTTACTATTCGAAGACTATAGTAAATACTAAGCTAAACTACCACATCCATAACAAAGAAATACTGGCTATTATCTCTAGCTTTTAGCACTAGCGTGCACAGCTAGAAGGGACCCCTAAGCCTATTTAGGTAGTCTCCAATTATAAGGCCGTAGAATATTTTATAACTATAAAGGCCCTTACGGCCTAGTAGGCACGCTAGGCGGATATCCTATCCTAGTTTAACTTTCTAATTATATACCAGCCAGGCGCTATAAATCGTGCGGACGCCCTTATAAGGCGTAGATAGGACCTAGATAACTAGACAGCCACAAAGATCTTATTATAGACTTAGATACTACTATAACTAGAGCACCTTAACCCCTAGATACGGGCAGAACTAAACGTAGACTCTTTAGACACTAAAATATATCCTATTAACTCCATAGAACTTAACCTTATTAATAAACTACTGTAGGCAAACCGTACGGCCTCTTCTCTATAGGAGTACTGTAAAAAGGTAAAGAACATTACCAGCCTATAGTCCCTTAAAAATGGATTACTTAAGCATTAGGAACGGCTAGTAGTAGTAAAGGAATAGAACTTATAGACCTGGCTTATTACCAAAGCATATACCTAGGTTTCTATGGCCTACCCCAGAAAAAATAAGACCTATAGGATTATTAGCGACCGCTACTACTAGCCCGGAATGGTTATAAATATTAACCGCTATGTACAGAACTGTAATAACTGCTATAGGTTTATAATTCCACAAGATAAGACCCTAGGATTGTTAAAACTACTCCCAATACTAGAGCGCCCCTAGCAGCATATTTCTATGGATTTCTACAAGCTACCTATAGACCGTAACGGATACAATATAGCTATAGTTATAGTTAACCGCTTTAGCAAGCGCCCATTCTTAATCCCTTGTTATAAGAATATTAATACGAAAGAGGCGGCCTAACTATATGTCTACTACATTTACCAAATTTACGGACTACTAGATACTATTATATCCGACCACAGCCTACAGTTTATATCCGCTTTCTGGAATAAGTTTACCCGGATCCTAGGCATTAGGCTAAAGCTTTCTATAGTATACCACCCCTAGATAGATGGCTAGACGGAAATTATAAACTAGTATTTAGACCAGAGACTTCAACCCTTTATTAATTACTTTTAGGACAATTAGGCTAAACTGCTACCGCTAATAGACTACGCCTAGGCTACTTTACCCTATAACTTTATAGAATTTGCACCTATCTAGCTAAAAATAGGGTACTTATCCTATATAAGCTTTAACTGGGAAAGACCAGAAGGACCCTAGACTATACGTGAGAAACTATCCTATAAGGAAGCCTAGTAGTACGCTAAACTCTTAGAAGAAGCCTGGAAAGTAGCCTATATAAACCTAAAAAAGGCCTAGAAATTAATGGAATAGTAAGTGAATAAGTATAGGCGTAAGCCCAACTTTACCGTAGGTAATAAGGTCTAGGTTATAACAAAGAACTAGAGGATAGAGCGGCCTAGCCGCAAGCTAGACTATTAAATAGTAGGACCATATAAGGTTCTTAAGAAAAGAGGCAACTTATATAAAGTAAAGCTCCCGGATTTAATTAAGGTCCACCTTAAATTCTTACTAGATAAGCTACGGAAAGCTATAAACAACCTATTACCTAGATAAAAGAATAAACCGCCCCTACTAATTTAAGTTAATGGCAATAATAAATAGGAAATTGAAGAAATATTGGCCTGTAAACTTATAAGGGGAATACTAAAGTACCGCGTAAGTTGGAAAGGATATAATCTAGACCCTACTTAGTACCCCGCATAGAATTTTATAGGCAGTCCCCACAAGTTATAAGAGTTCTATAGCCGTTACCTTAATGAACCTAAACTGCTGAAGTACTTAGATAAATAGATGGAATGCTAGTATAGTAAGGATAATAGGTTGCCTATAGAATATAAGGATAAGAATACCTTATAGGGGTAATACGGACATACAAAGCCTAAGGGCAGGCTTTTTTGGAGGGGGGGGGGTAATATTACAGCAGTGGCAAATTGCTAGCAACTTGCCGCAAACTACTGTTACGTAATGGCAAGTTGCGGTAAGTTGCCATTACGTAACTAAAAGATTGTATATAACTTTAAGCGGTGTTTCCGTTCTTCTTGTTTCCTTTCTTTAGCTTTGGATCCTTGTTTATAGACAATCCAATCGTACAGGCTTGCGCGTCCCTCTTGCCGTGCTCGTGCCTCAATTGACTGAGTCGCTAACAGTGGGTAAAAATTAAAGCAGTTATAAAATAATACTTTAGGTTGTTAAAAGCTTGTTTATATTTAGTGGTCTATTTAATTTTTATATTCTTTTTTATTAGGTTTACTAACAGCTAAATAGTTTCTAAGAAGTAGTTAATAAATTATTAATAGAAATTTACAAATTCTAAAAACTCTTAAATGTTTTATACATTGCTAGGGCTTTCCTAGTTTATAATTACGGCGACTTTCTTAGGGTCTATTTTAATTCTATTACAGAATATTATTAAACCTAAGTATATAACCTTAGACGCGTGGAACTTGTATTTTTTAATATCGCATTATAGGCCTGTATCTTATAGGTGTTTAAGGACCATTCTAATATATTTCTAATATTTAGAAAGCGAGGATAAGTAGATTAAGATATTATTAATATATATAGTAATAAATACATTAAGGAATTTATGAAGTGTATTATTAATATATTACTAAAACATACTGGGACCGTTTTTTATGCTAAATGGCATTACTAGGTATTTAAAGAGTCCCTATTGCGTGCATAAGGCTATATACTTTTTATCTCCTTTACGTATACAGATTTTATTAAAGGTAGTAACTATATTAAGCTTTATAAAGTACCATACCTTTACTAAATAGTTAAGTGTCTCTTAAATTAGGGGAATTAGATATTAGTTTTAAATTATAATTGCGTTTAGAGCTTAATAGTTAATATAGAAT
>Ga0307507_10003478_pt1 | contig 30435 bp, 29 predicted proteins | sample 7_EM_MG_FD_207223 | JGI IMG/M metagenome (GOLD analysis project Ga0307507, IMG submission 207223) | Populus trichocarpa ectomycorrhiza microbial communities from riparian zone in the Pacific Northwest, United States - 7_EM | ecosystem: Host-associated > Plants > Roots > Unclassified | place... | reverse complement strand
GAATTCAAAAAATTTCACAGCAAAACTTAACTTGTTATCCCGGATCACTCGTTGTCCCGGACAGATTCTTTAGATTTTGGTCATCCGGGATAGCGAGGTGCGACTGTACTTTGTGTGGTACTGTAGATACGATAGTCTAGGGATGGGAGCGAGACGGGAGATGAAAAACACAAAATACTAAAGGCCCGTGCTTCAAAAGCCCACACCAAAGACAGTGCTCAAAAAGGGCCCAAGGAACACATGAGCACACGAGAATCAACAAAAAAAAAAGAAAAAGGAAAAGGAAAAAGAAAGAACTGCGCCATCCAAACATCCAAATTCTTATCTCATCTCATACAATCTTCAAATCTTCCCTACTACAGCAGTGAGGCGAGACAACCTAGCAAATCACCTAGGACCCCGGGGCCTCGACGAGGGGTGTTGGTTGTACCATACTTGGAGTAAAGCCAGGCCTAGTCTCTGGGTACGGGGAATCCTCTATCTTGTGCGGACCCGGAGGTGCTGCAGCGGCGCCGTCTGAGCTGGGAGCCCTCGGCCCCAAGCAGTAATACAGCAGGAGGCCTAGAGCTAAACCCCCAGCCGCCGCGCCGATAGCCACGCCGGCAATCGCTCCCGTAGATAAACCTTTGCGGCTACGATTGCCAATAGGGGAGGGCGAGATAGAAGTGTCAGAAGTGGAGCTCGTCGTGGTCGCCGTCAAATTATACTTGCAAGACTTGTTATACCAAGCATCGTACAAGCTCACATCGTCGGACTTGCATGTGGTTGTCGAAAAGCTGCAATCAGGCTTTGGCTGGGAGCATACGCAGTTCGTAGTCATTTTCTTGCAAACATTCGCCTTGTAAAAGCAGCTGCGTGCGCATTCGGGAATGTCGGTGAGGTCGACAAGTGGCTTTCCCGGGCACTGCGAATCATACCAATCTTCCGTACGATTCCAACAATCCCAACTCACGCTATCATGCATAAGCGAAGGGGGGGGGCGGGGGAGTAAGCAGGGAAATCGTGGAGATTGCAGAAGGGCAGTTGCAAAAACTTACGTCCAAGCACACACTAGAGGATTCGGCTTTCTGCAGAAGCAGTCTGTGGTTATCCTTGCTCCACAGTCCAGCAACGAACCTAATATCCTATTCAACTTTGTCAGCTTATTGGGTCCAAGCTTGAAGGCCCAATAGCAGCGGGTGAACAAGGGGTGGAATGAAGAGAAGGGAAGGGAGCGTACGGGACACAAGTTGCTGAGGAGCACTTGGGCATTTTGCTGAAGTCCACATCTGCATCTCTCGAGTGAAGCACGACCCCCGCCCCGGATGTCAATGACGATATCAAACCAACCAAGCATAAAATGCTCCCAGCGAGTTTGAATTCAAGATCCCTCATGTCGAAGGCTTGCGATGCCGGGCGCCTAAAATCAACCCTTGCCACGACTTCCAATAATGAATTGGCCCCAGCAACAACGAATTTTCAGAGAAAGGCTCTCTATAGAGCTGCTTAAGATCGATTCCTCTTTGGTTCTGTGGACTCCATTTTTTGATAAGGTGAGTATTGGTTGAGAAAGGTAATAGAAGCGTTTTGAGAAAAAGTGAACACATACAAGTTTATGCAGAGGCGCTACTTTTTTGTAAGTATTACTGGGCGAAAAGAAAGTCAACAGGAGCTATGGCAGTGGAATATGGTATGCTTGAATCTGGCGTAGGCAGGATGGGGGACAGGTTGTAGAGAGAGCTCAGATCGAGAGAAAGGGGTTGGAATGACCCTCTTTATTCTCCTCCTAATTCAATCGACCCACTGGTGCGGTACGATCGTGCTACGTGGGGAAATAGAAGCATTCAGCCCCGGGATTGAAAAAGTGCTTTTCGAGTGCCAAGTTTCTAGTTGGTGTGTCAGTTTTGTATGTGCGATATGCAAGAAAGCGTTGCGCCACCAAAGTTTTTCGTTTTCAACTCTGGGGCTGAATGCCTCTAATGCCCAAGACGCCTCTAATGCCCAAGACGGTAAGTATAACTCGTTCTAATTGGCCACCTAGCTAATGAGAGGCAGATCATCAAGTCCCTATTGTTGCTGGAATTGTCTTGGTTTGCCTGACTTTTCCTCCTTCCAAAAAATAGATAAGATGGCTCTTTCTAATGGTTACACTCTCTAAATATCGACCAGTTGGACTTGGATTCGTCTCACTTTTTTTTCTCTACAAGACTTTATTCTCTTCATGCTTTCTGCGGGAACTACCCCTCATCTGCCCAACCCTCTACTCCTATACTCGAGTATAAAAAAAAAGAGTCACTTAACACTTCAAATCCTCACACTCCACCTGCTCCATCCTCCACCCTCCTCACGCTCCAATCCGGTTTTACCACCCTTGCTCTAAGTGTGCCACTTATGTCTGCCACCTAAGCACGGGCACGTGCGCGGGGAGTGCTTGATTGGATGCGTGAAGGGATGAAATGACCTCTTAGGTTTTATTACAGTACTCGAATGCCAAAGTTAGTCCGTGAACATTACCGGTGGGTGGTCGTTTCTGATATGCAAATATGCCTATCGATTGCAAAAGAGAAGAGATTCGTGAAGGCTTTACGATTCTTTATTTGCCAGAAGGGGTATCTATGGTGGTTTAACCAATGCGAGGATATTCACAGAGAAACTCCTCCACCCGAGTCCTTGTGTACTGTACCTAGTGACAACGAGGTAAATGACCGGACGAGAGGGTGGTTACCGTAAAAACCGAAATAACTGGGAACGGCGCTAGGACGTTCAGAATTTCCCCCTTTGGATTAGGGAGAGAAAACACAGCAAGAAGGTTCTCTCTTAGCTCTCAGTTGAGATAAGGCAACAGATCTTGCTCGAGTACTGCCGTACCAGGAGGGGCAACTCCAATGTCCTAGCGAGGTTCTCAATTATTTCGGTTTTTATGGCATTGACGTGTCATACCGGTAGACTATCTTATTGACTAGCAAGAACATTGAAAATTTGCCGCTGTCCCTGTAAGTGATTGAGACGTACTGTACAGTAGATGACTAAGTTGCTCTTGAACGACAACCTTAGGGTAAGTGTGGTCATGCGGCTAATATTAGCTAATGCCGCAGCACCCACAAATTCGTTGCCACCTCAAATTCCGATTGTGGGCTACGCCAGTCGGGTATCAGCCATACCGGCCCGCATAAATCAAGTGACAGCATGCTACTGAATACCCAATATTACGATACGACCAAAATTCTTGAATAAATTGTAAAAAAAGAGGCGAGTTTGTAGGTGGGGGGCACAATCGATTGTCGAGCGTTTTCCACCCTATTTTTACCAGTACGACTAGTGCCCGACCTGCGTGGCCCAGACACCAAGTCTGAGGAGGAAACTAATTCGAGGGTGTCGCGATACTGTGTTCTGAAGTCTCTATATCAGCGAAATTTTGATTAACAAAAAACTACTTATTAACCGCTGTCTTAAAAACTGATAGGGTGGCAACAAATTCTCAATGTCTTGCTAGTCCAGGGGAGTGCCCAGAATGTAGTACAGCAAATACCGGTATAGTAGCCCAAGGGTAGGAGCGGGGCGGAGGTAGATGAAAAACACAAAATAATATAGGCCTGTGCTTCAAAAGCCCACACCAAAGACAGTGCTGAAAAAGGGCTCAAGGAACACATGAGCACACGAGAATCAGCAGGAAAAAAAAAGAAAAAGGAAAAGGAAAAGGAAAGAACTGCGCTGTCCAAACATCCAAATTCTTATCTCGTCTCATACAATCTTCAAACAGTTAGGCTTGGATTTGTCTCACTTTTTTCCTTCTCTCCAAGACTTTATTCTCTTCGGGCTTTCTGTGGAAACTGCCCCTCATCTGCCCAACCCTCTACTCCTATACAAAAAAAAAGAATCACTTAACACTCTAAATCCTCACACCAATAGTGCGCAACGCGAATAGGTGGATGAAAATGGAACTAGTATTCCTAACGGTCCGGGGGGCCCTGCGGGGGGGCTGTCAAGAGCATCGGGCGGGACTGGACTGCCACAAGGGGTCCGTCCAAGGCAGCGAAATCCCAGGACGACCGTTTTTGGCTCAGGCAGTGGCCCTAGGAGATGAGATAGTGCTTTTCGAGGGTATAGGTGGATTTCGGGCAGTGCCAAGGGACGCCCGGGGGAGATTCAGGACAGCAGCGGACTGTTGAAAATAGTTGACGAAGAGGTAATGATCGACGGTGAGGGTTTTACGCGGCGGAGTGGAACAGCCCAAGTGGAGACACAAAGCTTGTATTAAGCGGAGATGAAGATCATGATTGATTGTGATAAGTGAATCGAAAGGAACAACTTGAGGAAAGTTGTGAACCGAAATGAAGGAGTGAGGAGAGAAAAGACATGGAGGAAAGAAGGACAGAGGTGTGAAAGTTGAATGTGTTTTTGGCTGAAGATGGGACTCCCCTGAGGAACTAAGGCTAGTTTCATAGCCTGCGCATCGCTTCGCCGAAGCGTACGCGTGCCACTACGACCTCAGAGTGCGGGCATCTCCCTCGCCAAGTGCGGCCATTAAACTGCTTTTTCCAACACGGACTGCAGAGGAGGGGATGAGTGATGTTTCATGATTTCAAATCTCCCTATCTCTATTCCGAAATCCTGTCAAAGTACGATAGAGCGAATGGCGGGCGTAGGAATCTCGGCGTTTAACGTGTGGAATGTCCTCTGGTCGGGAATGAGTCTTCGGGCTTTATCTGCTCCCTCAATTAATAACATGTTTAGGCATTCCACAATTTAAGGGAGAATTACTGGGCTAGTAACCATACCCTCAGCTCTATAGGGTGGTGAAGCACCCACCGATATGGGGTGCCCAAGTTAAATGTGCTTATGAGCGATGGATAAATGAAATGGTGCGCCACCGTGAGAGGCACGGATTGGTGGCATAATATAAAGGACGGCGGGAGGCGTGAGGGTCTCAGGGCAATTGCCAGAGTTTGCCGCGTAAGGGACTCCCGAGCCCACAGTCCATCCGGGCATCCGGCTATCGGGCATAGGGAATCCGCTCACCCAAAAAAACGACGGACTATAGCCCATAGTCGGTTCCGTCCTCCCTCTAAGACGAACGGATAGGCCGTTGGGAAGACTGTTCAGAAACAAGCGTGAAAGCAAAAACGGATTCTGCCGCTGGAAGTTCTTCCCAAATGTCTGTGACATTGCAGTGCCAGGGCTGTGCATTAGTGAATGTGCTTGAGGGGGAAACTGGTGGGACCTTATTAGCTTGAAATATATACTCGAAAGCGAATTAGACGGATATAAACGTACATTTCCAGTGCTAGTAGGAAGTAAGTCCATCGACATTTTAGACAGCCCTAAGGCCGTACTAATCTAGAAAGTAACGATATACCTAACCTGAAGTTAGCACATGCGAAAGGAACCCGGTCAAAAACATACCAGAATCTGTATACAGCTGCTACTAGGGACCGTTAGTCCGCTCTAGTATGATATCCTTCCTCTTACAGTAACAAGATGCTGATTGTGATCAGGGCAGGACAGTTTGAGGGTGTGTTGCGGCCCGATGACCCAACAATCGTGGGCCCTTTGGCGACATCAGCCACAGTTATTTTAACTGTTTGATAATCCGGGACGGTGCCTCGATGGACTAAGGGCAAAGGACTAATGGTAGCAACCCACAATGTGGAGCTCAGGAAGAGCACACCCGGAAGGACGATGGAGCACCAGCAGATGCAGCGGGCCACCGGTGCGAGGGGTTAAGGGAGTTGTGGGAAAACGTGTCAAAAGTCACAACACATAAACCACTACAATCCAAGCAAGAGATTCACAGTTTATGAACCCTATATTGGAAAAATGGAATAGGGAAATGAACTGAAAAGTGAACTAGAAAAATGAAAATGGAAAAAATTCGGTGGACTGGAAAAATGGGCTGTGGAAATGAGTTGAAAAAAAAGTTGTTTGTGGGTGTCAGTGTATGGCAGGGCTATGGGTCGAGAAGCTGTGGTGAAGGTTGAGGGTTGTGAAGGCGGATGGTTGTGATGAGGGTTGAGGGCTGTGGGAAATTGTGTCAAAACAACGGCTCATAAACCAGTGCAACTCAAAGGATCACGCAACTGGGATTTGGGATACTTGTATCAAAGAGCAGAGGATTCGCCTAACTTTTTTCTACCCTCAAATAGAGCCACGATTAACCCTTCGTCAGACTTCACCGAGCCACCAAATTTTGTCCTGTTAAACCCGAAATCGCCGGGCTTACGCTCACCCAGTGGGTGCCTACACCGAGGGGTACAGAATTATAAAGGTATCTTCGTATGATATCCTAGTTTTTTCCGATGCAAAGCCCTATGATCACACTTCTAGCCCTCCTCAGCCGCTTCTTCCACCCCAATGACTACCTCAATTATACAAGCCGAATCTACCTGTTCTTATCACTATTGATTTGGGAAGGTACTTCAAGCTAGATGATGTATACGTGGATGGTATTATATAAGGGAGATTACGGCGGAACATGCTGTGCGCACGGCAGTGGAAAGCTCGATTGAGCGATAGTGTGTTCTTTGTGTTTCTTTTGCTTTGTTTGATTTTGGAGAAAGTTCTCCCAGTTATTTTTCCCGATTTCGTTGGGTGAATTTTGTGGAGAAGGATGGACACATGCGGTGCGCGAGAGATGGTGTTTAGATTTGGATATATTACCCCATCTTTCCCAGATATATTTGGGGGAAAGAAGTTACAACAAAAAGGCAATGATTTTTCAGTTTACCTTTTCTATCAAATTACTCCACATAGTTCGCATTTTCACATTTGTCTGCCGCGCTCACGAAATACCAATAATAGTTTCTAAGAAAATACTGTGCCAAAAACTATCAACCACCCCCACACCCATCCACGCATTTGGCTCCCGGAATACCTCTACAAGCCTCCATAATACCACTAAAAAACTATAAGGCCCCAAATTATAATCGCAGCGATGGGAGTCACAGGTAACTCCTAATGAGTATTTAAATTTAGCAATGTAGTAGCTGATACAAGTGTCAGGCACAGGTAAAGGCTACTTTATCTGGGGAGCCTCTGGTACCGGTATCTCAGATGCCGAGCGTTCGAAGTAATCAATAACCCTCATTCTTGTAAGATAGTCCCCTGCTGGGGAATTTGGACACAAGTGCTGACAGAAATAAGGAATCCAAGGCCTAACCCCACTCCTTTACGGATGCAACTAAAAATGGTATATCTTGACACTCCTGGCCTCAACGATACTCCTATGGGTGAGATAGAAGCCACGGCAGCTATTTGTGCTTGGACTTCGTTAAACTGCAAGGAGGGCGGGTTCCTCTCCGGCATCATCTACCTCAACCGTACGACTAATGAGCTCACGGATGGCTCCTCGCTGAAGAATCCCTGGCATGGAGATTTCTGACGAGGCCCTATTGCTGGGGTGTAACTCTTGAAAGATTCAATGGCACCGGAGGTGGACTTGAACTAGAAACGGAGAACTAATTTTTATAATTATTTTTTGCTCGTAAACAGAAAGCGCAATCGAAACCCTGATGAAAAATATCTAAGCCTAGGACTCTCCGGAAATACCCGATAAGACTTGCCCATTACCCTGTGTCGCAAGGTGAAAACAGCACACCTACAATTGCACCCAGGTGAACTATATAGACAGCCAGCGTGTACCATATACACTCCACCTGCCCTATCCTCCACTCTCCTCACACTCCAATCAGGTTTTACCACTCTCGCTCTAAGTGTGCCGCTTATGTTCACCCCCTAAGTACGGGCACCTGCGGAGGGGGCGCTTGATTGGATGTGTGAACGTGTGAAATGACCTCTTAGGTTTTATTACAGTACTCGGATGCCAGAATTATCCCGTGAACATTGCCAATGAATGGTCGTTTCTGATATGCAAATAGGCCTATCGATTGCAAAAGAGAAGAGATTCGTAAACGCTTTACGATTCTTTATTTGCCAGAAGGGGTATCTATTGTGGTTTAACTAATGCGAGGATATTCACAGAGAAACTCCTTCATCCGAGTGCTTGTGTACCAAGTGACGACAAGGTAATGACCGGACGAGAGGGTGGCTACCATAAAAACCGAAATAACTGGGAACGGCGCTAGGACGTTCAGAATTTTCCCCTTTGGATTAGGGGGAGAAAACATAGCAAGAAGATTCTCTTTTAGCTCTCATTTGAGATAAGGGGCAAAAAAATACACCCGATCTTGCTCGAGTACAACTACTGTACTAGGAGGGGTAACTCCAACGTCCTGGCGAGGTTCTCAATTATTTCGGTTTTTATGGTATTGACGTGTCATACCGGTAGGCTATCTCCTTGACTAGCAAGAGCATTGAAAATTTGTTGCCGTCCCTGTCAGTGATTGAGAGGTACAGCGGATGACTAAGTTGCCATTGAGCGACAACTTTAGGGTAAGTGTAGTAGTTATGCGGCTAATATCAGCCAAGTTAATGTCGCGGCACCCTCAAATTCGTTTCCACCTCAAATTCGGATTTGGGCTACACCAGTCGGGTACCAATCATACCGGCCGGCATAGATCGAGTGACAGCCTGCTACCGAATACCCAATATTACTATACGACCAAAATTCTTAAATAAATTGTAAAAAAGAGGTGAGTTTGTAGGTGGGGGGGGGGGGGGCACAATCGATTGTCGAGCATTTCCCACCCTATTGTTACTAGTACGGCTAGTACCCGACCTACGTACGAGTAGCCCAGAAACCGAGTTTGAGGAGGAAGCTAATTCCAGGGTGCCGCGATACTGTGTTCCGAAGCCTACACATCTGCAAAATTTTGATTATTAACAAAAAACTGCTTATTAACCTCGTCTCGAAAACTGATAGGGCGGCAACAAATTTTCAATGTCTTGCCGGTCCAGGGGAGTGCCCAGAATGTCATTCAGCAAATACTGGTACAGTAGCCCAGGGGTAGGAGCGGGGCGGAGGTGAAAAACGCAATACACTACAGGCCCGTACTTCAAAAGCTCACACCAAAGGAAGTGCTAAAAAAGGCCTCCAGGAACATATGTGCACACGAAAATCAGAAAGGAAAGAACCCCACCTTCCAAACACTTAAATCCTTATCTCATCTCATATGATCTTCATATATTCCCTGCCGCAACAGCGAGAGGGCACCAATAAGCTCGCTGGCAGGTCACCTAGAGTCCCCTAGGACCTCGATAAGGGACATTGATGGCATTATACTTTGGATCAGGTCAGGTCCAGCGTTTGGATTCGAGGAACCCTCCATCTCGTGCCGATCCGGAGGTGCTGTAGCAGCGCCGTCCGAGCTAGGAGCCCTCGGGCCCAGGCAGTAGTACTGAAAGAGGCCTAAAGCTAAAGCCCTAGCCACCGCACCGATACCCACGCCAGCAATCGCTCCCTTCGATAAACCTTTGCGGCCGGGACTGCCAGTAGAGGTGGGCATAGAGGGCCCGGTTGCAGAAAGACTCGGGGCACTCGTGGCCATCGTCCTCAGATTATGCTCGCAAAACATTTTATACCAAGCATCGTACAAGTTCACACCGATGGACTTGCATGTGGTTGTCGAAAAGCTGCAATCAGGCTTTGGCTGGGAGCATACACAGTTCGAAATCATTTTCTTGCAAACATTCGCCTTGTAAAAGCAACTAACTGCGTGCGCATTCGGGAATGTCGGTGAGGTCGACAAGTAGCTTTCCCGGGCACTGTGTATCATAGCAATCTTCCGTACGATTCTAACAATCCTAATCCACGCTATCATGCACGAGTGAAGGGGGGGGGAACAAATTAAGCGGGCGATCGTGGGGATTGCAGAAGAGTAGTTGCAAAAACTTACTTCCAAGCACACACCAGAGGATTCGGTTTTCAGCAGTTTGTCATTATCCTTATTTCGCAGCCCAGCAACGAACCGAATAACCTATTCAATTTTGTCAGCTTATCGGGTGCAAGCTTGAAGGCTCAATAGGAGCGGGTGAACAGGAGTGGAATTAGGAGAAGGGAAGGAAGCATACGGGAACAAATTGTTGAGGAGCACTTGGGCATTCCGCTGAAGCCCACCTCCCCCGGTTGACACATGTCTCCCGCTCCGGATATCAACGACATCAAGCCAAGCAGGCATAGGATACCCCCGGCTAATTTGAATTCAAGATCCATCATGCCGAAGGCTTACGATGCCGGGGGTCTAGAATCGACCTTGCCACAACTAAATCCAATAATGAACTGGCCCCAGCAGCAACGAAGATTCAAAGAAAGGCTCTTTATAGAGCTGCTTAAGATCGATTTCTCTTTGCTTCTATGGATTCCTTTTTCTTTTCTTTTTTTGATAAAGTGAGTGTTGGTTGAGAAAGGTAAGGGAAGTGTTCTGAGAAAAGGAACACACTTAAGTTAGAAATTTACGCAAGGCGGTACTTTTTTGTATGTATTACTAGGCGAAAAGGAAGTGAACAAGGTCTTTTCGTGGTCTCTGGCACAAAAGCAGTGGAATATGGGATGTTTGAATCTGGTGTAGCCTAAGATCCGGGTCTGGGCAGGGAACGAATTTGAGGGATATCCGATGTTAGTCCACTCATTCTACTGTCACTCGGCCGCTGAGCTACCCACATCTGTTGCGCAAACTCATTCTTGCGCCCAGGTCTATTTTCTGCTAACCGCCACCCAGGCCCCCATGCTCAAACTCTCTATTGTCTGGGTTCGCCTGGCTTTTTCTACGGTTACACTCACCGAATTTTGGTCGGTTAAGCTTGAATTCGCCTCGCTTGTGTTCGTTCCCTAAGCCCAGGTGCGTGCAGGGGGGTGCTTGTTTGGATGCGTGAGCGGACCGAATGAAAGGACTTGGGTTTTTATCACAGTACTCGATTGGCGACAAAGGTAATGATCGCCTGGCCGGGAAAGAGGGTAATTACCAAAAACCAAAATACGGTATTTACTCGCTAAGTTAGATTCACTCTCTGGTTGCGTAACTGAAGTGGCTGTGCCGAACCCCAATAGGCTTAACAGAGTAGGTTAACAAAATTACGAATTCCAGTGAATGAGATCCAGTGGGCTCAATTCAAATAAGTTATACCCGGTCTGGAAAACGCCGTCCCTTCTCGGGGTGTTTTGTCTCAGATCTCGAAGGCTAGGGGCCCGACTGCGGGCAGTGATCGAGCTAGTATTTGTAAATACGGTAAGTGGGAACGGCTAGGACGTTCAGAATTTCCCCCTTTGGATCAGAGGAGAAAACACAGTCGGAAGATTCCTTTTCAGCCCTCAGTTGAGACGAGGGGGAAAAAAAAATACAACCGATCTTGCTCGAGTACTGTACCGTACTAGGAGGGGTGACTCTAATGTCCTGGCGAGGTTCTCAATTATTTCGGGTTTTATGGTATTGACGTATCATACCGGTAGACTATCTCCTTAACCAGCAAGAACATTAAAATTTTGTTCCAGTATCTGTCAGTGTTTGAGACGTAGATAACTAAGTAGCTTTTGGACGACAACCTTAACATAAGTGTGGTCATGTGAATAATATTAAATATGTTCTGAAGTCCACGCATCTGCGAAATTTTGATTATTAACAAAAAACTGCTTATTAAATTAACCGCTGTCTGAAAGACTGACAGGACGGCAACAAACTTTCAATGTCTTACCGGTACGGTAGTCAAAGGGCAGGAGCGGGGCGGGGGAAGATGAAAAACGCAAAATACTACAGGCCCGTACTTCAAAAGCTCACACCAAAGGAAGTGATAAAAAAAGGCCTCCAGGAACACATATGCACAAGAAAATCAAACAGAAAAGAGCTGCATCGTCTAGACATACAAATTCATATCTCCTCTCATACAATCTTTCGAATCTCCCTTGCCGCGACCGCAAGATGGAACCAACAAGCTTTCTGCAGGTCATCTGGGGTCACCCGGGGGCCTCAACAAGGGGCACTGATTGCGCTGCTTCTTGAATCAGATCAGGCCTAGTCTTTAGATTCCAGGAGTCCTCCATCTCATGCAGGCTCGGAGGTGCTTCAGCGGCCAAGTCCTGGTCGGGATCTTTCTGTTTCCGACGGGAATACAGGAAGAGGCCTAGAACCAAGGTCCCAGCAATCACACCGATAGCCACACCGGCGGTGGCTCCCTTCGATAGACCCCGGCCGCCGCCACCTCCAGTAGTGGCGGGCGAGGTAGAACCCACAGAAGTGGAGTTCTTGGAGGATGCCGTCGCAGAAGGATTCGAGACACTCGTGGTCGCCGTCAAATTATACTTGCAAGACTTTGTATACCAAGCATCGTACAAGCCCACATCGGTGGGCTTGCATGTGGTTGTCGAGGAGTTGCTGCAGTCAGGCTTTGGCTGGGAACATACACAGTTGGAAGTCTGTTCCATGCAAACATTCGCCTTGTCAAAGCAACTGCGTGCGCAGCTGGGAATGTCGTTGAGTTCGACAAGTGGCTTTCCTGGGCACTGTGTATCGTACCAGTCTTCCGTACGGTTCCAACAATCCCAATTCACCCTATCATGGATTAGCAATGGGGAAGTAAAAAACAAGTAAGAGGGGAAATTGTGGAGATTGCAGAAGAGCAGTTGCAAAGACTTACGTCCAAGCACATATCAGAGGATTTGGTTTTCCGCAGAAGCAGTCTAGCGTTATACTTTGTCCACAGTTCAGCAACGAACCTAATATCCTGTTCAAGTTTATCAGCATACCAAGTTCAAGCTTAAACGCCCGGCAGGAGCTGGTGAACAAGGAATGAAGAGAAGGAAATGAAGCATACGGAGTGCAAATTTTCGAGGAGCAGTCGGGCATTTTGCTGAAGTCCACCTCTGCCTCTCTTGGTTGAAGCACGCCCCCCGCCACGGAAGTCAATGGCGATATCAGACTAATCAAGCACAGAATGCCCCCGGCCAATCTAAGCTGAGGATCCCTCATGTCGAGGGCTTAACGGTGGAATATGGTATGTTTGAATCTGAGGTAGATGGGGGGAAGTTGTTGAGAAAGCTTAGATCGAAAAAGGGGCTACAGTAAGGCTCTGCGATCTCCTTCTCCCAACTCAACTGGCCTGTTGGTGTGATGAATGCGACCGCCCTATGAGGACAGGAAGGAAACGGTAGTGCACTGGGTGCTTGGCTAGGTGTGTGAGCGAGTGAAAGGACCTCCTAGATTGCTGCTGCCGGTATATACGGATGCGGCAATGTGATGACCGGGCAAGGGGGTAATTTTATGTATAATCTGTACTGACAGCAAAATTAATTCCTATCTTATCTAGTCACTGCCTTGTCACCACTATATGAGTACGGTTACTCAGCAAACGCCTCAGTGAAGAGGAGTTTTTCTTGACGGAGATTGCTGCGACCTCAGGGGTGGGTGTTGGGTAGCTGGGCTCTGTGTGGGAGAGGGGTCTGTTCTACGGGAAGAGAATTCCGTTTCACGAAGGCTTTTGCGAGAGGAAACATCCGTGGTGCCATTTGGAACCATCTGCAGAGGCCTAGAGTGGGCTGACAGCTCGCCCCGAGAGTAAGACTCCCCCTTTACCCCCTCGAACTCTCCCATTACATTTTGCCAGTGCAAAGCAGGAAGAAGAGGAAATAGGATTTCAAGAGACAAACTAAAACCTGTTGAACGAAACATAATGGTCATCAAGACTAGATAAATATTCCGAGAAATGGAGAATCCAGTATATAAAAAAAAAATCATGATAGAAAAAAGAATCACCCAACAGTGCACCCCAAGATTGGCCACAATGGTATTTTCATCCTTTATCCGCGATGATACAAAGGGGTAGCGATAGACTGATGCCGGAAAAGGCTATAGTCGTGCGGGGCAACTTTTCGAGTTTTTCATGTATTAAAGTTAGCCTTGTAAGGCCGGTAGATCACGGATAAAAATTTTCCCATTCCCAATATCAGCAAGGTATCCCACGCGCCTAGACCCCCGGCACGCAACCAAAACGGGCGGGGGAGGGGTAGTGGGCGGAGGGCGTTTGGAAAAATGGTAGGGGAATGAAAGATGTGGTACGGTATCATCTCGACTTGTATTGTGCTCCTATCGGACTTAAGATATCGTTTTCGTTGCTGGCTGGCTGGCTGGTTGTGTAACAATAGACCGGATTTTCAGATACTTATTACGAGACACAAGGTTAAGACCCTCCGCCGAGACGGGGCATTATTTAAGGTTGGACGGTAAAATCAAGAAAACGATTGGAGGAAATTCCTCTCCTCCCCAATTCCATGGACGGGCCTGGTATTTCGATTTCCCGAGCATTAGGCAAGAGACACAAGCTTTATATAAATACGGTAAGCACTCATAGGCAAGAAAAATTGGTTTTGGTTGTCCCGGCTGAGCCTGTGGAGATCATTGATCTGCAGCGTCTGACATGGGGATTGGACAAATGCGATGCGCTCAGCGACGTTGTATTGGACAGGTTAAAACTTACCTTGCCTGTTTGGGAGCACCAGTACTCGCTCCACAAGATCTGTGCTTCTTGCCTAATATTCACTGAATAAAAAAGGGAAAAACTAGGATTGAAGAAGGGAGATTCCTAAATATTTCTATGGAGCCTTCCCCAATTGTTCCGTTTTTATTAAGGTATCTTCACTACCGGTCTCAGCTGTTGACTTTTTTTCTCTGCTTGCGGAGCTCAAAAGCATGATACCCGGAAATGTATTGTTGGCATTCTTTGGACTAAACGGTGCTAGGGTTTCTATCTGCTTTTGATTTTCGCGCAAGTGCCGTACGGTACTTGAGGTGCAGCACAAGTGAGGCGACTTCACCAAAATTTGGTGAGTGTAACCATACAAAAGGCGAGTCTTGGATCTTCCTTCGATAATGGAAAATTGCTGGGCGAACCCTCAGCTTCTCCTGCCTGCCACAATCACTCCACGACATTGCTCTCCGAGTGGCCTTAGTGGCCTCGGAGCCCCATCTCCTCACTCACCCTCAACCCCCGGGGCATGGTCGGTTTCCATCTCGGATGCCCTGTCTTGTACCGGCACTGTACAATACCACGCAACCTTAAGCAACCTCCTGCCTCTGAGAAAACCCGTACTTGTACAACGCGAGTTACCACGGCAGTAAAGATTGAAGTTTCGGATCACTGGGCGTTGCTGACCGGCAGTTATGGCTTGTTAAGGAGGTGCAAGGGCTTATGGTGGTACAAGTATTATGCTCGTATGATAGCACGCGAGAAGTAGCCGAAAATAGGGGTTGGTGAATTTGTCTAGGCGCTAGGATATAGATTGATCTTTTGCCATATACTTACTGATCTCTGTTTTCGGGGTTGATACTGTGCTCGTACCCTACGGCAGTCTACCTCTTGCCTGCTATGATATAAGCACAGAAGGCAACCACAGCATGCTGAGTTGTCGCTGTGTTGGTGCCATAACTGGAAACTGTGTAAAATGTTCGAAATTAAATTTTGGTGAAATTTCTTTTTTCTTTCTCTTTCGTCAAGTCCTTGGAGCTTTTAATTTTGTAGATAGTATAAGAAAATATATGGCGAGTACCCTAAAGTGTGGCCTGGAAAAATTGATAACGAAAGAAACTTCGAGCTTTCCGAATTCAAAACGAGTGAATGGTAAAAAATGTCTAGACCGCCAAGTTGTAATTAAAATGTAATAGCAATTAGGACTATAAATTTGGCCTTCGAGTAAATGGAAAAATTTCCGACTGGAGAGGAAAATTTACCATTTATCATGCCTTGAAGTTGTAATACGTGGTACGTACCCTGTAGGAACTGAATACAATTGGACTAGGTGGTAGATCTGCTAGCCCTTGGACTGGACAGGAAGATCTTAGGAGAGTAGAAAAATGCGAAGAGGAACAACAGAATAGCCACCCAAAAAAGCATATTTCCCACCCAGGAGTCTGTAGAGTTTTGTGCTGTATAAACAAATACTCGGATTCGATAAAAAAAATACTGGTATGATATTGTACTCTACACGATCTTCATTAAATGCGTTTGGATGTTTTTCCCGGTAATCCCGGAGGACGCTTACGTGGGGGGGGAATGGCCCTAAGGCTTGCACAGTCTATATAGGCCGTCTTGTTTGGTTTTGGGAGGATCACTCCCTCGAGCATTGGAGGGAGGTGTGAGCCCCATTCAAGGAGGTCGTCTACTAGGCAAGGGATGATTAAGATCCATTGCGAAAGGAACATAAAAGGTATAGATGGTAATACCATATGTTACCCATAAGTTAGTTGTTTTCGCCCAGATTCAGTTACCGGTATGCGGGTAGGCTAACGGATTGCCCTGGCGAGATCCTCCTCCGGGTGACTTCCTACAGGTTTTGCGTAAGTTACGGGGGGCCGTGCTATCTCGGGTCCAATCCAACAAGGAGCAAGGAGCACGGTGCAGGGTGTAAACAAGCGGGTGATCTCCCATGATCGCGGGATGGCGACAAGAAGCAGCCTGAGCTCACGGGTAATCACTCGAGGCTATCGCTGTTCCGGGGAATTACCGGTAGTGGTGCAATAAAATTGGAGAAAAATATCGATGTCAAAGCAGTGGGCTGAGTGGCGCTTTCGAGGGAAGCAAGAGAGGAATCTCCCTTTTTAGGCTAAGCTTGACCTATAAGGGGGGCTGGAGCTGTTACTGTATTTAGCTTGACCAGATTGAGCAAGTGTTTGCTTGAGACATGGTCAGCGCTTAAATGTGGCTTTTGTCTTTTTTTACCAGGAATTTTTGGAAGGATTAACGGTTCGAGTCAAACCTCATAAATACGGTAAGCATTCGAAAACTTCTTGGTGATCTACTGTACATTCAAAACCTATTTAATCCCTAAATTACCTGCTGGCGATAGGACGGTTCGCAAAAAGAGATCCGATAAAATTTAGCAGGAATTTACACTACCAGTAACTCGCATAGTTCTACTATCCTTTTTTTTTTTTAGCTTAGCAAGGCCAGACTGCTTTTTTCCTTTTCTTTTCCGGGAGCCCCGTGCCCAAGGTCTTAGCTAACCAGAAGAAGGGCATTTCTTCCCAATCCAATCGCCAATGAAGAGAATCCTTGGGCTGGTACATGGTGGGGGGTGAGAACGAACCCTAACCCTGCAGAAACGGGTCATTACCTCCTTGAATTAAGCTGTGATACCTGTATCTTGCTGTAAGGGAGACGCGCAGTACTTTATTAATCCATTGAGTACTCTATACCGGCAGTTGGGGCTCCCGTATCTCAAGGTCACGAACATAGAGTAGGACAGGGGCTCATTCTACTGAACCTCACAATGTTAAATACCCCGCTGCTCCCTCTTTGCTGGAAGATGTGAGACAACGGAATCAAGGAGAAAAAGAACAACGAAGAAGAGGTAGGAAGCAGGCACTGCATTTCGTTTGGCCACCGAAACGACAACACTCCGTGTCGGTCGTCTGTCTCTGGTCCTATCCCCTTCCTGCACCGGCAGTCCGATCCCGGGTCGGCGACGGCCTGAGTATGGCGGTTTGCCCCGTACATCCCACCAGTGGACAATATATTTTTTCTGCTGGTCATACGGGTCCGCTCGCTGCGATTATGGGCGGTTTAGGTGGCGCAGGGGCTGCTCGTGTGGAATGGGTTACGGGCGCAACGAGACGAGACGTTACCGACCATCATCACAAGCCTTGAAAAAGAAATACGACAAGCTATAGTATCTCGTGCCAAACCTCACAAACGCCGAGCGAACAACTCATAGATTCGTCTTCACCACCGCAACCAAGGTTCTGCCAGGGTTTAGGAAGTGGGAAGCAGCCTCTCACAGGATAGCTCAAAAAGTCGGAGGATTTGTATCATACTGTTCTTAGATGGGGGATGATCGCGTCGGGTTTCTTACATGTTTCCCCTTTGCATTCTAGATAGGTTATGTTGGAGCTATCTGTGGTTTCGGGTTTATCTATGCTGATGGTTCCCCCCTATCAACCAGTCTACTAGTACGGTACTCGAGTACCGTACCCTATGCATGGTGGGGTGCATAGCTCCTGCGCCAACGAATATGCGAGGCTCTTACAAGCAGTGTATGATGCATCACGCTTTGGTCTGGGTTTCGTGAGGATACAGTAACTGCTTAAATTTTACTGGTCGGTTGCACGCTGTACTGTACTTGTAAGACAAGACCGCATATTTTTGTTTCAACAGCCTTTCATGGTTGGTTGTTAGTGCAGTTGTGATGGATAGGGCTAGTCCACCAATGCCAATGCCAATACCGTAAGTCACTCCCGGCGCCTATCCCCTGTCTTCCTTGTGCTCGTACAATAGAAGGTTTCACTTTCATCTGTGTCACCAAATCTGAACCAGGGACCCCTTCACGCTTATAATCTTGGCTCCGTCCCACTTTCTCCTGCTTTCTTCTCTTCCGCTATTTCGCAGATTCACGATTTTCTTTTTAGCGTTACTTTTACGTTCTTTCTATAATATAGTATTTTCTTTTCTTCATTCCTTTTTGATATCATAGAACATTTCACGCTCCTTACAACTGGGTTGTTCTCCACCACTTCGCTACTGAATCAGTCAATCCCTAATACCCCTCATACAAATTCCGTACGGGTACGGTTCGATATTTTTACCATGCGAAAATCACTCATCTCCGCATTTCTTTTCCTCACTATCGCTCAGGCTAAGGTTAGCTTCAATACTACTGTTAAAGGTTTCGACTACGACGGTATTATTCCAGCCGCTAGCTTGAGCGCATCCTGTGCGCAAGCGTATGCTGCACAAGTTTCCTGCACAGATCACCTCTTCAAGTTGAGAGACTTGGAAAGCGGTAGCAAACTATTCCGCGCCAATGACCTCGCCCAATTTTGCACTGAAGATTGTGTGAATAGCTTGAATGATTGGGACACAAACCTTCAGGGTGGCTGTAACGACAGGGACATGAATATTGTGAATAGTCTCAAGTCGGGAGTTTACTTGGGGCTGGCGCTGAAGGATAAGCATTCTGTCCAGGAGAATCTTTATTGGTCTTTTTGTTTGAAGGATGAGTGAGTCAGCCCCTGTCATTTCCGACTTTGTGTGGCGGAATTGGGCTAACAAACATGCAGAAAATCAGGAAAAACGAACGACTTCTGTCTTGTTAAGAGCGATAACCTACCCGCCTGGCCCTCAAACACCGCCGGCAACGCTTCCGATACCCCTCTTATCCCAGATTTCTGCCGGAGCAGCTGCAGGACTCAGGAATCGTACCTCATGCACAGATCCGCCAGGCACCTCGGACTCCCCTCTATCCCTCTTGCAGATGCTGAGAAAATCTGCCCGGGGCTAGACGTCTCCACCTTCCCCATCAGCATCAAGATGCTCGATGCCTTTGGCAGCGCTGCTGATCCATTGCCCGAACGAGCGAATGCCTCCAAACAGGTCGGTGAGAACGCAAAGCAAATTGATGGGACGGAGTACAATTGGGACTTCTACAAAAGCGATTTCAACAACGCTGCCTCCTCCCTTGGTGATAGCTCCACATTCGCATTTTTCGTCGGGATGGCAGCCGTCATCGCCATATATTTATAACCCTGGTCAGGTCGTTTGTTTTGTCAATGTCTTTTTTTTCTTTCATCCTTATTCTTATCTTACGTTCGCTGTAAATTTAAATCTAGTATAGTTATTTCCTTTCTCTATTTGGCGGAAGGGGGGAACAGCGGAACCTGGAGTTTCAAGGTTGATCTTTTCAAATTAATTTCAAGATAGAGGGAAAGTTCTGTAGTAAGAGCCCTGTCATTATTACCTTAGCTAAAGAACCAGAAGGTATAAAATAAATTTGGAATACGGTGGAAAAGAAATTGAATAGGATCCCCTCACAGTAAAGATGCAATAGATAAAGACTTGTCCATGGTGTATCCTATCGAAATCATGGTCGCACGCGGTACTTTACTCCCCGGCCCAAGGCCAAGTACCAGTTGATCACCGGTAATCACTCGAGCTCAGGTAGCACAGCGGAGTATTGTACTGTACTTACAATACAGTACTTGAACTGGACGCTGTCAGATCTGGCCCGAGATGTCATTGATCCTCCCCATTCATTCCTTGCATTGCAATACTAGATCCAGAATCATTCATTAAGTACCTACAACACTCTACGGTCCTTACCGGCCATATCATAGACGGCGGGGGCGGAGATTTCTCATCGACTTTGTGGGGGGATCCTCTTCACGCGTGAATATGGTTGCTAACAAAGTGTTTTCCGAAGGGATATTATTGTATTCCATATCTTTTTGGCCAATCTCGACTGCCAAGGCGTCGCATAGCTCCCCAATGTACATCGGACGTGCAGAGCAGGAAATCCACATCAATGCAGCTATAGCGAGTGCTGATTTGCCCTCACCCTGACCCTTTATTCTGTCCAACGTGGCATCGTAGGCGCCGTCCAAACCGAGTCCACTTGTCATTATGTCAAGTCTTTTTCGTCTCTTGTGGATTGTCGTTTCCCCTAATATCGCAGCTATGCTCAAGGAAACGAGTAGAAATCTAGGCACCACTGTCAGCGATCTCTTCAGGCCTTTGGTGTGGGGCTATCTATCACATACGCGTCGGGGATCTTTTCGGGAATGCGTTTCACAATATCGGCCCTGAGTGTAGGGCTCATTGCTTCGGAATCTAAGTCATCCCCCAATGCTCTCTCCAGATGTTCTCTTATATCCGAACTGTTCGGGCTGATCGGGATAACCTGCGTACCCCCCGGAGGATATTTCTCCACCGCACTTCGAATATGGGGTCTCCCAGTAATAAATAACCGGACGCCTGGCGACACCTGAGAAACGGTATATAAAGAGGACAGAAGTTGGGATAGATGTTTATCCGGACATTCATCTAGGGCATCAATACAGATGAAAGTCCGCTTCACGGGAGCAAGGGCAGCCTGCAAGAGCTTAACGACCTCTGAAACCTGGAGTCCACGGCCCCCAACCTCGCGCTCTGCTCTCTCGAATGCTTCCTTAATCTCGGTAGGAACCGCTTTTAACGCATTCACAAGTTGCTTGGTGAGGGCACCTATCATGTTCGCAGCGGTTTGCTTCTCTTGGTCCTGGAAATCGAAATAGAGGCAAATGACCGCGACGTTTTCTCCTGCGAAATGATCGAGTAACCTATCAATTACTAGAGAGCTAGTGTTTTAGTTAGCCATAACTGGTTCTTAGAAGTAATTGTTCGTCCTACCTGAGAAAGGTCTTTCCAACCCCCGGATTGCCGGAACAAAACAGAGTGGCCTTGTCCAATTCACCCTCGCTGTCACGCCATCTGAGAAACTCATCAGTCTGCAGAAACCATTCCCCTATGCCATCCTGTCGTCGACCCCTCACATCGTTGTGGCGTACCCGAGGCTGTAGAGGTGATAGCCAATTCAAGAGCTTAGCCCTTCCATCCCCGGATGTTATATTGGTAATGGTGTTATTAGTATTATTAGTGTTATTAGTAATAGTGTTATTGGTAATGGTGTTGTAACTATCTGTTATGTCAAAACTATTCATATTGCCTGTGCCAGTAGCGTTCGGTCCTGAATTTGTTGAAGGGTCCATATTGCTTCGCGGTGTGGGTGTTGTTAAGGTTGCGAAAGCGGGAGAATGTCTAGATGGTGAAGCTCAGGGAAAGCGGGGTCGAAGTACCGTACTCAGTAGATTTACTTGTCGGTATTCCATGGGGTGGTGAGACCTTCTCGTTTTGTGCGTGCCGAGGATCTAGATTTTCACCAACTTAAGAATTATTGATTGAGTGATGTGCTACCATCTCATGCGGACCATGTGGAAAGATTTGAGAATAGGCCTGCTTTCACCAAATACCGTAAATTCTACCATATATACAGGTAATATAGTAAGCAGCGGGTCGAATCTACCTAGAACTTACGGTACAGTACGGGGCAAGTTTAATATTGGGACCTACTGACAGAAGAGGGCCATGGTTGCAACATTGATATCAATGTCATACCATTCTAATTTTTAAATTGCACACAAGTACTTTCTAGTACTCAGGTAGACTACCATATTGTCCGTTACCAAAGTTAACGGCACACAAACGATCGACGGCCACACAACCCTCTGGATCAAATATTAATTTCTACTATGCAATCGATTATGTATTTACATTCAATTTTTATACCTTTTTGGTTTTCATGATACTTGTGGTGGGGTTTGTGAGGGAGTGCGGTTGTATGGCAGGAGATTTTCTTGTTCGTTGGGTGCGCGGTTAACTTTGTTACAGTAAAGCACAATATTGGACTGTACAAGTACTACTTGTAGTACTCGAATGCTCTCCATGATTTCGAAGGAGGCCAAGATCTGCATACTTGGCAAACACAAAACAGGAAGGTCCTGAAAGTGCAAGTCTCGCCGCCCTATGCCTGAGCTCATGGCTGGTTGTCCAGCCTTGCAATCCTCGGATTGATGCTAGTGAGGATTTTCTTGAACTTGGGCAACACCGCTGCCTCTCTGTTTAAACTGTGGCGAATGGGCATTCTTCGTGCCCTCCTGTTGGCTCGGTTGCCTTAGTGTAACTTGAGTTTGCTTTAGCTCCAATCCCACTTATGCCTGATTATAGCGGTGTCACCAGCCAATCATTCCTAAGATAACCATGTTAGTGACAGAAGTTGCGGGATTCATCCATCTGCCCATTCGGCATCAAAATTTTCCACTTTCAAAAAGCCTCGTGATAACCAATTGGATTGGCCTCAGGGAGAGAGAGTTCCTCAGCCCACCACCTGTTTCGAGGACTGTTCTCTCTGGATGGAACTACTGTAAGTACGGAGAACGAAGGATAGTAAATATAGGACAAGGCGGAGACTTAGTATTACTCGTCTAATGCAAAGGAAAGTCTTGTATATGCACTTTGGAATGAGAATCATGAAATTTGGCGGTGGTGCGTGCACTACCGATGGTGTACATAGCCCTCAGTTCTCCGTTTCCCATTTGCGTTTACAAGGCCCATCAATCCCATAACTAGAGTCTTTATTCATCAAATAAAGCTAGTTAACTTGCTTGCCTCGGTGCTATCCCCACAGCGCAACTGCAAGAAATCGCCCACCATGCACTATGCCATAATGAGTACGGTAGCCCGGCAAGTCAGGAGATGGAGGCATGTGTCAAGGACCCTGACCTGGAAAATAATCGCTTTCCTCTCGACTAAAGATGTTACAACGTCGTAAAAACCGAGAATGGCGCTCGGATGCCTAGAGTTTCCCACTCCAGATTGAGGGGAGCAAACACAGCGAAAAGATCCTCTTTCAGCCTTCAGCCCAGTCAAGCCAGGAGAAATGATACAACAAGAAATCGCATTTGCTCTTTTCAGTTTAATTCCCAAAGCTAGCGTTAGCTCCTGCCCAAAAAAAAAAAGCCGGGACTTTACGGAGGTACAGCGCCTAAGTTTTGTATGTTCCACAAGCGAGGTTTGCTGACATTACCCTCTGTGGAACATACAAAACTTAGGAGCTGTACCTCCGTAGATAATAGGAGCACCATATCCTAACACTAGCTACTAAAGGCAGCTGTTCGCATATCAACAGCCAGCGACGGCTACACAACCACAATCGAGACCCCAGATATGACTATACCTTTCTTTTCCTATTCGGTATACTTCCACAATAACAATTTGCCTAGCGATACGGAAAAACATAAACGGACTAAACGCCATGAAATGCACCTTACCCTACCCATCCCTACTGATAGTATAATACCGGTATAAGAGTAGCCTGCCTCGGAGGAGGAGGAGGAGGAGGATGAGATATTGGATCAAAAAACTCGATTTGCCTTTTACCTCCCTTAATTTTCCAATACTTACTGCATTATCGCTCTAAATATTCCTAGAGATAACATTCCGCCAACCCGGATCTAAAAGGCACAAAAGCTCGGGTTTCCCAGGTCAGCTATAAGAGAGAGTGAGTCATTATCCAGAATCCTCTTCTAGAGGGAACCATTAACCGCTATAAGATCCATATAGACCTTTGAAAGGAGTGGGTTATTTTTTCCAACTATTCTTGTTAGCTGAGATACAGCGCTAATAGGGATCAAATATACAAGGAAATTGTGGAGATGCTGTTTGAACAAAGTTAGGTCAATCCCGATCCTCTAGAAAAAGGCAACTGGATTCCGCTCCCATGAGTTGTCATATTTGGGTGTGTTGGAGCTTTGACGATGCTCTTGAAGCGAATCGGTGTCAAAATTGTAGGCCACGGGTCAAACACAACTTGCGTAGGCTATGATACAAGAAAATGGTATGAGAGAACTATGAGCTATTGGTCTAGGCAATCAATCTGAAGAGGGCAGATCTAAGTGGTTGCGCAGCCATTCTCTTGTCTCATATTCTAATTCTTCTCTTAAAGTGTTGATAGTACAGTAAGTGCGTCATGCCCATAAGAGTGCGCAAATCTTCAATAGCTCTAGATATAAGAAAACACCTGGGTTAGAGCTGGCGAACATAAATCAGCGGGGAGCATTTATTCCAACAATATTTACCGAGCATGCTCCAACATTTTCCCTTTCCTTCCAACACCTATCCTCCTCTTTACTTATTTATTATACTGTTATACCTCATATATCCTTATCTTTGGAGGCCCTCCTTTTTTTCTAAGTGTCTTCTATCTTTAACTCTTAACCCTATTTATAAAAAAAAACCTTCACCGCCAACGCGTCCCAGCTACACCATCGCCTTATCAACGAGTCTCAAGCCAGAAGGGGAAAGAGCAACGGAAGGCCTTGGTTGCTAAGTTCATAGCATGACCGCGAACCCCAATCTCGGATATTCAGTGTGTATATTGTATCGAGGTAGATTTTGTTTGTCTAAGTGGGGTGGGGGTCTCCCTTCCAAAACACCGAAATATGTTTATGAGCCCCAGAGAGGGATGCTGGAGTGTTATCACACTCCCTGGGGCCCGGAAAACCTGTTTCTTTACTCACTGTACAGTAGAGCTACAATGTCAGATCTGGTGAATGACATAATCTCCCCCTGATTGCTGCAACAGCCTAGAATGTGAATGATTTCTCCGAGTGATAACTTATGAATACAGAGAGTGTCAACGATACCCCCAAACAGGCATTGCACGGAACCAATTACTCAACCTAGGAAAAAAATCCTCCAAAAAACCATATTCTGTTAAATAAATTCAATATATCATACTGAGCTATATATATCTGTGATACTCTCTTCCCGCCTCCCCTCCCCTTCTCCCCTCCCCTTCTCCCCTCCCCTTCTCCCCTCCCCTTCTCCCCTCCCCTTCTCCCCCTGCCTTTTCTTGTGAAAAATAAATAAATATAAAAATTTAATATCATACACAAATTTAGTACAAAATCCAAAACCCTACACCTTACTTCCTAACAACCCTAAAACTAACAAAGATCTCCCATCAACCATAACACCAACCAGCCCAGCAGTCCAAAGCTGCTTTGCCGTATCCGCCCCACCACAATTCACCGACCCATCTACCATAGCCCTATCCTCACCCCTAGTGCACGCAGTCAGCAGCATATCAAGCACTTGCCCAACATGACTTTACAGCATGAACTCCGCTTGCCAGCATAGTTCAATCTTAGCATTACTCCCAAGAACATTATCCAAGAGTACGCAAGCCTTGAAGACCTCATCTAATTTCAGGGGTGGAAGGGAGGACAATTGCTGGCGGAGTAGGTGGGAGGGAGCTTGAGGGCAAAAGGGTGAGGTGAATGTTGATGTAAATGTCATTGTTGCTGCTGATATTGGAGGCAAGCTAGAGTTTGGGTGGTTGGGGAAGGTGGGGTATAAGCACTGTAAGCTATAGAATTGAGTGGGTGATTATGGTGTTATCGTCGAGTTTTCTTGGATTTTCTCTTGTTTTAATATTGACTTAGCTGTCAAGTGTAGTTGTATTCTATTGGTTTTTCTAGAAGAAACCTTGATATTGGTGTTTAAATCAGATACTATGATAATAATAATATTATTATAGGTGTCTGTAGCGCCGGAAGGAAATAGTCAACCCAACCCTTATGCCCCCTAGAACTTTGCATTATTACAATACAACCTAACATGAAAAAGAATATTCAAGCAAACACCATGGTTAAAGAATAAAAAAGATTATCAAATAGCGAGTAACACGCCGGAGGGAGGGAACAAAATAAAAAGACAGTACCCAAAATCCTGCGAATAAAATAAAAACCGCTAGAGGAACTCCACTCTACTTTAATTTCCTACCCTCAAGAAACAAAGGAAAAGGGCTATGCGCAGCATATCACAATTAAATCACATAAACCTAGATGGCAAACCCACTTGAAACTCTGGAACGGGCCCAAATTTCCAGCAGATATGTAATACAAACTCTACCCTTACCGCTCCAGAGAGTACCAGGATCTTTCATCTTCATATAGAGGCCGAACGACATAAAAAAATGGATTCCCAAGGTATAAAACCAGTCATAACTACCCATCGGCATAGTATTATATAGTGTTCGCTTAACACTCCCAGAGCGCTCTAAACTTCTTCATTTCACCCTATCAAGTGGGAAGAACCGACCCAGTTATTTTCTGATGTTCAGCTAATCGTTCCACGGCGTCGAAATAGGCAAGATGTTGGTTGGTTGTTATGGCGGGGGCGGATTTTCAACAAGAATCCTCACGATACTGTAGCCACTGCCCAATCATGATCGCTAGGATGGCGGCAGCGGCGGCGATTCCAGCGGAAGTGATAGCGGTCCGAGGAAAAGGATTTGGTAGGGCTAGGGAAGGAGAGTCAAGTGATGGGGCCTGTGAGGAGATTTCTGAGCTGGTATTGGGGGTGTCCGGAGGAGAAACGGCTGACAAGAGTGCTGCATGAGTATTTTGAGTGAGCATGTCTGGGGGACTCCGGGTGGCTGCGGGGATAGCTGTGAAACCAGGAGCCCCTCAGAGCTATTTTCTAAAAAATAAGAAGGAAGCATCGGGACATCATTCGGCCCGATGCCGGATTCAGCACCTGCACGAGCCTGGAGCAGCTTCACCACCCTCTCATGCCCAATGTCCGCGGCCCAAGCCAATGGAGTACGGCCCAAGCGATCATCTATATCCGCACCACAACCTTCCACTAGCACCTCTTCCAACAAAGCAACTGCCATCTCATCTAGCCCAAGGTACGCTATACAGTGAAGACCAGTGAATACCGCAGAATACCGCCAGCTTCCCCACATCTCACCATACCCCTCCCTTGAGAGAAGCTTGGCGGGTGTATTTCGGCCGAATTTACCAAGTAGCTGAACGGACAGTGATCTCACCCACTCTGTAAACCCATTTCTTGCATACAGTCCCCAGTAGCTAGAACCATATTGGAGGAGGCGTGTCTCTACCGGAGCGCTGTCAAGACGGTGCGACAGCTCATTTATGGAATCAAAATTAAGATACATTAAGCAAACCTCCGCCATTGCCCACCGCGGGTTATCGGAGTGTTCGGAATGGCTGTTGAAATATTCTTGAAGGGTAAAGTGCACTAAACGGACAGTCGAGCTCTCATCAATAGTGACAAGGCCTAAGCAAGAGGCGAACAAGGTTTTTTCCGAAGGAATATTATCTCATTCAATATCTCGGGAGCCAATCCCCACTACCAGGGCCTCACGTAGCTCCCCAATGTGGATCGCAGGTTCTGAGTGAGAAATCCAAATCAATGTAGCCATGGCAAGTGCTGATTTTCCTTTACCCTGACCCTTGATTCTGTCCAATGTGGCATTGTAGACGCCGCCCAAACCCACTCCGTTCGTCATTACGTCCAGACTTTCCCGCCTCTTGTGGATTGTCGCCTCTCCACTATTGCGGCTATGCTCAAGGAAACAAGCAGAAATCTTGGAACCACTGTCAGCGATCATTCTAGATTTTTGGTATGGAACTAGCCATCGCACGCTCGTCGGGAATCTTTTCCAGAATTCGTTTCATAATATTGGCCCTGAGTGTAGGGCTCATCGTTTCCGAATCCCAGTCACGCTTTAATCCCATCTCTAGATATTCCCTTATATCCTCACTATTTGGGCTAATCTGGATAACATGCGCGCCCAGCGGAAGATATTTCTCTACCACACCTCGGATATGGAGTCTCCCAGTAATAAATAACTGGACGTCTGGTGATGCCTGAGAAGCGGTATGCAGTGAGGTCAGAAGTTGGGATATGTGTTTATCCGGATGTCGAGGGCATCAATCCAGATGAAAGTCCACTTTATGGAAGCAAGGACACCCCGCAATAGCTTAACAGTCTCTGAAACCGGCAGTCCTCGGCCCCTAACCTCACTCTCTGCGCTCATATATGCTTCCTCAATCTCACTAGGAACTACTTTTAACGCATTCATGGTTGTTTAGTGGGGGCACCTATCATGTTTGCAGCGGTTTGCTTCTCTTGGCCCTGGAAATCGCAATAGATGCAAGCGACGGCGACGCTCTCTCCCGCAAAATGATCGAGCAACCTTTCAATTATCATACTAGATAGCTTGTGTTTTACCTAGTTAGCCATAATGAGAAAGGTCTTTCCAACCCCGGTATTGCCAGAACAAAACAGTGTGGCCTTGCCGCATTCAGCTTTGCCCTCACGCCAAGTGAGAAACTCATCAGCCTGTAAAAGCCATTCTCCGATGCCAACCTGCCGTCGACCCCTCATTATGGTGGCGTGCCTGAGGTAGTAGGGCGATAGCTAATTTGAGATCTTTGGTGGCGTGCCTGAGGTAGTAGGGCGATAGCTAATTTGAGATCTTTGGGCGCGCCTAGTGGTCTACAATTTTTCAAACCTTGATAATCACAAAACAAGGGTTGCAGCTAGCAACCGCAATAATCGCAAGTTGCTATTATGGGGCATTTTCAAGCTCCAAGAAGTGTGTCTAGTCAATCAGAAAATCAATTCAAAAAAAGTCACTCAAAAAAAGTCAGAATAATTATTATGAGACAAACATTGGCACCTGTATGTTAATTCTTATATTTTTAATGATTTTATTCTAAAAATTGATGGCTGTTGTGGGTCATTGCGGCTTGTGCATACTGTTCTGAAATGAAGGTTTGTGAAATACTGGTCTGACCAATATTTCAGAAACCTTCATTTTAACATCATTATCACATTTTAATTCTTGAGTTTTTGTGGCAACCAGACATCCCATTCAATATCAAATAGAGTTTTGGGGCAAACCTCCATAATTGGAGTTACAATCAAGATTTGAGGTGGCAACCAGACGTGCCCTTAGCCTTTTCATCAACGTACAGTGTGCTAGGGTATATCTGTGGTATTGTGACTATTTAATTGATTAAAATACAGTCGAAAGGAGGCTTTGCTCATCATAGGCTTGGCAAAGGCAAGATTGAGTATAAAAAACAACAACCTTCTTATTTTGCAAACTCCCATCAACAAACCACCATTAACAACAACCATATTCAAGTTAGCAAAAGGGAAAAGTTCACATTTTGGCGCATCCTGTGCATCCTGAACACCAGTTTGCATCCTGAAAGTAAGGAGAAAATATTCCTGTGCATCCTGAAAAAAAGATTATACTCAGATCACCAGCAGTTGATTTTAGTTTATTTGCACTTCGTGGTATGCTCAACAGCCAAATATTTTTAGTGCATGCAGGGGTTCAAAGTGATGGGGTAAATTTTCAATGAAATAATTGATTATCCAATCATCTGTGAGATTCAAGACCTCAAGCTTTGCATACAACTAGAATTATCCAATAGTTATCTGATAATCTAATATGTTTTGCAACCAGAATAGTTTCCTTCATCTTAGGAGGCAAGCAGGGATTACAGGATGCAAACTAACTTTCAGGATGCAAACTGATATTCAGGATATGCCAGGATGCACAGATTGCTCAAAATGCGACTAATTCTTTTTTCTGAGGCAGCAACCAGCAACCTGAGAACACAGAATCACAACTACTGAAAAAATCAAAAATTGACATCATTGCCCCCTAAAGCTTTAGGGGCTTCAGAAAAAGTGTAAGGATGCTGGGCTGGATGACTCACAGAAAATGCAAGGCATCCTTGACCCTTTACAGCAGTATCAGAGTGTGAGCTTTTGTAATGCATTTCACATTACCAACTCAATCATTGCCACCAAGGATGAGATACAGCTGGATGCAAAAGATGCTTTTGAGCAAATAATAAATGAGGTGGAATTAGAGGTAAGAAGAAAGTGGGGAGAGCTATATGTGGGGAATTTGCATGGTCCTGGCCTGGCAGGCCTCCCAGAGGAGATGCAGATCCCTGAAGAACAATATGTTCCAATGGCAGCAAGAGAGACATCAAAGGATGTTGAAATCGCCTTATTGCAAGAACAAGTAGCTGAATTAAATGACTCTGTAGCGACATTAAAACTTGCAACCCTGGACTACAAATGAGTATGAGGTCAATTTGTTATCATATTTAAATAAAATATTTTGAAGATTAAGACTTGGTAGGACCAGCTGATTATCAATTATGGCAATGTATCTGCCCACCACAGAGATTCTGTCATTGACATCCTACTGTACAGGTACAATAAGTGTTACAATCCTCTCGTTCCCGGGTGATACTTGCAGCAGGTAACCGATAGTCTTCTAACGATCACTTCTCTTGGCCCAATAGCTGTTGCGATAGCTAAGTCCGTTGACTCCTATCTAGCAACGTCGATCGCTAGGCTCCTATAAGA
>Ga0307507_10003477_pt1 | contig 30435 bp, 5 predicted proteins | sample 7_EM_MG_FD_207223 | JGI IMG/M metagenome (GOLD analysis project Ga0307507, IMG submission 207223) | Populus trichocarpa ectomycorrhiza microbial communities from riparian zone in the Pacific Northwest, United States - 7_EM | ecosystem: Host-associated > Plants > Roots > Unclassified | place... | reverse complement strand
CTACTACCACTATTACCGCAAACCTACTACCATTACCGCAGACGTACCGCCGCTGCCGCAGTACTACCGTTACCGTAAACCTACCACCATTACCGCAGACCTACCACCATTACCGCAGACCTACCACTAATACCGCAGACGTACCGTAGGCTATCAGGCCAACGCGTTACAGACAACTACTATACTAGGTATACCGCAGATGCGCTAGGGTAGCTATAGTAGGGGGAAAGGGGCCGGCCCGTGTTCCCTTAACACGTAAAATATAAGGTGTATGGGCGAATTAGTATTTATACCCTATACAGACAACCTCGTGAAAAATTTCCTATGGGAGTAGGTTTATGTAACAAGGTTCGCCCTTATAAAATACCATTAGTAGGTTACTTTTGGGAAGAGTACCTACTAATTACTAATTCCCTACCCTTTTCTTTAGCAAGGAGGAGAGATAGGGTACAGAATAAACAGTTGTGTAGGGGTAATTGGTAGCTACTTCCAAGCTAGTAAGCTATGTTATTCCTCTTATTCTTATATGCAAAACTATAGAAAACAAAAATCTATCTTTTAGAGCGCTTTTTCTACTCTAAGAACAGCAGAATACGGCAGAAATAGATAAAAGAGCCAGGATTTCCTTAGTGCGATTTTCTTGGTATAAACTGGACCATAGTAAGCAAAATACCAGAACAAAAAACACCAATAGCGCTAGAGCTCCCCTAGCACTTTAAAAACGGGCTAGAGTGTCCACTTAGCTACTAGTATATATTAAGCTGCCTAGAAAGGATTCATGTATATAGAACTATAGCGCCATAGCCTAGAGGCTGCATGCGCAGTATTGTACATAGTATAATACAACGGATATAAAAAAGTAAATAAATATCCCAGGCGCTTTAACACCGAAGTACTCCGAGACACGCCACCGCACAGTTATATTATTGTATTTAGTGGGTCCCATAATACTAATTTGTAACTTAGATGTGCTAGAAAATGCTATATTGTCTATGCTGTCGGAAGAGGGGCTAAGGGAAGAAGGTTGTCGAATCTACTACGGCAACTTATTCCTTTCCTATTCTTTCTTTAATAGCTGCCTGCGTTTCCACGATCGCGTTCTCGTTTCTTAGCTTCTTGTAGGCCTTCTATTTGGCTAGCTAGGTTTCCTAGGGCGCGGCGGCGGCGGTAACAGAGGTAAAGGCGTCCATTTTGGGTGAGGGTCTTGGTGTAGAGCGTAGGGAGCCATTGCTACGTATTTATATAGAGCTTAGGTGGCGATTAAGTGGTATTAAGAATCTTGGCGGTAATATGCACGTCCATTTAACTGTGTAGTAGCCTACGGGGCATGCCGGGGTAAGGGGGTATTGGTAAACATTGTATTTATATGGCTTTTATTAGTAAAATAGGTGCTTAAGTAGTGTCTTGGCTACCTTACCGCCTAACTTTCCGCATAATTTGGAAAAGATTTGGACAGTAAAGTTACTGCTAAGAGTTACTGTCCGGATCCTGTCCGCCTTATACCTACTAACTAAAGCTCCCTAATATAGTTAAAATCCGCCCTATATTCTATATATTAGTCCTCTATCCTACCGCCCCTATATTAGACGCCCTGCCTAAACAGATCTAAGACCCTCCCCTACTAGTTAAAGCAAATAGTAAGGATAAGTACTTTATTAAAAGAGTTAATAATATTAAGTATAATAAACAGAAACGCAAATATATATACCTTATAAAATGGAAAGGCTTTACTGAGCCCTTATAGGAACCTATTAACTCTATAGGACTTATATAAGCCGCAGAAGACTTTTATAAACCCCACCTAGAACTACTATAGCCCTATCTCGCAGAAGCTCAAGTTTAAAGGGGGGGTACTGTTATGGGACACCTCCGTAATACCTTATACATATCTACCTATTTCTACTAATATAGTAAGAAGAGACTAACCGCGAGATAATAATCTAATGGCTATCTGCTGGCAATCTATGGCAATCTGACGGCAATCTGCCGCATTCTGCTATATTCTGCTAAGTCCACTAAATCCTGCCAAGTTCTACTAGGACCGCTACTTAAATCCTATTCTGCTCTGTGTATGTGTTGACTAAGCAACCAAACTAACAATATATACCCTTTCTTCCCATTTCCTTACCTTCTCTCTTTACGCAATGTCTTGACCTTATTACACAGTTTATGTATATAGCTTAATAATATCTACTTTGCTATATATTATCACCACTTATACTTACTCCGTGACACCCTATACTTTAGGTAGTATTTGGTTGCAAATTACCTCTATATTTATAATCTGTTAATCCGTGCGTCTTTTAGTGTCACCCGTTTTATAATTAGTGGCGGCTACCATTTAAATATATAATTAAGTCGACTGTTTCGTTACGGCTCCAGAAAAAGCTCTATATTTGACTTCGTATAATGCATAATTAACATTGGTAAGCAATTTGAATAAGCCCCTCTTTACCACCAGGCCTCTATCGCGACTCCCTACTTTGGTATAATGATGGAGCCTCCTCCTCGGCTAGCACCCTCTCCATAATCAATGTTTCTTACATCTTTGCCCACCTCCCATACGAGCCGTAGTAGAGTTACAGCGACGCCCGCGACGCCCGCGGGGCACGGGAATGCGCGTATAAGATAGACAGATAAGGCGAAGGAGGCGATATTAGAAAGCCTTATTAAGGCCGTTCAAAAAGGATATTATGCAGATAGCTCCTACAAAGCTAACGGCTGGAAGATTGCCCTTAGTTATACGCTTGCTGTTACCCAACAGCCTATTACTATTAAGTAAATTAAGAGTAAGCATAATAACTACAAGAAAGATTAGAAGCTGTAGAAGGAACTCTATAACCTCTCTAGCTGGGGGTGGGACGAAGACAAAGGCATACCTATTGCCAGTAAGGAAGTTATAAAAGCCTACTTTAAAGCCAATCCTACCGCCAAGAAGTTTCGTAATACGCCGCCTATTCTCCTAAATCTACTATAGGAGCTATTTAATGGCATCCTAGCAACAGGCAATTAAGAGCTATATAGCCCCCAAACTTCTCGGGGCGGTGGCCTCGTAGGCGTCAGGTTTGGCAGATAAGGAAGATAAGAATAATAACAAGGACGAGGATAAGGAGGAGGTAGATAAGGCCTCTAAGTTAGAGTCAGCTCTCAGCTCTATCAAACGCAGTCAATTAAGCTTGCCTTTAGCTAAGCGCCCTAGTCCTTCTAGGTCTTCCTCCTTAACGCCAAGTCGACCTTCTTTACCAGCTGTTACGGGACTCAGTCAATCGAGGCACGAGCGCCGTAAAGAACGTATGCAAGCCTGCACAATTGGATTGTCTATCGACGAGGATATTAAGCTGAGGAGTAGAAGGTGGTGGAAGGGACGTCTATGTACATAAGCTGACTAGGCTCTGTAACGGTGCCGTAACACTAGCTATGCGGAAGCGGGCTATTAAGCAAGCTGCTAAAGCCACTAAATCTAATGCGAAGCGCCATTAAGGAAGACAGCGAGTTGCAGAGGCTCTAGAGGAAACCGTAGAGAAAGTAATGAGAGAGATGAAGGCTATAAGAGAGCTAATTTCCTAGAAGTCTCCTTAAGAGAAGGCCTCCGCAGAGTTTATCTACGAGTTTAGTCACCTAAATCCTATAGAGCAACTAGCTGTTTTACAAGCTTTTGAGACGGAGTCTACTGCCAGGTTATATCTTGTAACGGCTGGAGCTATAGAGCTTCGACAAAGCTTAATTGACGATATTTTAACCAGTAGGAAGGACGTGTAGAAGAGCAGGCTTTGGGTAAGACCTAAATCGCCCTTTAAAGCCTTGCTATATGGGCAATCAGAGAGCAATATATAGAGGGAAAGTACATAGATTTCTATAGTAAATACACCCAAAACTACCGTATATTCTCAATTAATTGGCCTGCCAATCGCCTCGCAGTAACTCTGCCATATAAGCTCCGCGATCTCATCGCGTCTTTAGTTTATAACTATATCGCTTTCTACCTCTGCGAACCTTACGTCTTCCTTATCTATAACCTTTTCCTACATCTCTAGAAAATAACCTAAGTCATCTAGATTATTTATATTTATAAAGTTGTATACTATAGTTAAAGCGTACACTACATCCACCTATGTACTTAAAGGGAGACCACACCTACCGGCCTTAAAGTACCGGAAACGATTCTTAAAAATGCCTATAGTACGCTCCACCACATTCCTTAAAGCCGCGTGTTAAAGATTAAAGAGCTCCTTTACATTCTGTGGCCTTATATTTGCCTATGCTTGCTTATAAAGATAATATCGTATATTGCGGTAGAGAGTTAAAGTCATAGGCGTATTGGAGTACCCAGCATCTACAACGTAGTATCTACCAGGTAAGGCTTTAAATCCTTTAGCCTTTGCTAAATTAAGGACTCTAGAGTCGTAAGCAGAGCCCTCCTAACTAGCTAGAATGTATAGGAAGCTTATTTAGAAATCAACAGCTATAAGAACGTTCTGCGATAAGTACTGTAAGCGGAATACCCTAGCCTTGTAGCTAAAGCGTAGGCGAAAAGTAAGTGCTGCTGCTAAAATATAACCTATACTAAAGCAGAGTAGAGAATATCCTAAGGGATTAAAGAATAAGCAATACTTATGGTAATGTGATGGTGCTAGGGCGCGTCACCTGCTACTTTGCCGTTTCTAGAGCAATTTGCCGTTTTCGGGGCAATCTGCTAAGTTCTGCTATATTCTGCCAAGTCGCTATTGGCTCGCTTACTACTAGCGCCTTGACGACCCCTTTATATCCTGCCTGTCTCTACCAGTCTTCTTCTTCTCCTTAGCTTAGTATTCTTATATAGTAGTAATCTACAAGCTTTGGTTTAGAAGTATTTATATAAGCCCGTTATAGGTAAGAACTGCGGTATATATATAGGGTAAAGCCTAATTTATTAATATTCTATATAAGCTATACTTTAACACAACCTAGTTATACTAGCGACTTATAGGCGACTTGTAGGCTATACTATATACTAGCAATAAAGCTTAATTTAGAAAGCACCCTTTCTAGACCTAGTCCGTTACTTTATACTAGCTTAGTAAATTATTTATATTAGAGAATAAGCCTATATATAACTGGGGTCTACTTAACTAGGGTTTAAGACCTACTAGTAACCCGCTAGTAGTAACCTATACTAATAACTTATGTACTATTCCACCTATATACTATATAGATAATATATAAGCCTAAAGTATAGGGTTAATAGCGGATTTAATAGTTATATAGCCTTACTATCTATAAGTCTGGCTATATATAAGTAATTTATAACTTATCCGCAAAGTATATAGAGCGCTACGCCGGTATAGTATAAGGCTAAGGGAGTGTTTGGTTTAGGGTGGTTTTGGATAAGCCTTATCGCGATAAGTCTTGGCATACCCCTAATAAATTTTCAGTCGCCTTCTTCTTCCTTATTACCGTACAAATATGGCTTTAGAAGTGGAATCAGAAGCTCTCAACTCTGTTAATACCTCTAAGTCAAAAAATATAAGAGGTCGCTCAGCTCTTTTAATATGGGAGCATACCTATCTACTAGGCAGTAATGAGTCTATATAAAATAAAAACGCCCATCTTTTATTCTATTATAAACACTGCATAGAGTTATACACTGCATAGTCAACCTCTAACTTCCAAAACCACTTGGCGTTAAAGTATAGCATTATGGTTAAGCCTAAAACTAGTTATACGAAAGAAGCAATTCGGGATTAATTAAAAGATCTTTACCTTAAAGCGTTATCTTAAAATAAGACAGAAGAGCTAGATTTAGAAGTACTTTAAATGGTCCTAAATAAAGAAGTTATTAATAAGGCCCTCGTTACATTAATTATCGTACAAAACCTACTATTTTAAATGGTTAAGTGGCTGGAGTTCCACATTTTTCTACAGTTAATTAATCCTAAAGTAGACGGCCATATAACTATAGCCTATTTAGCAGTTAGTAAAAAGATCTATAACTTATAGCCATTGTAAAAGGATATTATATAAAAGAGGCTGTAGTCTGAACTAACAAGTATTTATCTCTCTATTAATATCTGGACCTCTCTAAATAATCACCTTCTTCTCGCGATTTGTGGCCATTTTATTAATAGCCAGGAAAAGCTTATAAATGCTCTCCTCGGCCTTTGTACAGTAGCCTCTTATAGTGGGGATAAGCAATAGAATACTCTCCTTTTAGTGCTTAAAGACTATAGGATTATATAAAAGCTGGGTGCCGTTATATCCAATAACCATACTGCAAATAATAAGCTCTGTTATATAATAAGTGACTGGCTTTTCTAGGAAGAGGGAATTAAATAGAATCCTACCTACCAACGGATTCGCTATTAGGGTTATATTCTAAACCTTACCGTATAGGCTTTCCTCTTTAAAAACTTAATTAGTCTTAATAATATTAAGTTATATAAAGAAAAAGGAAAAGATTCAGATCTAAAAGAGAAGAAAGAGAAGGGTGATACATTTTAGAAACTTGGCGCACTTGGAAAGCTTTATAATATTACCGTATATACCAGTAGCTTAGCTAGTCAGATAAGGGAGTTTAAAAGTCTTATAGGGAGAAGAATTCCGCTTAATAATTATACAAGATGGAATAGCTGGTATTTTATACTCAGCGTAGCAATTTAGAAAGAGTTTGCTGTTAATATGTATACTAAGCGTAACCTTAATACGCTTAAATAGGACTATCTTAGTCCAAAGGACTGGGAGGCGCTTTATATAATGAAAAGTTTTCTTTAGATATTTTACCAGGCAACCCTAAAATGCTAGGGACACGAAGCAACGCTTAAGAATATACTCTTTATAATAGACGTTATAATTAAGCACCTTAATAAATCCTAGGTTAGTTTATCTCCTCTCTCTATTTTCTAATCTAGCTAATATTATATAATTAGAAAGAGTATATATCTAATAAGGAGTTCTCTAAACGCATTAGAAATGCTTAAAATACCTTTAATAGGTATTACTATAAAACAGATAACTCGCCCCTTCATGCTGCTATACTTATTCTTTATCCAGCCTATTATATAAGATATATTAAGCAGGTTTGGAAGAAGGAGTGGTATAAGCCTATACTTGACAGCGTTAAAGAGCTTTAGGAAAGATATTGGAATAGGAGTTCTACGCCTAGAAGTATGTTATTATACAAAAAGCTAGCTCTAGCTTAAGACCTTAATAAGTTTAATAAGATTTCCGAGGATCTTAATAGTATAATATTTCAACTAAAAAGTCGGGATAAGTATAAGGACTTTATCTCTAAGACGCTATATAAGATTTCAATAACTGCGCTTTAGTAGTGGTCTTAAGAATAGTAATAAAAGCGCTGGCCACGGCTCTTACTTATAGCAATTGAAATTCTCTCAATTCCAGCAATAAGTGATGAGCTAGAATGAGTCTTTTTAGAAGGACGTTATACAGTATTATAGGAGAGAATGCAAATAGATCCTGAAACTCTTAAGAAAACAAAGTGTTTAAAGAATTGGCATTAGAGAAGAACTATAAGAGGGATAGGGGATTTTTCTTTAAGTATTTAGCTATTATATAGTTAAGGGAAAAGGTATATAGGGACCTGTTCCTACTATAATATCCGCAATATTTGCAATATTCACAATATCTACAATATCCACAATATCCGCAATATCCGCAATATCTGCAATATCTGCAATATCTACAATATCTGCAATATCTACAATATCTGCCAAATTATATTAAGTCCATCGAATTCTGCTAAATTCCACTTAGTTGGGGTAGAAAAGCCCTACATAGGGCACTTTGTCCTTATCAATTGTGATATTATATGCATTTTCTATTAGATAAAGGATATTTTATGCTCGCTTATTCGCATCATCCAAAACCACCCTAGTTTGGTTGCACCTCTATATTGTAACCAAAATAGAGCTTAAATCTAAATATAAGGTGGGTGTTCGGTAAATCTGATAACTTTTAAATATGGAGCTCCTCCAGATCGGTAAGCACGTCAAATTTGTAAGCTATACTATATATAGTAGTTAAAACGAGGTTCTTGGTACCATTTTAATATGGAGTTTCGAGCTCCCGTTCCATATTCCATATTAATATAGAGCTCCTATATACGCGCCAAAGTGACGACTTCTTGTAATATGGCGACTCTATACGCCTTAACTGCGATACTGCTATTGCATTTGCAAGCCTTATATGATGTTATTATCTTAACCTTTAGGATCGCGATGAGCTTGTTTCCGAGGTGCTTATACTGAGCATACTAATATATGGCGAGGAACAAGGTGGACGACATAGCTGCTCTACGGCTATAAGCAATGACTTGTAAATATAACTCGTATAAGGCCCAAGGTGTTTAGGAAGCTTCTTAATTAGTTATAACTATATAGTGACTTAAAGGACACAAAGCTTCTATTAGCGGCTAAGAAGCTAATAATATTCCTAATACTATTTAGCAATAATTTGTTATATATATTACTAAGTAAGGTAACTTAATACTTATCTGCAATGATCCACTAGTGAGTATTTACCTACCAGCTAATAAACTTTTAGTACTAATTTGCTACCTTATAGAGCTATATATAAAGTCCTTCCTAGCCTTCTAAAACTGTATAAAGAAGTTGTTCGGCTTCCTTAGGACTCTACTTTAGAAGAGATTACTAACGACCCTAAATAATATCCTTTCTTTGCCGATTGTATTGGAGCTCTTAATAGTACTTATCTACCAGTCTCTGTAAGAGGTAGGTATATAAGGTAAGCTCTATGGCGTAGAAGAAAGGGAGGATTATCTAGCAGTTATTAATAATTTTTAAGTTCTATCTTATATTTCTATTTATTATACTTATTTAGCTAACCTAGCTATTTTATAAGGTATTATAGTTGTCTAATATAATCCTAGTATACGATAATTACTTCTACTTCCTAGATACCTTTTTAAGCTCTTTTACTACTAGGGGTTAAAACCTAGGGCGTAACCTATAAGGCTCTAAGTAAGGAGACATAGAAGACTATGTAGAGCTATACCATAGTAAGTAAAAGCTCTAGCTTATATACTTACTACCCTACGCACTTTAGGATCTAAAACGGTTCTATAAACTTACTGTTAAGCTTTTTATAGGGATGTTCTATATAGCTATTCTTAGAAGAGAGTAGGACTTATTTACTAATAACGAATTACTTAGCTAGATAGTAATAATTATAGTATTTTACGTAAAGCTATTAGGCGTATATTATTAACGCCGCCACTACCTTATATATAAGGCGTAGACGCTATAAATACATCTCTATAAGTTTAATATTCGTTAGCTTAGACTCCTCCCCACCTTACTAGGCATCTTAAATACTGTCTAAAACTCTATTTTAAACGTTTAGTAGCTAGCTATAGGCGGCTTAATAGGTAAATACTATATTATGGTATAGACCTTAGAGTTATAGGTAAAGGCTATTTTATTAAATCGGGAGGCCTAATTAGACCATTTCTAGTTTATAAATATACGCAGGTATACCTTAAGCTTTTAGTTTTGGTATTTTATCTATCTATCTATAGGTAGAATATAGTATAAAGCTTACGCTAAACGCGGAGATAGTAATATATAGTATTTCAGTACTCGCTTATAAATACGCTACCCCTATTAGATATAATATTATCTAGAGGCCCTATTTGTATAAAGACTCTAAATAGAAGTCCTACAAGTGGCGTAGTATTAATTATTTTACGTCCTAGATAGTAGTGCACTAGCTTTATAAAATAGTCTATAAGGATAAGGACGGAGTTATACTCTACGCTATTAGGGTCCTAAACTTAGGGAGATCTATAATAAAATTAAGTAAATAATGCTATTAGGCTTAGGTGGTGACCTAAAAAGGCTATAGCTTACCATAGGGTTTATGGCTGCGCGATTTATAGCGTTAGTATATATTATAGCTATCTAAATATTCGCGGAGATCTTTAGTAAGGCCATTCTAAGTATATTTCCGCGCGATTACCTTATAGGTATGGTTAAATCCATAGTAGCCACCTATAGAATTGCTATAATTCCGCTTAAGGATCTCCTATTATAATAGTATATAATTTAGCACCTAGACCTTATTATTTTGCCTTAAAAGCTATTAATTATTAAGAATATAGTCCTTATTAACGGTAGGAACTCTTTTTTAGATTAACTGATTATATATAGAGTATATAAAGGCGTCCCTTTCTTATACTCTATAAATATAATTAATTAGTAACTTAGAAGAGTATTTTGTAAACGCCGTTTTAGTTAAGGTAGCTACTATTACCTCTTACTATAGCACGAGACTCTACATAACGTTGGTGCTAGTAAAGTAATATATAATACGCAAGTAACTCGCCGGGTTATTACAGGAGACCGTCGCCTAGGCTAAGGAATCTTCCCTAAGGTTAAACGCTATTGGGCCAATTAAAGAGGTCTTAAAGAGAATAGTAGGACACCTTAGTCCGCTAGCGCTATATTCACAAGGGTCCCTTATATACTATATATATACTACTTACTAGTATAGTATAGTAGTACTATAGCCGCCTATAAGGCCTATAACCCGCAAATTTTACTATAATATAAGCAGTATAGCATTAAGAACTATCCTCTTACTGCCATCTTTAAAGCCTTTAGTATAATTTAGGCGCTAGGATAGTATATTAGCGAGATTAATTTTTCCTAGCTTATATTTAATCTTAAAATTAAACTTAGTTAGTTCCTTAGCGTACTAGGCCTAGTAAGTAGATAAGCTTTTAGTGGTTATAAAGTACCTAAAATTGTTATAATTGTAGAGTACGCGCGTTATATACGTAGCGTATTTAAGGTAGTAGCGCCATATCTTAAATTATTGCACTATAGCGAGTAGTTCCTTATTATGTGTATTATACCACACTTTTAGACTAGTAAGCTTCTAACTATAATAAGCAATTAGGTGCTAGTAGAGTTAGTCTCCCTACCTAAAAGGCTATAGAAGTATACCGCTATAGGCATAATTAGAAGCGTTAGTTATTACTATTAAAGATAGATTAGGATTAAAATAGCAAAGTAGCAAAGCCTATATAAGCGTAGCGCGTAGCTTATAAAATACCTACTAAGTATTATTAGGCTAGGACCAAGGCTAATACTCTTTTTTGCGCTTCTACTTTTTCCTATCTAATATTAGGTTATAATGCGCCCATGCAAAATATATAGATAGGGGGTATATGGTATCCAAGTAATTCTAAATAAATCGCCTATAGAAGTTGGCAAAGCTAAGAAAAACCTAGATATCCCTATAGAACTTAGACTTAGGCCATTTCTTAATAGCTTTTATATAGGCGGGGTCTATTATAATACTATTAGGTATAATAATAAAGCCTAGAAACTCAATCTTATTAGTATAAAAGATATATCTTAATAGTTTAGTGTATAGGCCCTAAGCGCGGAGCTATTAGAATACTTACTTAACATACTTAACGTGCTTATCCTCGTTATTTAAGTAAATAAGAATATTATCTAGGTAAACTATACAGATAGTATCTACTAGGGTCCCTAGAGCTTTTTTAATATAGCACTAAAAAGTTATAGAGGCGTTAGTAAGGCTAAAGGACATTACTAGGTACTTAAAGTAACTATAGCGTGTCTTAAATACGGTCTTCTATTTATCTTCCTTTTTAATACAAATTCTATAGTACGCATTATAAAGATCTAGCTTTATAAATATCTTCGTATAGCTAAGCCTATTAAAGAGTTTACCGACTAGTGGTAGGGGGCACTAGTTCGTAATTATAATCTCATTTAAGCGTCTATAGTTAATATATAGCTATATTATACCTTCTACTTTTAGTATAAAGAGGACGGGCACTCTATTAGGCAGCTTACTAGGCCTAATTTAGTCCTTATTAAGAGCACTCTCTAGGTACTCCTATAAAATTTACAACTTTTTCTATAAGAGGTTATAGATAGGCATTTACAGTAGCGTCTTGCCTTCTTTTAAGTTAATTATATAGTTTTACTTAGAGTTCTGCAGTAGTATACTTACTAACTTATTAGTAGTAGTAACTCTTTAATTAACGTCTAATACGGATCTTACTGGCCCACGCAGACTACTCCGCACGGGGGGGAAAACTTATATATTTACAGGAAGAAAACCCCTGCAGTTAGGGGAGGAAAAACCCTATAAGCAGCCTTAGTAGGATGAAAAACCCCAATTTGCTATATTTGCACGTAGCTGCGGCCCTATGGGCCTACAGCACGTCCTCCTCCTTAGATGTTTTGAACTCCTTGGGAACCACTGCTTCCTTCTCTAGCTTATCCAAAGCTAGGGTTTACTACGCCCTAGCTAGGCCTTGCTAATCAATCGCCGTGTATTTGCCTCTCCCATATCTTAACCATCTCCTGTATGCTATCTCTTATTAACCATTACTATATACGCCTTGCCTCCCCCCCCCTAGAGCCATTAAAGGCGTAAGGGAAATTCATCCGTTCTAACTACCGTAATACCAAGCAGCGGGATATATTATATTGGGTATCTTTTATGCCTAGGCCCCAGCTAGGCCCTTTTAAAGGGTCACTACTCTATTAAAAGAAGATAAGGAAAACCGTGGGTCGCAATCCAGGCTGCAGTATTACGGTAGTAAAACGGTAAGTGACCGCATGCTCCGCGGGCGATCGCCCTAGGGGTTAGAAGGGGCCGTATATTTGCTTATTTGTTCATTTATTCGCGCGTTTACTTATTTATTAATATAAGGTCATCAATGCTTTTAATTGGGGGTTGGGGGATGTTATTAAGTACTATTTATCTATGTTGGATTGTATAGGTGCCCTAGATAGAACAGTGTAGTAGTCGTCGTATTATAGAGGGCCAACAGTGGTGGTTTTCAAGATCTCACCATCCAAAAAATTTTCACCACCGCCCTTAACGCCTACAACCACCACCAGGTCCTGTCCGCAGGCTGTGCGACGTCTCTGCGTTGGCTCTGGATCTAATCTTCGAAGACCTAGGTTCGTAGCCGTCACCACGTACAGGTGCAGAGTCCGATTTCGACGGCCTTACTAACTTATTAGAGAAGATATTAATCTCTTCTTTATATATATCTAGTAAGCTAAGGTCTATAGAGGTTAAAGCAACTATTATATAGTAATATACTTTTGGGAGCTAGTAAAGAGATAGGTATAGCTAATATGCGTTTTATAGATACACTTGCACTAAGAGTATATATAGCTTTACTATAGTATACTTAATAGTTCTAGGGTTTTAATTACCTCCCCCTTAAGAATATGTAATCCATACCGACACTAGAGGGTCTTTATAGGTACTCGCTACTAGTAATAATAGGTCCTCTATTATATTTATAACTAGTATCTCTATATCTACAAGGTCTATATAGGTACTTACTGCCTGTAATAATAGGTCCTATATTATATTTATAACTAGCATAAAAAAAGTCTTCTGGCTATAGCAAATAGGCCATTTCGCTAGTCTTAATATCTACTAGAAGCGTATTAAGGGTAATTATCTAAATGCGTCTAGGGTTTAAAGTGCTCTAGATAAATTATCTAGAATAAAAGCTAATTAATAGATCTGCTTCTATAAGCCAATTCTATTTAAGAACTATATTATAACTATTAAATAAGCCACCTTAAAAGGTTAGGGGCTAATAGTGCGAGGGGTCCTTAGGAGTTACTAGTAGTAACTATTAGATTATAAGTATTCCAGATTATTATCTAGTTGCTATTAAAAAACGTATAATAGGTTTAAATTAATATAGCGCGTAGTATATAAATAGGTTAAACCTATAAACGACGTCTTAATTAATAAGGTTAATTTAGTACCTATTATTATATAAGTAATATAGGCGGACTTTACCCTAGGACATATTTATCGCAATATATGCTATAATACGTTTCTTCTCTCCCTTTATATTAGGCCCTAATTATAGTTAAAAGAAATACGCTATAGGGCTTTAGATTTTCCGAAAGTCGGCCTAACTTATCTTTACTAACTTACTTCTAGTATTATTTACAGTGGCTACCTATAGGCCTCTTTTAACTTATATACGTAGCACTAGTATCTAAGGGGTCCTCTAAACTATTTAGCTTTTAAGTAGTCTTCCTAAGAGTTTACTTAAGAAAGTATTACCCTTTTTAGGTTCTATTTCCTAAACCTAACTCTATAAAGCCTATACTATAATCGCGCTTTAAGCGCAAAGATTTACTGCTGCTAACTACGTGATCTTCCGCAAGCTTTATAGTATTAAGTAGTTACTCTATATAGTGGATTTTAGCAAAAAGGTCCTTAGTGGTTCTTACACGTTTAATAAAGTTTTGGTAGAAAAGCTTTGCTTATAAGTAGGTTGGGAAGTATAAGAACTAAAAGTCTACCTATTACTTAAGATTAATAAAAGGGGTATATAAGAAGCGGTCCTCTAAGCTATATATATAGGCTAGAAAGATATTAAACCTCTAGTTCTCCTCTATAATAGCTATATAGTATATAGTAGTATTATTAAAGCGTCTTACTATAGAGTTTCTAATCTAGTCTTAGACTATAGTCTTAAACTTATTCCATAGTAAAGGACCTTTATCCTTAGTACCTAGCCGGCAATAAACTAGTTAAGCGATTATTATTTCTTTTATAAGACCTTTAATAGCCTAGCGCGTGCGTCGCTTATAGTTATAGTTAGCATTATTAACTTTAAATTTATTCTTAACTGTGGTAATCTACCGGTTAAAATGCTATTGGGTAATGCCTCTAATATTAGGCGGTAACCTCTTAACTAGGGCATTAAGATTCGTTCAGTATATACGTTTAATACGCAATTTATACTCTTTACTAGAGAGGTAACGGGAGGGCTTTATTAAGTTAATAACACTCTATAAGTTAGCTATTTTCTTAACTAGCTTATCTAGCTCCTTTATATTAGCAGTATTTGGTAAAACACTAGTAATATTACTAAGCTCCTATTAAGCCTAGGTATATAGTTAAACTAGTCTCTAGCGTTTACAAGTAGCTAATTATTTTAAGGTTTGGAAGGTAGCTTAAATTCTATTAGTATATTTCTAGTAGTAAAAGGAACACCAAAAGCGAGATCCGACCCGGGCTTACAGCTCGGCGTGGTCACAGAAAAGACTCGGCGTGGTTAGAAAGTTCAATATAGTTAGAACTTGCAAACCAGCTTCGTGACCACGATTAGCTTAAGACCATACTAAGCCTACGCATATGCAATACACATGCAATTTAAATAAAATAGAAAATACAAAGCCGTTCATCCTTAAATCATAAATATCCTAGTTTATGGCAGTGCATATGCCGCGCATATGCGCTAAACAATAGCTATATAAGGTAATGGTAGTTAGTTATTAAAACATGGCCCATATACACGCGTAGCATATCCATAATAATAGTCGCACTATAACTTCTTCTCTATAACATTATAGCGTATGCTATGAGTATATATAGCATAATATAGGCATAGGTCTTGCATATGCTGACAGAAAGAATAAGGCGAATTTCTATTACTAATTTAACCATTGTATACGCCGCGTATACGCTCACCATGAGCAATCTAATAATCGCAGACTTTAATAACCCGTAGGTGGCCTCCACCGCTAACCCTTCTGCCTTCGGCCATTACTATGGTAAGTATATGCAGAGTATATGTATACACCATACTTATAAAGCCTTATAGGTCTGATTCTAAATCTTAATCCCAGTTGGATGACTCCTGGTTAGTTATAGGATTGCATATACACGGTATATACTTATAATAACTATAGCGCGCGCTGCAGCAGCTCTCGCTAGAGGAAGACGTGAGTATATATAGAGCCGCATATCCGGTGCATATACTAACTATATATAGCCCTGACCGTTTCGGTCCAAGACAACGTAAGTATATACGGCTCTATGTACTACGTAGGCATATGCTAAGCATATACCAGACCCACCTAACGCCGCCTCTATACTCTCCTTAGTTAATACTATAGTGTATATTACTTATCCACACCCTATGCGTAGCATATGCTAAGCCAAAGTTTAGGTATGATATTGCAGTCAATGGTATGCAGATGTGCGGCCGTGTCTTTACCGCTTAGCCAAGTGTACGTTTTGCATATGCGCAGCGCCTGCGGCTCTACTAATATGGCTATAGTATCGCCGGCATGTCCGCAATAAGTATAGCAGTGCTTGTATGTACTACTATATTATTGTAGCAGCTCGGCATATACTTACTATATATAGTGACCAACCCAACCACTAATAACATATTAGTCGGAGAGCTGGTCGCAGGCGAGAAGTATATGCTATATATATGTAGCGTATATATGAGGCTAATATATCATAGTTCCCTAAAGCTATTTGTTCTCTCTAGTGGCTAACAGGATATAAGATACCTGCATAAGCCCGGGTATGTCTATGCCTATATATCGCATATGCGTCACTAATAGTGTCTATAGTTGTCACAGTACGTGCAGAGGGTCAACGAGGTAACTGTAACTGTGTATCATTGACAAACGATGTCGTGTGCAGAACTATGTAGGAGGTGAGGCGGTATATATACACGTCGCTCAGGGGTTAGGTCTGTGCTCGTGTCATAACAACACCGAGTCATAACAACGCGTCAGGCCAGTGCCGTGACAATAGTCGTGGCTCCTTAGGTTCCAGGATCTCGGAGTATACAGATACCTATATACTCTTTATATATATCCACCCTATGCCACGTATACGCTTAGCCTAAGCTAATTAAATACAGTGCCTAGGACCAGGGGTTTACCACCTAATTTAGTAGGCAATTCTATTATAAGGTAAGAGCACTAGTGTCGCTTCTATATATGCGCACTATACCCCAATATATATATCTATTTATCTATATACTTATTCCCCCTAAGTTTAATTTCAGACCCAAAGGCACTTATAGGCCTAAGGGTAGCGTGTATAAGGAATAAGTACAGCTATCACTAGGGATACTACCTGATTCCAAAACTAACGCTTAACTCTATGTTTAGGAGACTAGGAAAGTTTAATTTAGCATATCCCCTGTATATACATCACCAAAACCACTACTTGGTTATATTGCTAGCTTATACGTGTATACCCTACGCATATACAAACCCCTAATGTCTTCTACTAACTATAGGTCAACACGCGCTTATGCTAGGCGTATACTAACACAAGGGAAACAGCGCGTTGGCCCTACCACTCCCTCCACCGGCTTAAAGCGCAAGGTTAGTATTTCACCTGTATATGTTTAGCATACGCTAACCATATACGCAGTGCGGCCTAACCCCCCCAGACGACCGTAAGGAGTCCCCCTCGCCGTCTACACGCTGCTAGAGTGGTAGGTTTGCTTTATATATATCCTATATATACACTACTAATATTTAGTATAGGGAGCAGAAAAACAACAGGCCGCCGCTATGGTAGTAGTAAGAGCTCTGGTAAGTTTAGTCCATTCTATTGCGTATATTATACTTATGCTCTATATAAGCCACTCCTACCGCGGGTAGAACCTGCCGCTCGTCCCGCATCACTGGTTAAGTCCTAGCATATGCTGGGCCTACACACTGTATACGCAATGTGCAATATGCATAATTAGAGTTTAGGCGGAGTTTAGTAGATAAATAGGCTAGGCATATACCTAATATAGGGCGCGGGGCTATAGGCCCATATCAATTAATTCTTTATTTATAGTAATAGAACTCTATAATACTTACTCTACGTATACCGTGTATATGCGCCCTATATACTAATACTATACTCCTGCGCCTACTTCTTAAGCTCTGCTAGCTCCTTTGCTTTATTATATATATCTTTAGCCTATTTCAATTCATTAATTTATTGCTCTATATTTTCTATATGGAGTGTATATGCCTCCTTCTCTATCTCTTCTATAGATAGGTTAGACCTATGCCTTTTACCCACAGTCTGGGGCGTTTAACTTTAAGATGGTAGGGGCAACATCTACGCTATATATACTGTAGATACGCGCGACGTATCTAATACTAATACAATATTATTATCTGCTCTACTTATCTGCGACATAGTCTGCCCACTAAATATAGTAGGTAATTCTATATTAGGTATATACTGTAGATTAGGTTTAGGGGTGTTAAATAGGTTCTAAGAATTCCAAGGAAGATTTAGTTTAGGATTTTTAGCTTATTACTTAGCTACTTTCTACTGTTTCTGGGCTGCTTAAGCTTAGCATCTACTTTGCATTTACAGTATATATACATACTTTGTTTCTATAGCTATACTACTATCCGCTTTAAGTTACTATGATTTCTCCATATATTATCTATTCCTGTCTCTTTATATAGCTCTTGTAGGTCGAACATTTCTTATATATAGAGTTTGAGCCTATACTAAAATGTTAGAATATGCGGTGCATATACAGAGCGTATATATTTACCGTAGTACTGCAGCAAGCATGCATAAGTTTCGACCGGTAAAGTTATTATCTTAAAAGTGACTACTTTTACTAATTCTAGTATGCTTTCGTGCATATACCCACCACTTATAAGGGACCTTTAACTTTTCCTTTGCAAGCCTAGCTAGTATCCATATTTTCTTCTTGTTGTTTATCCAAGACGTAAGCTCTGGATATAGTATGCATATGCTTTATATACGCTCCGTCAGTTTCTGCTCTATCTCCACTTCCCATATCTGCTCTATAATATATCTTGCTTTATGGGTTAGAAAGCGCTTTATAAAGTTTCGTTTAATATATACTTAGCAGAATATAAGCATATACTAAAGGTGTTTATCCCATTCACGGGATAGGTTAATTATATATAGGTAATCCCTAAAGCCTATATATTATTAGCATATGCTAGGTATATATGTAGCGTATACTTACCACCAGCTTATTTCTTACACATATTAACTATAGCCGTGCGAAGTCCGGTTCCATAAATATATACAAATTGTATAGATAATCGGGCAGCATTACTTAAAACCTTAAATACTAGCTAAAATATCTTTGCGTATACAGCACGTGTTTCTAAGTTTAGAAATGCGTATACCTACACCTTAATTCCTATTATAGGTATTAGCCTATGCATAGCATATATATAGCATAGGGCATATATACGTTTGGAATTCTCGTCCTATCTTACAATTAAGAATAAATTCGTTTTACCTTAAACTATTTTAAATAATAGGTCTATTTCAATACATGTTACGTGTTAGAATGCCTTAGCTTGCGCATATATACAGCATATAATAAGGAAATGCTTGTTATTAAAGTTATAAATTGCCTAAATCCATTACTCTGTGTTCTCTTTATGTTGGTTAATAGAGAACTCGCGTAGCATACCTGCTACGCTTAGGCTCTGTATATACTTAGCGTGTGTCTAACCTATACTTACCTATATATGCCGTCCCCTCTAGGAATTGTAGTATCCTTTCCTTTTAAATTAGAGCAGTAATTCGATCCTTAATATTAAGACTACTATACACTGCATGTAGTGTCTGCGCCCCATACTTCTTACATAGAGTATAATACTGTGGAGATAGGATGAATCGACCTATACTATAGTAAGTAGTTTTATTTGCATATACTGTGCATATACGGGGCATACGTATAGTAAGGCTCAGGACTTCCACCTACCTTATTACTTTAACTATATCATTAGCAAGGTCAATTGGTAGCTTTATTGGGTATAGTGGATAATATATATAAGAATTCCGTGTAATAAGGCAAATGTAAGGATACCGTGCTATATTAATAGGAATATAGCAATCTAACCGTGTACCGCATATTCGGCTTATTACCCTACCTTAGCCTTATGGATAGTCAAACCCTAATAGGCTCAGCATATGCGTAGCGTATATACAGTGTATACATTACCTACCACAATTTTTTTCGCTTTAACGTTGAATGTCTAATATAGGTATATTCTTTTTTAAGTTCCTAAACCCTATATTTAACAAGTAGATATAGGTATTGAATATCTACCCTAGCAGTTGTTGATAATAAAGGCCAAGCAGTATGCTATGGTTTAGTATTACTGCTGCTAGAATAACCGATGAACATTATCTGCATATAATAAGCATATATTACGCATACGCTGGCCATATACGCACTCCATGTTAAGAAAACATTATTAGTCTGCTTTCACTATATACACGTTCTTGTGTACTAGAATAGGTACACTACCGCCATAATTATAGAATACCGTTATAGTAGCTGCATATTATAAGTATTTACCTAATATATATAGATAATGCTTACTTCTCTATACTTTGCTTAAGCTTTTCATTAACCTCTACTACTTGGTATGGACGACTGCTACGCTTTTAGAGGTCGTTAATTAATTTAAGCTTAACCCTATTATATACGGGGCATATATGGAGGACATCCTTATAAGCGTGCTCGCAGTGTTTAATGCCGCTATATTTAAACGCTTAATGAAATGCTTTTTCACTCTCCCGATTATTATTTTCTCCAAGGAGTTGTAGTCGTGTAACTTTAGGGTTACCAGTTTTATAAAACAAAAATTGAATCTACTAGAGGTATAAGTACAGCATATACCTAGCATGTATATTGCATACCTTCGACATATACTGCTTAATAACCTCGCGTACTATTTCTTTATCTGCATCTATAGATAGCAGAGGTGTTGCTTTATAAATAAAGTATGCAATTCCTTTTTTTCTAGTTGCTGGATATTCTGGCATTATAATATAGTCTATTGCCTCTTGGACAATAACTTAGTGCTTGCCGTTGGAGCTAATAAGTACTCTATAGTCTTAGAGTATGCTCTGGATATTCTCAGTATATGTATAGCCTATATATAGTGTCATACGTAGTCTTACCTTAGAGAGACCCATATAAAATAGAAACCGCTATTATATGCTATCTTAACCCTTACCCTCCTCGCCCTCCCTACCCTTCTTATCTTCGATACTCTCTCTACTAATTGTATTATCTTAAGAACTATTATCTTCGTGTTCAATATTAGGTACGCTCTGGTGTACCTATATATCCTTAGCATATGCCTAGCATATAATTGTGCATACTAACTTGTAGACTGTTTAGCCACCCTACTATACTCTCGTTCACTTCAGTATAGTTTTTACTTGTCATTGGTATAGTAAGGCATATATAAATGCGGTTATATATATATAGGTATAGATATATGTGTATATCTATATCTATGTCTCTGGGTGTATGCGGAGCATATACTCTCAACATTTTAGTTTATATATTCGCTTAAGTTAAATATAGCTACTAATGCGCGTTCTGTATGGGTAAAAGTATAGTACCGCTAACCTTTTTCTGGGGGCTCTATTGGTAACCACGCTTAGCTTTCGCCGACCCCTATTAGTGACCACGTTTAACGTGTCCGAGACCACGATCAGCTGCGACCCGATCCGACCCATACTGTTCTATAGGGGTTCCTTTCCGTCTTATCTTGTCCGTACGGTTAAGCTGAGAATAAGGATCTCGTCTGTTACTAATGCAGCGGCGTTACGTCGTGGCTAGAGGGCGCTTTCGAATGCGTTGTCCTTAACGCCGTCAGAATAGTAGAGTTTTAGCGGGTCTTGGCGCTTGTCAACAACATAAGGCAACTCATTAAGAACAGAGGAATGGTCTTAAAAACTACCCGACGTCTCTCTACCTAGGCGCCGACCTAGGGCCATAAGCCAGCGCTTGCATTTGCTGGTGGAAGCGATAGGAATCTAAGGAGACGACAGGGCACCTCTGTACTTGTTCCGCTCTAAGACTATACCTATAGTGAGGGCACAGGAAGAATCTCAACACCGTTAACCACATTTAGCGACGTTAATCCTCCCTTTCTACGCAGCGGCGTTAACCTTTCTCTAGGCGGTGACGTTAATCTAGAACGGACCAAGAAAGAGCTGGGGGCACCCTTCTCTAGGCGGCGACGTTAATCTAAAACGGACCAAGAAAGAGCTAGGACGAACCTGTATAGGCAGGCTGGAACGGACTTAGATGCAGGTGTTGGTTAAAATAGGAGGACAACAAGTTTGGTTAGTAGGCGGCTGAGGGACGGTAGCTGCGCGGCGTTGAGTTATTATAGGCCCACGCCTGCAAGACACGGTCGGCCTGTCGTCGTGAGAGCGTTATAGGTAACGCGAAGCAGCCAACGGCTGTGGGGCGTGGTATATAATGGCAGTGACGGACGACTCTAGGAACCTTACCCCTTTACTAGGCTCTAACTCCTGGTGGACCTGTCTTGGAGGAAGGATCAATATCTTATCAACGACACTGTCTGTATAGCCCAAAAGGACGGATGCGCGTGTCGGTCTATTTAGGCAGGGGCAGGCTGTAGGGATAGGCTTATGGAGCAAATTAGGTGCACATGGGTAGGAGCTAGCTTTGTCCACCAGCTGCTGCGTTAACCGTGGCAAGGAACTGGGCAAGCAGTTTAGGCAAACTTGCTGTGTATAGTAGTTTTATAATGCATATGTATTCTGGAGCCTGGATTGCGACCCACGGTTCTCCTTGTCTCCTTTCAAGGAGTGGTGACCCTTGGAAAGGGCCTAGCTAGGGCCTAGGCACAAAAGATACCCAAAACACAACACAATATATCCCGCTGTTAGTATTATGGTAGTTAAGACGGATGAATCCCCCTTACGCCTTCGATGGCTCTAGGGGGGGGGAGGCATGGCGTATATGGTAATGGTCTACAGGAGATAGCACACAGGGGATGGTCAAGATATGGAACACAAAGCACACAGCACACATAGCGAGGCCTAGCTAGGACGTAGTGAACCCTAGCTTTGGATAAGCTAGAGAAGGAAGCAGTGGTTCCCATGGAGTTTAAACATTTAAGGAGGATAGGACGTAGCTGTAGGCCCGCAGGGCCGCTGCTATGGACGAACATAGCAAATTAGGGGTTTTTCATCCTACTGAGGTGGCTTATAGGGTTTTTCCGTCCCCTATACAGCAGGGTTTTCTTCCTGTCAATTTACAAGTTTTCCCCCCTGCGACGGCAAGTGTCTGTGTGGGCCTAGATAGGATCCGTATCAGACGTTAATCAAAGATCATACTACTACTATATTTCTAGCAGTTTCGTCTACACTAAATCCTAAGGCGTTTAGCGGTTATATTATTAGCATATTACCATTAGGTATAGGCGTTAGTCTTCTTTTTAAAGGCATTATAGAAAAATTAAACCGACTATTTTCTTAAGGGGATTAATAAGGATTTAAATATAAGGTAAGGATATAGATAGGGAGTCCAATTAATAGAATAATAGAATATATTATATAGATAGACGAATCCTTAAGGGAAAAGGAGGAGTCTATATGCGAGGTAAGAAAGGGTTTTCCCTATATATATATAACGTACGTACCTTATAGGCGAGTCACCCCTAGGTTGCCCCTGGGTCGCCTATACCTTACAGCTATATAATTATCTACTTAGGTTTTACCTAACAGATCTATAGCCTTTTACCTTTATTAAGTAGTAAGTTAGTACTAGCAGTTATTTACTTACTTAAGCCGTTTTAGCCTTTCCTTTCTCTATCCTATAAAGTAATAGATATTATATCTAATAAAGTTATAATCCCTATTACTAAACCTTGCTCTATAGCGGTCTTAATCTCTACCTCCATTATTATATCCTTAAAGTCTGCGTATTCTGTGACGGTTTGAACAAATGCCACACAGCTTAAACAAATGCCTCTGAACCAAAGCTTGAACAAATGCAACGTAGTGCTTGAACAAATGCTGTATTACGAAGATATTAAGGTAAGGAGCAGAAGAAGGTGGTAAGGCTACGTCTATATACTTAAGCCAAGCCTTAAGCGAACCCCTAACTAGGTAACGCGCCCTAGCGCCGTTATATATTCCTAATAAGTTGCCTTTATTTCCTTACTATCGCTACTAATAATCCAGTTATTTTATAGATTCTTTAGTACTATTTTTATTTCTGAAAACTAATTTATAAGAACTTTTTCCACTAACCTTTAGTTAAATATGCCCTCTTATAAGGGCGCGAAGAGACTTTAAGGAAGATTTAAAGGAATAATATAAATTCTATCTAAATCTAAAGGTATAATAATAATAATAACTCTTTGATTAACGTCTAATACGGATCCTACTAGCCTACGCAGACTACTCCGTCATAGGGGGAAAACTTATAGTTTATATAAAGAAAACCCTGCAGTTGGGTTAGGGGAGGAAAAACTCTATAAGCCACCTCAGTCGGATAAAAAACCCTAATTTGCTATATCCGTCCATAGCAGCGGCCCTATAGACCTATGGCTACGTCCTGTGCTCCTTAGATATTTAAACTCCTTAGGAACCACTGCTTCCTTCCTTAGCTTATCTATAAAGCTAGGGTTTACTACATCCTAGCTAGGCCTTGCTAATTAATTGCTGTGTTTTGCTGTTGTCTCCTATATCTTAACTACCCCCTATATACTATCTCTTATAGACTATTACTATATACCCCCCCCCCCCCCTAGAGCTCTTAAAGGCGTAAGGGGGATTTATCTATTCTAACTGCTATTTAATACCAAAAGGTAAGCGGGATGTATATATATGCCTAAGTATCTTTTATGCCTAGGCCCTAGTTACTAGGCCCTCTCTAAATGTTATTACTCCATTAAGAGGAGATAAGGAAAACCGTATAGCGCTATTTAGGCTGCTAGGCAGTATTATGGTAGTAAGTAAAACGGTAAGTAACCGCATGCTCTATGGGCAATCGCCCTTAAGATTAGGAGGGGGTATATTTATTTAATTGTTTGTTCGCTTATCCATTAATATAAGGTTATTAATACTTTCTATTAGGGTTTAGGGATATTATTAAATGCTGTATATCTATATTGGATTATATAGGTGCTTAGTAGGGGAATAGTAGTAGCTGTATTATAAAGGGGTACCATTAGTAGTAGTTTTTAAGATCTTACTATCCTATATAAAAACTTTTTACGACGCCTTATAACGTATATAACCACCACTAGGCCCACTAGTACGCTGTGCAACGTCTCTGCGTTAGCTCTAAGTCTAAACTTTAAAGACCTAGGTTTGTAGCCGTCACTATATATAGGTGCAGAGTCTGTTTTTAACGGCCTCTAAAGGTATATAGCTCTTGTAGAGAATAAGACGTTGCGTAAAGAAGAGAAAGGAATAACAAAAGAATCTTATAATTAAATAGTTATAGGTCTTAGTGGTCGATGCGTGCGTATATACGCACGCGGTTTTGAACGGACTTTAGTAGAATTTAATTAATCTATTAGAACCTAGCAGGAGTTAATAAAGCTGGCAAAATTCGGCAGAATTTGATTAAAGCGTCGGAATTTATCTGTTAAGTGTTTTACCGAGACATTCTTACTGTAACTAGGCTAGTCCCGTTATACCTTTAGGTCCTAATTTAGTTTATAGAGTTAATTCTATTCTTTATTTAACTCTTATTTCCCCTAGAGTCCTTTTGACTTAGGCTTATACAGCTACTAGCTTACGCTATACTTAGCGTCTTTATAAACTTAGTATACGTTATTATAACAAAACGCGAACCTTTTAATTAAATATTCTTTTGTCCCTTATAGCATATTATCGCCCCTTATACGTATATATTATTTACTAGTCTAGTTCCCTTTACCACGTAGTTATTTTAACTACCTTTATAGTCTTTAGTAAAATAACCTTATTTTTTATAGTTTATATAAATTCCTTTTTAAACTTCTTATCTTGCTATAGAGTTCGCCTAAATATCTTTTACTGCTAAGATCCCTAGTTTGGTCTCTGTTCCTTAGTTCTATAATTACTTAATCCTTAACCTCTAGGTTTCTATAGTTTCTTAATCTATTTCTTAGTTTCTTTAGTACCACTTAGGTCTATTAGCTCTACGCTATACTATAGTTTAAATACCTATTACTGTATATTTCTTATATACATTAGTCTTTATTATATTCTGCTAAACTTATTGCTTTAATATAGCTAGTTATCTACTTTAATAGCTTACTTAATTAACTCCCTTATATCGCTTAGATCGTCTATTAGTATTACAGTGTTTTAGACTTTAGCCTTTAGCCTTTAGTCCCCTTATATACTATACTATTAATACCTCTTAGTTCTATTTAGTCTACGCCACTAAGGTCTAAAATTATATTATATAGTCTATTGCTAATTCCTTTTACATAAATTAGTAAAGCTTTACTTTAGCCATTACTATTAATTCTAGATCTCTATATATTTATATAAGTCTACTAGCGAATCCCTTTTAGCTTAAGAATATATATTACGTTTTTAAATTAGTAGTTGCTAACCTATTAGCTTATATCTCTATAAGATAGTATTTAAACTACTCTAGTACCTAACCCGTTAAAAGCAGTCCTATATACGCCACTTAATTACTTATATTCGCTAGCTTGGTTCCTTTATATTAAATCTTTAGTTATATTTACATAAGAAATCTCTTTAGCTTATATTTTTCTTCTATAAACCTTTTAATTAATAGCACTTTAATCTTTTCCTTTTTTATATCTTATAGCTACTTAAGCAGTACTAGCTAATTATTATCTGCTTATTCCGTACTATTTTTAAGTTATCCTATATATTAGTATCTCCTCCTAATTTTAAGGTAGTTGCTACCGTAGACAGCATTATAACTAGTACTTTAGGTAGCATATTATTTAACTTTATTAATACTATAACTAGGTAGTAAATATATAATAAGGCCTTATAGGAAATACTACAATTAACTTGTTAATAGGCTAGGTATATAGGTAAATAAGAAATTAACAACGTAAATATAACTAGTAGAGTAGTTACTTAATAGATTAACTCTAATTACATTCTAAGATTTATTATAAAGAGAGAACTATCTAAGGTAGGGACTGTAGTCCTTTAAATATACAATATTGCGTTTATAAAATGTTTTAAGTACGTTGGCATATCCTATACATTCCTATATTTCTACGTTCTCACATTCTAAACTAGTCCTATAATATATTATATAACTTAGCTACCCCTTATCCTATAGTTTAACTAGTCCTAGCGCCCCCCGCGTTTCTATTACTAGTCCGTGTATATCCTCTTTTAATAGTTATACTACTGCTGATATAAAGTCCGTAATATAATACATGTTCGCCTAAGTAAGTGCTATAGCTTCCCCTTTTTTATAGCCGTAGTAAAGGCTTAAGCCTAAGCTCGAGCTTAAGCTCTAGCCTAAGTAGCCGCCTATATATCGTATATACCGCGCAGTAAAGTCTATATGGGCCCTTTAGCGCGAGTAGACTAAGGGGCTTAAAGGCAACTCTTTTATAATAGCACTAGATTCTAAATAGTAAAGTAAATAGCGGGCTGGCCAGTTAAACGAGCTCTTGTTAGCGACTTAGTTAATTAAGGCATGAGTACGGTAAGAAGGACGCGCAAGCCTATATAATTGGATTGTCTATAAACGAGGATCTAAAGCTAGAGAAAGGAAAAGAGAAAAAAAGTGGCGCCGGTCAAAGTAGGGTTCTTTTATGCGGTCCTTTAGTTACGTAGCCATAAGTTCTACTAAGTTCTGCCAGCTAAGTTCTGCCGTTTTCTACTAAAACCATAACATTACCTCCCCCCTTAGTAAAGCCTGCCCTTAGGCTTTATGTGTCCATATTATATCTATAGGGCGTTCTTATCTTTATGTTCTTCCAGTAGCTTATCGTCTTTACTATACTAGCATTTTATCTACTTATCTAAATACTTTAGAGGTCCTAGTTTATTAGGGTAACGGCTATAGAATTCTTAAAGCTTATAGGGACTGTTAATAAAGTTCTATATAGGGTACTAGGTAGGATCTGGATTATAGCCTTTCTAACTAATATAGTACTTTAGCGTTTTCCTTACTAGCTTACAGGCCAGTATTTCTTTAATTTCCTATTTATTGTCGCCGTTAACTTAAATTAGTAGGGGAGGTTTGTTCTTTTATCTAGGTAATAGATTATTTATAGCTTTCCGTAGTTTATCTAGTAAGAATTTAGGATGGACCTTAATTAAATCCGGGAGCTTTACTTTATATAAGTTGCCTATCTTCTTAAGGATCTTATACGGTCCTACCATTTAATAGTCTAGCTTACGGCTAGGCTATTCTATCTTCTAGTTCTTTGTTATAACCTAGACTATATCGCCTACGGTAAAGTTAGGCTCGCGCCTATACTTATTTGCCTACTATTCTATTAGTTTCTAGGCCTTTTCTAGGTTTGTATAGGCTACTTTTTAGGCTTCTTCTAAGTGTTTGGCGTAATACTAGGCTTCTTTATAAGATAGTTTTTCGCGTATAGTCTGTAGTCCTTTCGTTCTTTTCTAGTTAAAGCTTATATAGGGTAAGTACTCTATTTCTAGCTGAATAGGTCAAATCCTATAGAGTTATAAGGTAGGGTAGCCTAGGCGTAGTCTATTAGAGGTAGCAGTTTGGCCTAATTATCCTAAAAGTAGTTAATAAAGGGCTGGAGTCTCTAGTCTAAATACTAGTTTATAATCTCTATCTAGCTATCTATCTAGGGGTAGTACACTATAAAAAGCTTTAGCCTAATACCTAGGATCTATGTAAACTTGTTCTAGAAGGCTAATATTAATTATAGCCTATAATTAGATATAATAGTATCTAGTAGTCCGTAAATGCGGTAGACATAGTAGATATATAGTTAGGCCGCTTCTTTAGCATTGATATTCTTATAATAGGGAATTAAGAACGGGTGCTTGCTAAAGCGGTTAACTATAACTATAGCCATATTATATCCGTTATAGTCTATAGGTAGCTTGTGGAAATCCATAGAGATATACTGCTAGGGGCGCTTTAGTATTAGGAGTGGTTTTAATAGTCCTAAGGTTTTATCTTGTGGAATTGTAGACCTATAGTAGTTGTTATAGTTTTATATATAGCGATTAATATCTATAACTATTCTAGGCCAGTAGTAACGGTCGCCGATAATTTTATAGGTCTTATTTTTTTTAGGGTGGGCTGTAGAGACCTAAGTATGCGCTTCTGTAATAAGCTAGGTTTATAAGTTCTATTCCTTAGCTACTACTAGCCGTTCCTTATACTTAAACAGTCTATTTTTAAGGGACTATAGGCTAGTAATATCCTTTGTCTTTTTACGGTGCTTTTATAGAAAAGGGGCCGTATAGTTTGCCTGCAGCAGTTTATTAATAAGGTTAAGTTCTATAGAGTTAATAGGATATATTTTAGCGTCTAAAGAGTCTATATTTAGTTCTACCCATATTTAGGGGTTAAGGTGCTCTATTTATAGTAGCGCCTAGGTTTATAATAAGATCTTCGCGGCTATCTAGTTATTTATATTCTATTTACGCCTTATAAGAGCGTCTGTATAGTTGGTGGCGTCTAGCCTATATATAATTAGGAAGCTAAACTAAGATAGGGTGTCCGCCTAACGTGCCTATTAGGCCGTAGGGGCCTTTGTTATTATAAAATATTCTAAGGCCTTATAATTAGAAACTACCTAGATAGACTTAGGGGTGCCTTCTAGTTAGGCTTACTAGTGCTAAAAGCTAGAGACAATAGCCAGCATTTCTTTATTATAAATTGGGTAGTTTAGCTTAGTATCTATTATAGTCTTTAAATAGTAAGTAATAGGGTGCTATTTTCCATCTGCCTGCTTTTAGGAGTAAACGCTAGCTATAATACTATTTAAGGAATTGGTTTCTAGTATTAAGGGACGTTTTAGGTTAAAGTGGGTAAGTAAAGGAGTAGAGACCAGTTATTTCTTAAGCTTGTTAAAGGTCTGCCTATATACAATATTAAAGTAAAAGGGCCGGTCCTTATAGGTAAGTAGGCTTAGTGGCTGGGCAATTCTACTATAGTTCTTAATAAAGCGTTAGTAGAAGTTATAGAACCCTAAGAATAACTATACCCCCTTTACGGTCCTTAGGGGTACCTATTAGTTAATTACAGCCGTTTTCTCTAGGTTGGCCTTAATTCTGTTTATACTAATAATAAAACCTAAGTACTTTATACGCTTAACACTAAATTCTAATTTCCTAATATTGGCCTAGAGACTAGCCTTACGGAGCCGTTATAGGACTTTATAGATATACTCCTTATATTCTAACTTATTCTTAGAGTAGATTATAATATTATCTAGGTAGGCCGTATAGAAGTTGTTAAGGTAGTTAAAGAGTATATTATTTATATATCGCTAGTACGTAGCCAGTCCGTTAGTTAGTCTAAAAGGAAGTACTTCATATTTATATATTCTGTAATAGGTCTAAAATATAGTAAGATCTTCTAATTTAGGGTCTATATAAGGGGACTTTGTAGATAGGGGGCTATAAGGACACGATTGTGGAACAGGATAGATTGGTAAGAGAGACGAATCCTTAAGGAGGTAAGGCCTCTAGGATCGTGGAGACTATATACTACAGGTATATGCCTTTGGTATATAACCGGCAACCATCTAAGGGGTGTCCAGAGGTTGTCCTAAGGGCAACCTAAGGTGACCACAATAATATCCCTTATATTGGGGGCGCCCCCCCCCCCGCGCGCGGGGGGGGGCCCCG
>Ga0307507_10003476_pt1 | contig 30437 bp, 12 predicted proteins | sample 7_EM_MG_FD_207223 | JGI IMG/M metagenome (GOLD analysis project Ga0307507, IMG submission 207223) | Populus trichocarpa ectomycorrhiza microbial communities from riparian zone in the Pacific Northwest, United States - 7_EM | ecosystem: Host-associated > Plants > Roots > Unclassified | place... | reverse complement strand
CTAATATCTCTTTAGTGCATGCTATAAAGTATCCCTACTTTATTAGCTTATCCACTATTACTAAAATTACGTTATAATCTTGTCCTATAATAGGATCTCTTAACTTTAGTAACTTAATAATAAAGTCCTATAATATAACTTCCTATAGTCTTTCTGGTATTTTAATAGGTTATAGCCCTCTATACGGCTTATACCTTATTAGTTTGTTTCTTTAGCAATCTAAATATTTCTTTATAACTTATCTTGCTAGCCCTTAGATTCCTTAAATAATATACTCCTCTTAAAGCCTTAATACTAGTTCTATAGACCCATTATATCCTTATAGAATTCCCTTATAGAATTCCTTAACAAATTCTTCTATAATAGACTTAGGTATATATGTTACTTCTCTGTTTTTATACTGCTTTAAGTCTGGATTCTCTACCTATACTTCTTAGATCTTCTGTGTTTAATTACTCTCTAGTAACTTATAGATCTAACTTTCCTTGGTTACTGCAATCTTTAGATAATTATACTTAATTAATTTATTCTAATCCTTTTGTAACAAAGCTCCTAATAGCTTTTTATTATTTTGTAGTTTAGCCTTTTTACTTAGAGTATTTACTTGTGCATTGTCTATACCCTTAGTATACTGAATTTTGAAATGGTATTCTGTAAGCATTTCCGCCTATCTAACCTGTCTTTAGTTGAGTTCCTTTGTTATTAGAAATCCTATAAGGTTCTTATAGTCTGTCTTAACCATAAATAGTTTCTCTATGCCTTGTAAGAATGCTCTCTATTTCTTAAGTGCTACTACTATACCTAACAACTCCTTGTTATAGATGTTATAGTTTAACTCTAGTGGTGTCATTTTCTAACTATAGTATGCTACTAGGTGCTATGCGTCCTGGTGCTTCTATAGCAAGTATGCTCCTAATGCAAAGTCTAATATATCTATCTTAATAACTATTTCTAACTTTAGTTAATAGATCTTGAGGATTGGTTCTTAGGTAAATAACTCTTTAAGTTCCTAGAACAGCTCCTTCTATTTACTACCCTAAACCTATAGTTCCTTTTTCTTTATTAGCCTTATAAACGGCTTAATGCTTTTTAACTACTATACTATAAACCTTCTATAGTAGTTACAAAACCCTAGAAATGACCTTAACTGTATAACATTCTCTAGTTTGTGCTAACTTACTATAGCTTTAACTTTCTTTAGGTCCATGCTAATCTTTCCTAGTTTAATAATAAATCCTACAAAATTAGTTTTTCTTATAAAGAACTTATATTTCTTAATTACTACTAGTATCTATTCTTCCTATAGTCTCTTTAAGACCCATTTAACGTATTCTCTATGTTCTTCCTTATTCTCTAAGTAGATAATAATATTGTTAAGGTATACTATAATAAACTTATTAAGGTATTCTTCTAATACACTATTAATTTACTTCTGGAACGTTGCTAGTATGTTTATAAGCCCAAATTGTATAACTAATAGTTTATATAATCCTTCCTTTAACCTAAAGGCTGCCTTTTATTTGTCGCCTTTCTTAATCTAGATCTGGTGGTATGCCTATCTTAGATCTATCTTTGTAAAGATCTTTATGTTGCCTATTCTATCTTAGATTTCGCTAATTAAGGATAAAGGATACTTATCCTTCCTAATAATGCTGTTTAACTATTTATAGTCTATACACATCCTAAGTTTTCCGTTTTTCTTTAGGATAAACAATACTGGATATCCTACTAATAACTATAATAGTCTAATGTATCCCTTTTATAAGTTCTCCTAGACAAACTCTTTAAGCGCTACTAACTTTGTTTTAGTAAGCTTATAGATTAGAAAGAACTTTAGACTTATTCCCTCTTCTAATTCTATTTTATGGTCCTATACTATATGCTTTAATAGCTTTTTACTTTCTAGTAACTATAACTTTTTACTATATTTATAGTATCTCTTTGGTACATAACTTAAGCCTTGCTTAGTCTCTTTATATATTACTCTAACTTAGTACTATACTAACTTGGTTTACTGTTGCACTTTATATTATTAAGTATCCCTAATATTAACCTAACCTATAACCTAATTAATCTTTAGATTGTACTCCTGTAACTAAGATATTCCTAGTATCGCCTTGTCCTGTCCCAACGGTAGGATATTAAAAGACATTCTAACTGGTCTTCCTTTAATAGTTATCTAAATAGGTCCTATTTTAAGATTAATAATGCCTCCTCTATAGGCTATCTAATCTCCTAAAATTATTATAAGTGGATATAGGTGTTCCTTCTGTCTATATAGTAACTCTATCCTTTCTACTGCCTTTAGTAATATATGGTTCCTAATTACTCTACTATCTACTAACGCTTTAAACTGCTAATCTTGCCATTTAGCTTATAAATTTAGGTGTTGTCTTTAAATTCCTTTAAGGGTTTAAGGCTCTAATACTGGTTCCCTTTAGTTCTATACGCCTCCCCTTTTTCTAACTGTTGGCTGCTAGATCCTACCTGTACTTAATCCAACTTTAGCCAATACTTAGTTTGTTTCTTTTCCTCTATATACTATAAATAAGTATTCTCTAGGTATTTCTACTACTATTATCCATCTAGGTATTCTTCCGTAAGGAATCTTCCTAGTTAAAGTATTAAGTTCCCTTAACCTTATACTTCTACTAGGTGCTATCTATATATATACTTAGCGTTCCTAAACCGCTTTTCCTCTAGTGCCTAATATATTTTTACTAGGTACTTCCGGTTCTTGTCTTTTAGTGCTCTATATATGTTATATATATTATCCACACAAGCTATCTATAATAGTATATAATACGCTGCATGTTTTAGGTTAACTCTTGGTTTATTATTGTCCTTAAGTTTAAACCTATACCTAGTTAACCTAACTACTGGTATCTCTGCTATAGGTACTAAGATTTATTACTTACTTCTTTAGTCCCTAGATCCTTCTTCTAGGTTCCTTAATATTATAATTAATGCTCCTTTAATGTAACTTATGCGTTTTTCCGTAATAGGTTAGTCTTAGACAACCTTTTTATCTAACTACATATAGAAATCTGCCTATTTATTGTTATGTTATTGCCTATACCACTTTCTATACAACTGGTTTAGTATATATAGTCTATCTATTAGAAAGTACCTTATTATTACTATATCGTAACATCCTTTGGTATGTCTTTCTTTAAACCTGGTTAGAATATCTAGATCCTCTTCTTATTCTAGTTTATCTAACTACTTTGCCCTAGGTGTCCCTGTACTTGGCCTATTAGTAACTCTTTATATAGGTGCTCTGTTCCTTATACGACCTAGTATAGCTAACCTCTTATTTAGCTTTTACTCTTGCTATATAATAATTCTTGTTTTAAACTTATCTATAGTTTCTTGTTTTCTGCGTCTTGCAGCTAGATCTTTATAGTCGTTTTGCTTTTTAATCCTAGTATTAACTGTTTAATCTTTAGGCTAAATACTACATTTACCTAGAATTGCTACTATTTTTATTTGTTCCCTGAACTTATAGTTCTTAAACTTATATCCTATACTTATTTGTTTGTCTATAAACTAAGTAGCTACCCTTTCCCATTAGTTTTCGTCCGTTATGGGTTCTTAGGTGTGTCTTATCTTATCTTAAGAATCTTAAGCTTCTCTTATCTTATCTTAAGAATTTTAAGCTTCTCTTATCTCTTCTTAAGAATTTTAAGCCTATAGCCTTTTGCCTTTATTGAGTAATAAGCTAGCACTAGTAGTTATCTACTTGCTTAGTTTCTTCTAAACGTTGCTCCTATTATTTTATAAAGCGATAGAAATCGTATCTAATAGTATTATAGTATCCGTTACTAAATCTTATTCTATAATGGTCTTAGTTTCTGCTTCTATTTCGACTTCTTTAAGGTCTACATACTCCTAGTAAGCTGCCTTTATTGCCTTATTATTGGTAAATGCTTCGCCTATATTAAATTTATTGTCTTTATTATCTAATCTATAAGCTGGTTTATTAGTTCCTCTAAACTTTAATAACAATAGCTCCTATAGCTAATAGCTTATGCTGTACTTAGCGTCCTTATAAATTTGGCATATATTGTTGTAACAATATATAAACCTATTAATTAAACATTTCTTTATTCCTTATAGTGCACTATTGTCCCTCTATATATACGTGCTGTCTGCTGGCCTGGTTTCCTTTACTATATAGTTACTTTAACCACCTCTATAGTCTCTGGCAAAATAACCTTGTTTTCCATAATTTATATAAGCCCTATCTTTAAACCATTTTTCTTGCTATAGAGTCCACCTAAACATCTTTTACTGCTAAGATCCCTAGTTTGGCCTCTACTTTTAGGTCCTTTAATTACTAGATCTTTAACCTCTGGGTTTCTATAGTTTCTTTTCCTATCTTTAGGTTTCTTTAGTACCGCTTAGGTTTATTAGCTCTGCGCCATTCTATAGTTTTTAACTTTATATCTATTATTGCGTACTCTGCGCCTTATATAACTATAGAACTCTATCTTACCCTCTTTTAGCTTATTCCCTTTAATAGATCCTATTATTAATCTTTATTAACTAATCTATTAACTCTTTTAGAGTATCCATATCTTCTATTAGGATAATTGCGTCCTAGACTTTAGCCTTAAGTCCTTATTTATACTGTGCTATAAGCGCCCTATTATTCCACTTAACCTGCGTAGCTAGTGTTTAAAACTGCGTTATATACTTAATTACTAAAGTGTGTTGTACTAAGTTCTAAAGCTTTTGTTTTACTATAGTTGTGGCCTCTAGGTCTCTAAATATCTGCGTTAATTATTCTATAAACCTATTTTAACTAGTAAATATATACCTTACGTCCTAGTTAGTAGTTGTTATGCCATTAGCCTATATTTCTATAAGGTATAGTTTAAACCACTTAAGTGCCTATCCTATTAGGAATAATCCTGTATAGGCTACTTAATCTAATAATATTACTAACTTCGCTCCTTTCTATATCACCTTAAAGTGCATCTGGATAAGAAATCCCTTAAGCTTTAACTTCTCTCCTAAGAACCGTTTAATTAAAGGTAGTTTAATTTTCGCTGCTTTAATTCTATTAATGCGTTCTTTAAGTATCCTATTATTATTCTATAAGTAATTAACTATTTCCTATAACTAACCTTATGTAACTACTTAAGAATCTATATCTGTTATACTGATATCTTCTAGTCCTAAGGTTATAGCTATCGTCAATGCCGTTATAACTGGTGCTTTAGGTGGCATGTTGTTCGATCTTATTTAATACTATAACCTTAGTAGTGAATGTGTAACGGAACCTTATAGTAGGAACTACGGTGGGTCCTATTATTAGGCTGGGTATATAGGTAAGAATAAATTAACAACGTAATAATAACTAGTGGAGTGGTTACCTAATAGATTAACTCTAATTATATTCTAAGATTCACTATAAGGAGAGAACTATCTATAGTAGGGACTAAGGTCCTTTAAATACACAACTATACTCCTAAGAAATCCTCTCTTGTACATAAGGTACGTGTTATATGTATTATACGTAGATATATACTGCGTATACTCCATATACTATATATAACATTATGTAACTTGCTTACCATTCCTTGTTATATGGTTCTACCGGATCTATCCTAGACCGTGCCTATATTAACCAACTAGCTTCCTACGACTCTTCCCCAAGTAGTCGTAATATTGTACTTAAAGCGTCCGTAACACGTCCTGTCCTGTTAGCGTGGATAATGAAGCCGTTGTAGGTTCTGAGATTTGGGCTGCTACTAGTTCGTAAGTGCACGTAGAATCATATTTATAAGATTTAGCCAGCGACACCAGCCGGCCAAAGTTCTTACAATTAAAGATATCCCAGTAATTAGAACTAATTAATAGTACCTTATGGCTGATCCTAGTGATTGGATTTTGAAGTATCTGCAAGCCTGCAATCGGCAAACCGTCTAACTCGCGGCGAAATCTAAAAAGTAGTTTTCTGAAGGTATCCCCTGCTTGATCATCACCGAAGTGGATTAAAGCCTTCGTGAAAAACTAGAACATTGTTTTAGCATACCTCTACGTCTTTAGGGGGTGTTCGGTTGCAATCTAGAGCTTTTTTAATCTAACGTTGATCCGTGCTTTCACCGGCGTCAATTAGTAGATAATTAGTGGCGCTTAATCTGGTAGTCGTGCTTAATCTAAAATAAAGCCAACTATTTGGTTAACTGTTCTAAAAAGGCCTTAAATAAGGCTTAAAATCAGCAATATCTTCTGCCCATATTAATTAATCCTCTGCTAAAACGTACCTACTACCGATTTATTATTACTAGCTCCTTATTTAGTGTCTTATTACTATATTGCCAACTACTACTACCTCTGCCCCTGCTACTAATGCGTATATACTACGTTCTTCGTATAACGGGCTTGTATAAATGCTTCTGAACCAAAGCTTGTAGATTGCTACCATATAAGAATACTAAGCTAAGGAGAAGAAGAAAACTGGTAGAGACTGGCAAGATACAAAGGGGTCGTCAAGGCGCTAGTAGTAAGCGAGTCAATAGTAACTTAGCAGAATTTGGCAGATTGCCCAGAAAACAGCAAATTGCGGTATATTGCCTAGGAAACGGCAAATTACGGCAAATTGCCTAGGAAACGGCAATATAGCAGGTAACAAGCTCCAGCACCATTATATTACCCCCCCCTCCTAAAAAAGCCTGCCCTTAGGCTTTATCTAAGTTCTTTATTGTCGTCTAAATTATTATAGTTATCTACCCCCTCTTCCTAGCATTTAATCCAGCTATTTAATTTGCGTAGTGGTCTAGGGAGGTTTAGGTAGACTAGGTGAAAATCTCGTAGCTTATAGGGAGAGTACTTAAAATTAGATACGGGGTACCATTCTAGATCTTCGTTATAGCCTACTTAGCTTATATAGTATTTTAAGGTACTACGGTCCTTCTTAACTGCTAAGATCTCTCTAACTTCCTATTCTTTATCCTCTATAATCTAAATTAGTGGTAGGGGATTGTTGTACTATCTAAGTAATAGGTCATCTGCGGCCTTCCGCAGTTGGTTTAGAGAGAAGATAGGGTGGATTTTTATTAACTCTAGTAGCTTAACCTTAAAAGAGTGCCCTACCTTCTTAGGGATCTTATAGAGGCTAGCTATTTAGTGGTCTAGCTTATGGCTTAGCCTTTAGGTCTTCTAGTTCTTTATTAATACCTATACCTTATCTTCTATATAGAAGTCTACCTTGCAACGATGTTAATTTATATTAAACTCTTTCTTTTCTTATACTCTTTTTATAATTGCTTAGGCGGTCTCCTAGGCTCTATACATTCTCCTAGTAAATACCTAGGCCTTTTTATAGCTAAGGCGTTTACGGGCTGTTATAGGTTCTATAGGTCTATCCCAATTAAAGGATGTTTATAGTTTATATCCATAGAGTAGCTTAAATAGTGATATTCCTATACTATTATAAGGGAGCGTAAGCTGTATATAGTCTATTATAGGCAGTAGTTCTAACTAGTTATCCTAGTAGTAGCTAATAAAGGGGCGGAGTTACTAGTTGAGGTACTAGTTTATAATCTTAGTTTAGCCGTTAGTCTAAGGGTGGAATATAGTAGAGAGCTTAATCTAAATTCCAAGGATACGGCAGAATTCGTCCCAGAAGTCCAATATAAATTAGGGTCTATAGTTAGAGATAATTAACTTAGGAGCGCCATAGATCTGGTAGATATTAATAATATATATATAGGCTATATCCTTTATAGTTATAGTCTTAAAGCAAGGGAGAGAGATAGCTTGTTTATTTAGTCGGTTAACTACTATAAAGGCTATATTATAGCCGTGTTTATCCTTTAGGAATAATTTAAAGTCTATTATAATATATTACTAAGGGCGTTTAGGGACTAGTAGTGGTTATAGCCATCTAGGAGTTCGGTCCCTAGGGGTATTTACACGTTTATAAGTATAACAATTTCTAATAAATTATTCTATATTAGACAGGAGTTCTTGCTAATAGTAATAAGGTAATAGTAGTTAGTGGGTCTTGTCTTTACTAGGATGCGCTATAGAGACTTAACAGTAGGCTTTACGGATTAGCTTTGTTTATAGGTTGTTAATATCTGGAACTATAAGCTATTCTTAGTATAGGAGCAGTCTATCTTTTATTTCTAAATTAGGGTTACCTCCTATAGCTTAATCGCGGAGGGCTTTTAGGGATTTGGCTATGCGGTTTATAGTTAGAATGCAATTAATTAGTCCCATTAGTTTATCTAGGGCCTCTCCTTCTATAGATGCTACCTTATTCTATTTAGAGCTTAGCCTTTTAAGGATATATAGGTTAAGCTGTTTAGTATAGAGGAGGGCGCGTATCTAATGCTAAGCCTTTAGTTTATCTTGTAGCCCCATATCCTGTTCTCTCTAGGTTAGGGCGTTAGCTTTAGCATTTTGCCTACTAGGGCGGTATATAATTATAAAGGAGAATTAGGAGAGTATTTTGGCCCACTAGGCCTATTAACTAGTAAGTTGTTTTATTATTATAAAATATTTAAGGGCTTTGTGATTGGTATAGACCTTAATTTAAGAGTCTAAGCTTTTAAGCTCTGCGCGCTACTAGGACAATAATTATATAATAGCCAACATTTCCTTATTGTGCACTTTATAGTTGCACTTAGCTAGGGCCATTATTTTTAAGAAGAACGTAATAGGGTACTATTTACCGTCTAGGTATAGCTATAAGAGGACTCCCGCTACTACCCTATTAGAGGCGTCCATTTCTAGTATTAATTTAAGGTCTAGGTTATAGTAATAAAGGATTAGGGAGGAGATAAGTCAGTCCTTTAACTCCTTAAAGGCTTTTATATAGTTATTGTTAAAGATAAAAGACATGTCGTTCTTAGTTAGTTGTATAAGAGGCTTAGCTATAACTCCATAGTTATGGATAAACTAATAGTAGAAATTATAGAAGCCAAGAAAGGACTAAATTCCTTTTATAGTGTAAGGGGGTTTCTAATTACGGATTACCTTAACCTTCTTTGGGTTAACTTTAATTCCTTTTATACTAATAATAAACCTAAGGTACTTTATACATTTTACTCCAAATTTACACTTTTTAATATTAACTTATAGGCCTATATTTTGCAGTCTTTCTAGGACCTTCTTAACATAAACTTAGTGCTTAATTTTGTTGTCTAAGTATATAAGAATGTTATCTAGGTATACTGTATAGAATTTATTAAGGTAATTAAAAAAGAACATTATTTATATACCGTTAATAAGTAGCTGGCCTATTTATTAGTTTAAAAGGAAGGACTTTATACTTATAAAACCCGTAACGAGTACGGAACGTTATTAGATCTTCTAATATAGGGTCCATTCTAATTTGGTAAAAAGCTTAGCGGATATTAAGCTTAGTAAAGATTTTGGCTTAGCTTAGGTATATAAGGGTCTTATTAATTAGGGGGAGAGGATAGCAATCTTTTTAAGTAATGGCGTTTAGTTTCTAATAGTGTTACGGACGCTTTAAGTACGATGTTACGACTACTTGGGGAAGAGTCGCAGGAAGCTAGTTAGTTAATACGGGCACGGTCCAGGATGGATCCGGTAGAACCATGTGACGAGGAATGGTAAGCGAGTCACATGATATTATACGCAGTGTACACTACGTATAACACGTATAACACGTACCTTATATACAAGAGAGGATTTCTTAGGAGTACGGTTATATATTTAAAGGACCTTAGTCCCTACCGTAGATAGTTCTCTCCTTATAGTGAATTTTAGAATATAATTAGAGTTAATCTATTAGGTAACCACTCTACCAGTTATTATTATATTGTTATTTTGTTTATACCTATATACCCAGCCCAATAACAGAACCCACTGTAGTCTAAGCTATAAGGTTCCGTTACACATTTACTACTAAGGTTACGGTATTAGAACAAACTTAAATAACATGCCACCAAAAGCAGCACTAGTTGTAACAGCGTCGGCAATAGCCACAACCTTAGGGCTAGGTAATACTAGTATGGACAATAGGGATTCTTAAGTGGTTACGCAAGGTCAGTTATAGGAAATGGTTAATCACTTATAAGATAATAATAGGATACTTAAAGAACGTATTAATGGAATTAGAGTAGCAAAGATTAAGTTACCTTTAATTAAACAATTCTTAGGAGAGAAGTTGAAGCTTAAAGAATTTCTTACGCAAATGCACTTTAAGGTAGTACAAGAAGGAGTAAAGTTAGTAATATCGTTAGATTAAGTAGCCTATATAGAATTATTCCTGACGGGGAGGGCACTTAAGTGGTTTAAGCTATATCTTACGGAAATATAGGCTAATAGCATAACAACTACTAACTAGGATGTATAGTATATATTTACTAGTTAGAACGGGTTCACAAAATAACTAATATAGATATTTAGAGACCTAGAAGCTATAACTACAGCGGAACAAAAGCTTTAGAACTTAGTATAACGCACTTTAGTAATTAAGTATACAATACAGTTTCAAACACTAGCCATATAGGTTAAGTGGAACAATAAGGCGCTTATAGCATAGTATAAACAGGGACTTAAGGCTAAAGTCTAGGACGCAATTATCTTAATAGAAGATGCGGATACTCTAAGAGAGTTAATAGATTAGTTAATAAAGATTAATAATAGGATCTACCAAAGGGAATAAGCTAAGAGAGGGCAAGACAAAGTTCTATAGTTATATAAGGCGTAGAGTACACAATAATAAATACAGAGTTAAAAACTATGGAATGGCGCAGAGCTAATAAACCTAAGTGGTACTAAAAAAACCTAAAGATAAAAATAGAAACCATAGAAACCTAGAGGTTAAGAATTAAGTAATTAAAGAACCTAGGAGTAGAGGCTAAACCAGGGATCTTAGCAGCAGAAGATATTTAGGCGGACTCTATAGCAAGAAAAATAGTTTAAAAATAGAGCTTGCATAAATTATAGAAAATAGGGTTATTTTACCAAAGACTATAGAAGTGGTTAGAGTAACTATATAGTAAAGGGAACTAGACCAGCAGACGGCACATATATATAGAGGGATAATAGTGCACTATAAGGAATAAAAGAATGTTTAATTAACAGTTTTACATATTATTACAACAACATATACTGAATTTATAAGAACGCTAAGTACGGCGTAAGCTATTAGCTATAGGAGCTATTATTATCTAAGTTTAAAGGAACTAATAAACCAGCTTATAGATTAGACATTAAAGATAATAAATTTAATATAGGCGAAGCATTTACCAATAATAAGGCAATAAAGGTAGCTTACTAGGAGTATATAGACCTTAAAGAAGTTAAAATAGAAGTAGAGACTAAGACCATTATAAAATAGGGTTTAGTAATGGGTATTATAATACCATTAGATATAATTTCTATTGCTTTACAAGATAATAGGAGTAACGTTTAGAAGAAACTAAGTAAGTAGACAACTGCTAGTGCTAGCTTATTACTTAATAAAGGCAAAAGGCCATAGGCTTAAGATTCTTAAGAAGAGATAAGAGAAGCTTAAGATTCTTAAAGTAAGATAAGATACACCTAAGGACCCACAACGGATGAAAACCAATGGGAAAGGGTAGTAACTTAGTTTAATAATAAACGAATAAATATAGGACGCAAGTTTAAGAACTACAAGTTTGGAGAATAAATAAGAATGTTAGTAATCTTAAGTAAACGCAGTATTTAGCCTAAAGATTAAACAGTTAATACCAGGATTAAAAAGTAAGACGACTATAAAGATCTAGCTGCAAGACGCAGAAAATAAGAAACTATAGATAAGTTTAGGACAAGAATTATTGTATAGTAAGAGTAAAAGCTAGACAAGAGGTTAGCTATGCTAGGTTATATAAAGAATAGAGCACCTATATAAAGAGTTACTAATAGGCCGAGTATAGGGACACCTAAGGTAAAGTAGTTAGATAAACTGGAATAAGAAGAGGATCTAGATATTCTAACTAGGTTTAAAGAAAGACATACTAAAGGATATTATAATATAGTAATAACAAGGTACTTTCTAATGGATAGACCATACACACTAAACCAGTTATACGGAAAGTGGTATAGGCAACAACACAACGATAAATAAGAAGATTTTTATATATAGCTAGACAAAAAAGTTGTTTAAGACCAACCCATTACGGAAAAATGTATAAGTTATATTAAAGGAGTATTAATTATAATGTTAAGGAACCTAAAAGAGGGATCTAAGAACTAGAGAAGCGAGCAACAAATCTTAATACCTATAGTAGAGATACTAGTGGTCAGGTTAACTAGGTATAGGTTTAAACTTAAGGACAAAGATAAACTAAGAGTTAACCTAAAACATATAGCGTATTATATACTATTGTAGATAGCTTGTGTGGATAACATGTGTAATATATATAGAGCACCTAAAGATAAGAACCAGAAGTACCTAGTAAGGATATATTAGGCACTGTTCGCTGATCGGTGGTAACTTCACAGAACCGCGGCCCACAGACGCTGTTCCATAATGTCTGGCCGCGCTAGCTGGTCCTCAGATTGAGCTGGCATGAGATTCGTAGCTGACGGTTTGGCCGCCTTTCTACGTCGATAATTCAGTTTGAAATTTATGTTGCTTCGCTAAAAAGGTTAGAAGCAGCAGCGCACCCGCACACGCAAACATTAACCACCAGCCGTTGCGCATACTGATCGCATATGCGTTTACGATTTGGGTTCGTGATTCGGGTGAATAGGAACGCCTGATTGACTGCACGTCTTGCAGAATCTCTTCGATCTGTGCGGATGAGAGTGCCAGGCCTGATAGTGATGAACGCAACTTGTTGATGTAGACTGCAGCGAAGAGTGCGACTCCGAAAATATCTCCAACCGCCTGCGCGAAGATGGCAAGTCCTGTTACGATACCGACGAGATCCGGCGTTGTGGCTACTTGCGCGGTGAGCAGCAGTCCAGACATGGCTGCACCCTGACCCATGCCGAGAATAACGAGGAGAACAATAGCTTCGGCACGGCTGGTGTGGGCATTCCAACGTGCCATAAGGCCACTTGCAAGCACTTGCAAAGCAGCACCAACCTGGGCGTTGGCAAGGCTGACTTTGTACTTTGATGTGATAAAGGCAGCAATGGGGTTTCCGATACCCAGGCCGAGCATCATGGGCAAAAGGCCGACGCCAGATAGGGTGGCCGTGTCGTCAAATACAAGCTGGAAGAACTGCGGGACATAATACATGAGACCGATGAGGTCAGCGCCGTAAAAAAATTCCGCAGCCGTGATAGCAAGGACAGTGTGGTTGCGAAACAGCGATGGATCGATGACGGGGTCTTTTACGCGGCGCTCGATAAGAATAAAAAGCCCGAGTAGGACGAAACCTCCGACAAGGCAGCCAGCTACGTGGCTGTCACTCCAAGTAAAGGCATTGCCGCCCCACGAGACACCTAGCAAGATGCAAACAGTGCCACCGACTAGCACAAGAATGCCGATATAGTCAAGCTGCAGAAACTTTTCCTTCAGCATGCTCCGTGGCAGCATAGGCAGCTTCAAGGCAAAGATGCTTATAATTAAACTAATAAGCGAGATACAGAGGTTGATATAGAAGCACCATCGCCAGGTGACATATCTGAAGTAAAGGTTAGGGGATTCAAATCAGGTGGAGATAGAACATAATTACTGAGAAAAGGCGCCCCCAAGAAGAGGTCCAGCGACATCGGTCAGTACCCAAATGAGACTGGTGGTGGAGAGGTACTTCCCCACGTCTTTCAAAGGCACGAGGTCAGTGACAATGACCTGTTGTATGGTTAGTCAAAATGCCACGTAAAGAAGAGCAATGATTCCTTCCTCACGTTAACTAGACCATAGATGCCACTTCCACCAATTCCTTGGATGACACGTGACACGATCAGCATATTCATGCTTTTGGAACCGCCGCAGAGGCCACTCCCAAGTATGAATATGACGGTTCCAACATTGAACATAGCGCCGTTGCCGAATATGGCGCCCAATTTAGAATAGATAGGCAGTACGAGAGCAAAAGAGACAAGGAAACCGGCCCCAAGCCATGCTGATTGCCTATACTCTTGAAATTCGGATGAGATGGTGGGCAAAGCGGTAGCGATAATGTTGAAGTCAAGCGCAACAAGAAGCATGCCAATATTAAGCCTCCAGAAAGGTTAGATAATTCAATAGTAGCGAGGAGCGTTTTACCCGAGGAGCACGATCCAAAATTGCTTCTTGCCCAGGCTGACTTTGGCGCCAGACAGGTAGCCTTCAAAAGCATGATCAACACTGTTGGCGTGAGGAATATCAACAGTTGCACATTTTTCTGCATCACCAGCATTTCCATCTGCCGTAGCATTCACAACAGCAGTGTCCATTTTGGGGAAATCGGCATAGACGAGGTAGAGTGACGAATAGAATAAGGACTTGTGATGAGTGGAAGAAGAGGTGCCTCACGATTTTATATGGGGGGTGATGTTGATGTTGATTTAGAGGTAGGCACGATGGGCATGACGGGCTAGGGGCGGCCGCAAGCTATTTCTACCTTCCACGATGCAGTGGAAGCCGGTCAGGCCTCCAATCTACTTATAAAGGGAATACAAAGGTTTAGAGAGCCCTTGTTCCGACTGATACCGGTACGCGCGATATTCCAGGACATTTTTACCTCATTCCGGAACGAGTCGACCTTGTTCTAGAATGAGTCGTGTATCACTTTAATCGGCTTTATTTTCGGATTAATCGACTTATTTTAGAATAAGGTAGTACTTTAAAAGTAATATATATAGGTTACCGCGGTTATATCAAGCTTAAAATTGCCTCTAGTGTTACTTTATTATAGCCCTATAATTATAAAGTCTTTTATAAAATATAGAGACAGATCTTATAATAGAGTTCTTAACTTATAAGGCGACCTAGCTCTCTCTAATTACCCTAATTTAGCTCGGGGGACGTTCGGTTGCAACTCCATATTGTAATCGAAATGGAGCTCAAATCTGAATATGAGGGTGTTGTTCAGTAAATCTGACGACTTTTGAATATGGAGCTCCTCCATATCGGTAAGCACGTCAAATTTGCAAGCTATACTGTATACAGTAGTTAAAATAAGGTTCTTGGCACCGTTTCAATATGTAGCTTCGAGCTCCTGTTCCATATTCTATATTAATCTAGAGCAAAGTGACGACTTCTTGTGATATGGCGACTCCACACGCCCCAATCGCGATACTGCAGTCGCATTTGCAAGCCTTATATGATATCATTATCTTAACCTTCGTGATCGCAATGAGCTTGTTTCCGGGGGGCGCTCGCACTCAGCATACTGATATGTGGCGAGGAACAAGGTGGACAACGCAATTACTCTACGACCATAAGCAACGACTTGTAAATATAACTCGTATGAAGCCCGAGGAGGAGGCTCCATTGCTACACCAAAGTAGGGAGTCGCGATAGAGGCCTGGTGGCAGAGAGGGGCTCATTCGAATCGCTCAATATGGAGCCTCATTATGGAGCCCTACCGAACAATCGACTCAATTACAGATTCAAATGAGCCACGGTAGTAGTCGCCACTAATTACAAAACGGGTGACACTAAAAGGCGCACGGATTGAACAGATTATGATATGGAGGCGATTTGCAACCGAGCATGCCCTAAATTTTAAGCCTTTCATTTATTGTTTAATATAGATTCTTTAATTATCTTTGGATCCAAAGGATTCTAGCATTTTAAAAATTCCTAAACCTCCTAGAGATTTTCTAGATCTCTTGGCATGGCTTGCGGTAATGGAGACCCTTAGTCGAGAAAGTTATACAATTTTATTTGCAAATCACGTTGTGGAGCCCTTCAAGAGCTCGTCCGGTACGCTCCCTGTGAAAAATGGATCGCGCTTCAAAGAGCACAGCTTCGAGCGACAACATAGTGGTCAACGGAAACGTAGAATACTCGCAGAAATGAAGTGAGCATCAAATAACGAAAGGAGAGGAGCAGAAATTAAGGGACGGTGAGTTTTGTTGCTCACATCAGTTAAGAGATCTCGTGCTGTCACGCTCCATTCGGATTGTGTGAAAATCAATAGCCTAGTAAATTACAGGAAGTCATATATGTCAGATAAAGGGGATTTGGGAATCAAGAACATGGGCGAATACACTCTAGGGGGAAAGAGGAATGGAATAACAGACGGTGTGGATGCACAAGGCCGCTCCGAGATGCGTGGCGCTGCATCTGGCGATGTTAGCTTACCGTTGACGCAGCAGGGAACCCGTGTAACCTACTTAAAACAGCATACAGATGGATCTAGTTCGTAGCGTTATCTTTGTCGTAGAATTCTCACACAAATTTGCAAAAGACGAGTACAGATGGGAGGCTGACACGTAGCGATAATCTCCTGGAGAAAGTAAGCAGGAATGCGCGAGATGAGATTGGGCCCACTAAGAGTACAGTAGCAGGATTGGTTCAGAGCCTCGATCGGGGTGGTGGGGAATCTTGCCGGAGCGCCTCCGCAATTGCCCGCGCGCAGTTCGCTGACGAAGCTTTTCAGCCTGCGAACTCTTTTTTTGTTCGCAGCATCAAACATCGGTCGCACGTTGTGGCATAACAAAAGACACAGGTCGGTGGTGGCACGCCGTCAATGCAAGTCGGAGCTGTCAGTCATCCAGTGAAAGCGGTAATCGCTGTCCAGATCGGGAATGGCACCCTAGTCCGATTTCATTTGAGCTCAATTTAAGGAGCAAAGGGTCTTGCCAACGATTGTGAGAAGCCATCATCCTTCGCCGTATCAAAAGTCTCCTAAGGATGATGGCCGTTGGAGATGAATGAAAGACATGCCACAGACCAAAATGCCGATGGAGAGTGGTTTCAGAGTGTGGCCGTTGATCCTGTCATGGACGTTTCAAGCAGCCACGGAAAGCCTTAGCGGAAGTTCTTCCAAAGGCTTGTTTCGGCGGATTGGCCAATGGACCGGGATGATGAGCGTTGGTCCAGTGGCGTGTCCTTATCGCAGTCGTAGCGGCAGTCATGGTCGCAGTCTCTGACGGAAGCTAGGCCGGTTCGGTGCATGGTGTGTGCATGGGTGGGTGCATTTTCTTGATATTTACCGCAACACTTGGTTGGATGCAGCCACTATGGAACTCTTTTGGCTGCTTCGGGCCAACTATTCATGGCGCAACTTTCCAAGCTGAGGACGCGTGGTTGACCAACTTCCTCAACACTGAAAATTGGTCCTTTTTCCCTCTCCTCTTCCCCTGCCCTGAGCTCTTACCCTCCCTCGCTTTAATTGACAGTTGATCCTCCATCCTCCATCCTTTCGAGGCAGGAGCTGTATCCCAGCTTGCAGATAGAGTCGCTCGTTCAACTCCGTCGCTACAATTGTTTGTCACATTGCTTCACTGACTGTGAGCTTCTCGCCCATCTACCTCCCCCTCTGCCATCTCCCCAGCTGGTCTCGACGTAACGCTCCATAGTTGATAGCTTACGCTAGATATTCACCATGCGTTCTGCTATTCTCTCGTGCTTGCTTGCAGGCCTGGCTACCGTCAGTGCCATTCCAACAATTTCGGTCAAGGGCTCCAAATTCTTCACCAGCGATGGTGACCAATTCTTCATCAAAGGTTCGCACTCCTCTCAAACCTAGTTGTTCCCTGCTAATACCGTTGGTCTGCAGGAATTGCCTATCAACTCCTCCCAGATGACCCTCTTATCGACAACACCCAATGTAAGCTCGATGCTGCCCTGATGCAGAAGCTCGGTGCCAACACGATACGCGTCTACCATGTCGACGGCGCTCAGAACCACACGGACTGCATGTCTACATTTGCTGATGCTGGGATATACTTGTTTGTGGATCTGGACACTTTCACCACACAGATTGAGCAGGTATGGACGATCCAACGAAAGTGCAAGTCGGTAAAGGCATACTGACGCGATTGGCGTGGATAGGATGCTCCCCACTGGAACGAAAGTCAATTGTCTGCCTTTGAGCAGGTCATGGATGAATTCCAGAAGTATAATAACACCGCCGGCTTCTTCGTAGGAAACGAAGTCCTCACTACTGGTAAGTCCCAGCCAATGAATGCACATCGGAGATAATCATATCTAATCATATATTCCACAGGTGACGGCTCTGTCGCAGCCCCATACGTTAAAGCAGCAGCCCGAGATGTCAAAGCTTACCGCAACTCTAAAAACTACCGTAATATCCCGGTTGGCTACTCTGCCGGTAAGCTCCTGTCTCACATCCCTCTTACCTTTTCTTTTTATGCTAACCTTCCCCCAGCCGACATATCCAGTCTCCGGCCTATGCTCCAAAACTACCTCGCCTGCGGCACCAATAGCAGCGAATCTCTCGATTTCTTCTCGCTCAATGCCTACGAATGGTGCGGCACCGCCTCCTCATACACAATCTCCGGCTACTCAGAGCTCACCGCCAATGTCACCACCTACAACATCCCGATCTTCCTCTCCGAAACCGGCTGCATCAAGCCGCGTCCGCGCACCTTCGAGGACCAAGCCGCCATCTTCGGCGACAAGATGACGCCCTACTGGTCCGGCGCGATCATCTACGAGTGGATCGAGGAGTCTAACGACTACGGCTTGGTCTCCTACGGCAAGAAGGTCGACCCCACGGCCTCTGACGCCCCACCAGACGGATACACGCGCTCCGGAACCCCGACGCCTATCTCGCCAGACTTCACGTATCTCAGCAACCAGTGGAAGACGCTCACCCCGTCCGGTATCAAGGAGAGTGACTACACGCCGACGCTTACCCCGCCGCCGTGCCCTGCGTATACGAGTGGTGTGTGGGAGGTTAATGGCGGTGTCGCACTCCCCTCGTTGGGCCAAACGTTTGATGCGGCGATTCAGAGCTCTATCACCAAGGGCACGGCAGCCGGTGGGACTGGAGCAGCGGCGACGCCAACGAAGACGGGTGCGGCGAGCGTGGGCAAAGAAGTGAAGGGGATGAGCGTGGGACTGGTGACCGTGATGCTTACGTTCTTCTGGTGGATGTAAGGAGATGAGAGGACGAGCTTAAGTATGACATTACGTTTGAAGTCGAGGGTAAAAAATCCGTAGAGCGATTGCCGCATGCCGCGCTCATGATGCAGGCGGGCGGTTTGTATATCTTTCTTTCTTGTCTATTTTTGCTTCTCCCCGTGCAAGCCAGGCTGTCGGGCTTTTCTCCATCCGTGCCACGTTCGTGGCGCTTAATTTTTCTTTCCTCGCTAACGATGAGCTCGGGATGCCGGGAGCTGGGAGCTGGGTTTTCTTTTCCGAGGAACGGGTTCCTGAGTAGATATATGGGCTTAGGCTTGGTAATTGGGGACGAGTTTAGACGCTTTCTTAGACGTTTGCATATCTTATGATAGCGTGGCGTTAAGGGCGCTTTTTTCTATCTGATGATATAACGGTTTGGATTGGAGGGGGTTTAGATTAATGGTTGAATGGATGGATTGAAATGGGACAAAATATATGTGTATTTGTATCTTTATGTGTGATAGGTTGAGCGGAGAGGTGTGACTGTGATGGGAGGATAGGTAAGAGCGTATACGAAATTAATTGTATCTTCGGGAATTCTACCTCGGTTTTATTCCTAGGTACCTAGGTTAAGTATCTATTTGAAGACCCAGCTCCAGATATATACCCGAAGACTTTAGTTAAAGCAAGTCCTTTACAATACAATCTGTACTCAAGGCCCTCCCACTGATTGCCGGAGCAATTTGTGTCGTTGTTCTGTTGCGCTGGCCTAATTTTTACACCCGCCCGCCCCCTTCCTTCCCCCTTCCCACTGCAATGCCCAGCTCGTTTTAGGGCATCGGCGTGCGCGTGCTGCCAGTTCCTATAGCAATCTTGTGTCACTCGGGTTCGCCCCACCTGACTTTGGCGAACTTGGTGCGTGTCGGTTACCGTAATTACTACGGCTGACTACTCGTTCCCGCGCAACACCGTGGGAAACGGAATGAGGTCAAACGCCAGCTCACACACGTCTAAACCTTTGCAACCCCTAGCCCACAGTACGCAACAATTTCGCTGACTGGGTTTCCATCGTGGAGCTTTTATACTTAGGCTTCTCTTAATGACTGAGTTGCCCTCAGCCTCGTCCTAATATCGTACGCTATACTGCCGAAGGAGGAGCTTAACGATGATTGAGAGTGGCCTTGCCAGTTTCAACGGCACACAGCTTACAACGAAGTCGCCGCGATTACGAAGACAAGCCTTTCCTTTTCATTCCGGCATCAAAGCTTCAGAACAGCACAACTACACTACGACACCGTTCCTGCACTATGCCCTTAGCCTCTACCGAATGAAGACTATACAGTGGGATGGATCTGCGCCTTGCCCTTAGAGGCGGCTGCAGCGACATCCATGCTAGATGAAATTCATGAGGAACCACGAAAGCGGCTTCCAAATGACCATAATGTGTACACTCTGGGTCATATTGGTGAACATAACGTCGTTATCGCCTGCCTTCCAGCTGGAGTATACGGCACCAACCCTGCAGCTACGGTTGCAACGCAGATGCTGTCAAGCTTTGAGTCGATAAGGATTGGCCTAATGGTGGGCATCGGAGGCGGAGTACCTAGTGTGGAAAGAGATATTCGACTCGGCGATGTCGTGGTCAGCAAGCCCGGAGGGACGTTCGGGGGAGTAGTGCAATATGATCGGGGGAAAACAGCCGAAGGAAAATTTGAACGCACTGGCTCACTGAATAAATCGCCTCAGGTATTGCTGTCTGCGATCTCCGCGTTGGAAAAGAAGCATATGATGGGAGAAAATAAGATCTCCGAATTCCTTGGAGATATGCTGAAAAAATATCCAAATATGCGAGAAAAATTTTCGTACCAGACTACGCAACCTGAATCGTGGCATGCAACAGATGGTCACCGTTTGGACGATGATAGCACAACCAAATCGCGTCCCGCTAAAAGGCTAAAGTATCGAGGCCCGAATGATCCAGTCGTTCATTACGGTCTCATTGCATCTGGAAATCAAGTGATAAAGGATACTGCAACCAGGGATCAATTGAAGAAAGAGCTTGGCGGCGATGTGCTCTGCTTTGAGATGGAGGCAGCCGGCTTGATGGACACTTTCCCCTGTGTAGTCGTACGAGGGATCTGTGACTATGCGGATTATCTCAAGAACGACCTATGGCAAGGTTATGCGGCGGCCACAGCGGCGGCATGCGCCAAAGAGCTTCTCTGTATCATGCCAAGAAATATCACCGTTACACTTACTGCAGCTAACCGAATATCTCCATCGCGGACAGTATGCTTCGCGGTGCCATTTGAAAGGGACTCAAAGTTCATTGGCAGACAAGATGTTATTGCAGAGATTAGCAGACAATTCGAAGTCCAAAGGCGTGTTACATTGGCCGGCATTGGTGGAGTAGGGTGGGTTTGCTGGTAATAAGGGTTAACATCCACTGACATGCCCAACAGGAAATCCCAGGTCGCAATCGAATACTGCTATAGATTCCGAGATCAGCATCCTGAGAGCCATGTCTTTTGGATACATGCCAGCACTGTCTCCAGGATGGGTCAAGCATACAAAGACATTGCAAGGAAGCTCTGCCTGCTTGGCCTGGACAAACCAAACGTTGACACATTCAAACTTGTCTCAGAATGGCTCAGCGATGATGCGCATGGGTCCTGGTTGTTAGTATTGGACAATGCCGATAATATGGAAATCTTCTTCAGAACCAAGTCAAACCTATCATCGGCGGGTAGCGAAGAGACAGCGCCGCTAGTCAATTACCTTCCTCGTAGCTCAAACGGCTCGATATTAATCACAACAAGGGATAAACGGGTCGGAGAAACACTGGTAAATGGAGAGAAAGCAATCATGGTTTTGCCAATGGCTGAGCCAGAAGCGGAAAAACTATTATGGTCGAAAGTGGCGCAGGAAAAGAGTTTGGACAAGACCAAATCCAGCGAACTTCTCGAAGTTCTGGGGTACCTGCCTCTCGCAATTACTCAAGCGGCTGCCTATATCAGGCATAACAGCATTACGATTGAAGAATATCTTAAAGTTATCCGCACAGATGATTCTGAGATACAAGATCTCTTGAGTGAGGACCTACCGGATCTTAGGCGAGACTTCGAGAGTCAAAATTCTGTCATTCGATCATGGAAAGTGTCCTTTGACCAGATCAGAAAACAAAAGCCACGTGCAGCTGAGATATTGTCTCTTATGGCTGTTTTAGATCGACAAGGGATTCCAAAGGCGCTTCTACTTAGAGATGGTGAGCGGGGAACCGAGTTCACAACCGCTCTTGGAATGTTGCAAGCCTTCTCTTTGGTCACCTCTGAGAAGGGAGGAGTAAGCTTTGAGATTCATCGACTTGTGCAGGTGTCGACTCAAAGATGGCTTGAACTTCAGGGTGAAACGGCTAAGTGGCAAGAAGAGGCGCTGAAAATATTAACAGCAGCGTTTCCATCTGGTGATTACAGAACATGGGTGACATGCGAAGCATTGTTTCCGCATGTACAAGCTGTGACTCGATACACCTTCATATCCGACCCAAATTTGTTGCAGAGTGCAAAGCTTCTTCATAACATGTCTTCCTACGATACGACACAAGGGCGGTATAATCTTGCTTGTAAAAGGGCCCTGGATGCTCTTTCCACACGAGAAAATATACTGGGCCTCGAGCACCCAGACACATTGACAAGTATGAACAACCTGGCAATGGTACTCAGGTATCAGGGCAAGTATGGGGCGGCCGAGGAGAAGCACCGGAGGGCGCTGGAGCTGGGAAAGAAGGTGTTGGGTCCCAAGCACCCGGACACGCTGACGGGCATGAGTAACCTCGCACTAGTGCTTAGGAGTCAGGGCAAGTACGAGGAGGCCGAGGAGATGCATCGGCGGGCGCTGGAGCTAAGGGAGAAGGTGCTGGGCCCCGAGCACCCATCCACGCTGACAAGCATGAACAACCTCGCGGGGGTGCTCGAACGTCAGGGCAAGTATGGGGCGGCCGAGGAGATGCATCGGCGGACGCTGGAGCTAAGGGAGAAGATGCTGGGCCCCGAGCACCCATCCACGCTAGCAAGCATGAACAATCTCGCGGTGGTGCTTCAGTGTCAAGGCAAGTACGAGGCAGCCGAGGAGATGCACCGGCGGACGCTGGAGCTGAGTGAGAAGGTGCTGGGACCCGAGCACCCGGACGCACTGACGAGTATGAACAACCTCGCGCTGGTGCTTAGGAATCAAGGCAAGTACGAGGCTGCCGAGGAGATGCACCGGCGGACGTTGGAGCTGAGGGAGAAAGTGCTGGGCCGCGAGCACCCGGACACGCTGGCAAGCATGAACAACCTCACAGTGCTGCTTAAGGTTCAAGGAAAGTACGAGTCTGTTGAGGAGATGCACCGGCAGGCGTTGGAACTGGGTGAGAAGGTGCTGGGACCCGAGCACCCGGACACACTGACGAGCATGAGCAGCTTCGCGGGGATGCTCGGCAGTAATCAGAAGATCAGCTGTCCGCCCCGCTCACCACCGTGATGTTTCATGGCTTTATACAATTGTCTACTAACATTCCGTCACTTCGGCCGTTTTAGCAACGGATGTTCGAGTAAACGGTGCCAGGATATCATTGCAGCCCTTAGCAGCTCTGAACAGCGATCGAAGATGATAGCGTCATTCCGGTTGAGATTGGGTGAGAGGTCGGCCCTTATGCATAGCGAATTCTCGACGCAAAACGTAATAAACAGCGAAAGAGCCTGGTATCTTCGGCCCTAGGTAATACCGTCGAAGTTTACAAATCTTTAATGAAATGGGATGTAACGGGTTAGACCCTTGGGATATGGCTGGCTGGCTGAGGCCGGCCAAGATCCGGACAGTAACACTTGGCAGTAACTTTACTGTCCGAATCTTCTACCAAGTTTTATTCTGCCGGTGCAAAATTAGTGGCTTAGAGCTTTTTTTTTAAAGTTGTAGCTTAATTTAGCACGGTCTACCCCAAGAGGCATCTATGCGCCTCTACGCCTCTACGCCTCTACGCCTTTATGTATCTCCGCGTCTTTACGTTTTTGTGTCTACGTCTGTCTCTACACCTCTCTACCTAACCCCCCATAAGACGTGCAAAGAAACGCACAAGGAGATACAAGGAGACACGGGCAGGGGCACGAGCAGAGGAGCAGGGGCGCGAGTAGAGCCACGAGCAGAGGGAGGAGTAGAGGGAGGAGTAGAGGGAGGAGCAAAGAGAGAAGTAAAGCGGGCAATCTAGATAGGAAAGCGGTCGGTTGAGGGGGGGTGGGTCTAGATGAATAGTGCGCAGTCAATCTATAGGGGTGAATTAAGGCTTAGCTTTAACGTTCCCTTTCTAGGCACCTCTGCTCATGGCTCTACCCTCTACTGCCCGTGCCTCTCTTATATAAAAAGGAAGACACGTAGAGAGATACGCGTAAAAAGGGACGCGTAGGGGAAAACGCGTAAAGTATAAGAAAGGGTAAAAATAGATAACGGGAAAGCTAAAATAGGCCCTGAGTAGTGTCTTGGCTTCTTTTACCGCCTACTAAGCCACCGCTGATTAAAAGATTCGGACAGCAAAGTTGTTGACCTAAATCACGTTGTCTTGTCACCCGACTCAGTTACCTACCCCTCGACTCAGTCACCTACCCCTGCTTAACTCGATCACCTACCCCCTATTACGTACCCCCCTGCAGTGTAAGAGATGGATGGATTGGATCTAGCTCCAAATCCAGTTAGCCTCAAATCCATCAAATCTATCGGATCTGGATCGAGATCCAAACTTTATCCATGCCCAGGCTTCAATTTTGCCGTATATTAAGCCGATTCTGGCGATTTTTGCCACTCACGTGACACAACGGCCCAGTGTGGTTTTCAGTATAATCTGACTATAGCTGTTTCTGACTACAGCTGTTTGCTAAGCTCCACCACAGCTGTCTACTAAGTTCTACCGTAACTGTCTACTAAGTTCTACTGCAATCTGCGGACCCTAACTTCTACTAACTAATTAGGATTTTCCATACCCGGCATAGAAAATTGCTATTAGCTTACTTACTACTAGCGCCTTAGCAGCACTTATAAGGATTGCTTAAATTAATAACCTCCGCCTTTTAGACCTAATTAACTCTAGAGGAGTTAACTTTATAGGCTTAAGTAGAGTTATATTAAGTCTTAAATTAATAATCTTATTCTTGTCCTAGGAGTAGAGATATAAAGTTACCTGGATTATACTCTGCTTAAGGTGGTTATAGTATTTTATAATTATCTAGCTAAGACGGCTAAAGATACATTCTGGCTTATTACTTATAGCTAGAATTAATAGGAGATTAATGGCCATTTAAGTAAGGTATGGGTACTATTTATAGCCAATAGTTCTCTACTACTTAATTATGGTCTCGCAATCTTTAACTTAATTCTATATATAATAGCGATTATATTTATCCTGCACGGCAGTAGAATAATATTAATAGCTGCTCTTCTAAAGACCTTTTATCCTATAGGCCTTTATATTATTAAGCTCACACCTAGGCTTCTTTTTCTCTGGGGATAGAGCTTCTAAAATAGGCTATTGCTTATAGTCTATAATCTATAGATGTTTAACTAATTTATAGGTAGACGTAATCTAAGTCTTCTTATACTCCTACTAGGCTTCTATATACTGCCAATTGTATCTAGGATAGAGGATAACTGTAGCAATATAGGCTGCTGACTTATTAATCTTTATATAGTACTGTTAAGTCTTATTAAGTACAAACTTAATTTATATAGCAAAATGCTATTCTCCTTTAATTAATAAGGGCGGTATAGATTTAAAGCGTTTATATATAGAGGTAAGTTCTTTAGTAATACATTTAATATCCTACTAAACATTAACTAGCCTATATAACTTGCCATCACCTAATTAGCCTTATAGGTCTATAGTTATAACCTAGCATAGTTTAAGTAAATTTTCGTACTATATTAGAACCTCCTAATTGTCTGCAGTAAATATATCTTTAAAGATTATATTCTAAGCGCTATCCTAGTCTTCTGGCTAAGTAGATTTTAGCCTCTCTTTTAGTTATCTTACGCGTTACTGCTCTAACTATATAAAGTCTTTAAATAGCGCGCGAAGCTAATTTAGTGTACAGAATTTCTTATAAGTACTATTTTAGTAGGTAGCGTTAGATCGGGAGAGGTTTTATATTATTATTATATCCTATTAGTCCTTTAGGAGAATACTCTAGAGATATGTCTTCTGGCCTAATAATTTATTAGTACTATTAATTAATTTATACTTTTAGAACTACTTACTTTTATACCACTAATGTCTTCTCTAAGGGCTCGTATACACCCATATAATTAAGTTATAAGCTTTACTAACTGGTTCTAGCTTCCTCTACGTCTATAACTGCGCCTTTATATCCTTAGGTACTATATCCTCCGCTTTAAATAAATCTAGGTTATAACCGTATAAGAGGTGGCGGGTAATAATATTAATAATATAGCCTAAACAATATAGCCGGCGCTTAATTAGATTAAAGTTAAACTTCTTTATAATGGCCATTATTGCTATATTATTATTAGTTGCGTTATCTAGCATAAAATACCTAATCTGCTTATTCTTAATACTAAAGTCTTTAATTATGGCAATTACGCCTTCTACAATATTAACGCCAGTATATAAGCTAGTCTACTTTAAAATAGTAAGAAGAGTTACTTAAGGCTTAAAATCTTTATTAAAAAAATAGGTAATAACGCCATTAAGCGAAAGAAGGTTGCCTAACGTCTATAGGTTAAAAGATAAATAGATTTTACTAACCGCGCGTTATAGCTCTCTCTTTACTGCCGCCTTATAGTAAGTATAGCCCTTAATAATCCAAGATCTGACTAACTATCCACTAGGCATACATTCTGCTGCTTAAGGTAATAGATATTTAATAAACTTGCAAAAGACTGGCCTATTAACTTGCCTAAAAGGCACATTATTATAGATAATCTATTAAAGAAGGAGTTGCCTAAACGTCTTTTTATTAAATATATGTGCTAACTTATTAAGAACCTACTGCTCCTAGGGATTATTTACATTAAGACCTTTAAGTATAGAGATTAACTTTAACGTATATAGCACCTCCTTACCCTTGTTGTTGAATATATAACCATAAACCACTTTAATAAGCTTTATAATATTAGAGCTTCCTTTATAGGTGTTCTAGGAGTGGGCCTTAATACTATACTTATAATAATACTCCTTGCAGAGCCACCACCGGTCGCTAGTCTTATAGTTCTCTATTAATACGCCCAACTGCTAAATTAGGGAGGAGAGCTTGCCGTTACCTTTAGAGATTAGGATAATATAGCTAGGTAATCTATTCCAGTTAACCTAGGACTAATTAAACTAACTCTTATCTTTAGGAGGAGCCTCGCTAGTGCGCGCTTTAGTAGACTAATTAGCGCTAAATATACTAAATGTTGGAGCTGTTATAAGAGTTAAGATCTTAGGTATATCAGGATTAGGCGTTAGTGTTACGGATAGCTTAAGTACGATATTACAACTACTAGGAGAAGAGTCGGCGGAAGCTAGTTGGTTAATATAGGCACGGTCTAGAATAGATCTAGTGGAACTATGTAATGAGGAATGGTAGCTAAGGTTATATAATGTGATCTATGTGATCTATATAATCTGTATAATCTATAGGATAGAGTAGATAGAGCATACATACTTTATGGAGCGAAGGGATTTCTTAGGCATATAGTTATATATTTAAAGGACCACAGTCTCTACCCAGATAGTTCTCTCTTTATAGTAAATCTTAGAATATAATTGGAGTTAATCTGTTAGGCAACCACTCTACTAGTTATTATTACATTGTTAACTTATTATTTATACCTATATACCTAGCCTAATAATAAGCCTACTGTAGTTCTTGCTATAAGGTACCGTTATATATTTACTACTAAGGTTATAGTATTGAAATAGAAAGGAGTTAAGCAACATGCCACCTAAAGCGTAGGTCACGCCATTAAAGGCACCAGTTACAACCCAGCCCACAGCAGCTATGACCTTAGGTTTAGGAGGATATACTAGTATAGAAGATACTAATTCGCAGCTAGTTATAGTAGGTTAGTTATAGGAAATAGTTAATTAAATAACAGATAATAATTAAATACTTAAAGAATAACTTAATGGAATTGGAGTAGTAAAGGTTAAGTTACTATTAATTAAACAATTCTTAGGGGAGGGGTTAAAACTTAAGGGGTTCCTTATGCAAATGCACTTTAAGGTTATATAGGAAGGAGTAAAGTTGGTAATACCTATAGACCAAGTGGCGTATGTAGGATTATTCTTAATAGGAAAGGCACTTAAATGGTTTAAACCTTACCTTATTAAGACATAGGTAAATAGAATATTAACTACTAATTAAGACGTACGGTATATATTTACTAGTTAAAATGGATTCGCGGAAAGACTAATATAGATATTTAGCAATTTAGAGGCGTTAACTATAGAAGAAAGGAAACTTTAGAACCTAGTATAATGTACTTTAGCAATTAAGTATACAATATAGTTTTAGACACTTATAACATAGGTTAAGTAGAACGATAAGGCGCTTATAGAATAGTATAAATAGGGACTTAAGGCTAAAGTCTAGGACACAATTATTTTAATGGAAGATATAGATACTCTAAGAGAGTTAATAGATTAATTAATAAAGATTAATAATAGGATCTACTAAAGGGAATAAGCTAAGAAAGGGTAAGATAGAGTTCTATAGTTGTATAAGGTACAGAGCACGCAACAATAGATATAGAGTTAAAAACTATAGAATGGCGTAGAGCTAATAAACCTAAGTGGTACTAAAGAATCTAAGAGATGGATAAAGAAACTATAGAAACCCAGAGGTTAAGGATTAAGTAATTATAGTGTAACGGAACCTTATAGCTTAGACTACGGTGGGTTCTATTATTGGGCTAGGTATATAGGTACGACAAAAACAACAACGTAATAACAACTAGTGGAGTAGTTACCTAACAGATTAACTCTAATTGTATTCTGAGATTTACTATAAAGAGAGAACTATCTATAGTAGGGACTAAGGTCCTTTAAATACACAACTATACACCTAAGAAATCCTCTCTTGTACATGAGGTATGTGTTGTCTGTATTAAATATAACATCCCTTCCGTTTAATATAGTTAATACGTTTAACACCACGTGACCTCGGTTACTATTCCTTGTTATATAGTTCCACCGGATCCATCTTAGACTATGCCTATATTAACTAACTAGCTTCCTACGACTCTTCTCCAAGTAGTTATAATATCGTACTTAAAGCGTCCGTAACACCATCTCCCTCCTCTTTATCTTTATCCTTAAAGATTTTTAACATCTCCAAGTCGTCCACTAGAGGTGTAATGTCCGTTTAATCAGTCTGGTTAATATCCTTACTTATTATACCTAAAGCTTCTTCTTCTCTTTTCTAGGTTAAGCGTCGCCTTTATACGGTTTCCTCCATACTATTACTAGGTAAAGTGATGGCGATTCCTTGCTCAAGGTATACGAAAGAGGGGTTAGTTTATATTACGCTAGTGAGTCCTTTGTCTTAACAACCCTCCTCTTACTCTAAGTGTACTAAAGCAAACATTTAATTATCCTGCGATGTTCGCTTTGTCTCTAACGCTAAGTATACGCGTCCTATTACTCTTAACAGTCTTTAAGTTCCCTAAGTAACTTATTATAGGGTCTTGGGTTTAATCTGCTACTATAAAGCTTAATAGTAAGCTAGCCTTCGCGCTACTTAAAGTTTAATATGCCTTAGAAAAGTCCGCACGCGTCCTTAAAGCTTAATGTTTAGCTTATACTTATCTTCAACGTCTTAAACGTGTTTATAAGAAGGTCTATTTTAAGGAGTAAAAACTTGTTTAATAGGGTTTATCTAAGCTAGGTAATAAAAGAACTGGCTCTCCTTCTATAAGGGAAACAACTCTGAGTAGCTTAGCAATTACTTCTCTTAGGTCCCCCTTAGGTGACTCCTTCTTTGGCAATTTTTTCTTGTTAATACTACCCGACCTGCTTTCTTTTAATACTCCTATACCTTTCCTATAGCGTTCCTTAGGTTGCTTAGTGGTTCCTAAGTAGTCTTACTATAGCCTATCCACTTTACTTTATACCATGTTTCGTCATCTATATCCTTATAACTAATAATCTTCGAAACTTGCCATTTATCTTCCTTTTATCCTCTATATATGTCTGCCTTATAGATTAGTAGCTTAATATCCCCGTATGCTGGCTCTAGCATTGCGATGTATTATATAGGGTAGATTTTTATTTTAGCTAGTAGGTTTAACTTATATGTAACTAATAAAATTCTTTATTTAACTTTAAAAGGTCCTAGTCTGACGTAGTCCAACTTCTTGCTTGGTCGTTAACTCTTAAAATTTTTGTGTAGTAGCTATACTTTATCCCCCTCCTTAAGATCTGGTCCCTTAGATCTCTTAGTATTATAGTACCTTTTTATTCGTTCTTATACTAGTTTAG
>Ga0307507_10003475_pt1 | contig 30438 bp, 24 predicted proteins | sample 7_EM_MG_FD_207223 | JGI IMG/M metagenome (GOLD analysis project Ga0307507, IMG submission 207223) | Populus trichocarpa ectomycorrhiza microbial communities from riparian zone in the Pacific Northwest, United States - 7_EM | ecosystem: Host-associated > Plants > Roots > Unclassified | place... | reverse complement strand
CGTTTGTCCCCCATTATCCACCATAATATACCGTTTTCCACCCGCGCCGTAAAATTACCCCCCCCCCCCCCCTCCAAAAAAGCCTGCCCTTAGGCTTTGTATATCCGTATTACGTCTATAGGGCGTTCTTGTCTTTATGCTCTATAGGCAACCTATTATCCTCACTATGCTAGCATTCCATCCACTTATTTAAGTACCTTGGCAGTCTAGGTTCGTTAGGGTAACAGCTATAGAACTCTTGTAACTTGTGGGGACTACCTATAAAATTCTATATAGGGTACTAGGTAGGGTCCGGATTATATCCTTTCCAACTTATACGGTATTTTAGTGTTCCCCTTATAAGTTTACAGGCTAGTATTTCTTTAATTTCCTATTTATTGTCGCTATTAACTTGAATCGGCAGGGGCGGTTTGTTCTTTTATCTAGGTAGTAGGTTGTTTATAGCTTTCCGTAGCTTATTTAGCGAGAAGATAGGGTAGACCTTAATTAAATCTAGGAGCTTTACTTTATATAAGTTGCCTCTCTTTTTAAGGACCTTATATAGTCCTGCCATTTAATAGTCTAGCTTATAGCTAGGCCGTTATGTCTTCTAGTTCTTTATTATAACCCAGACCTTATCGCCTATAGTAAAGTCGGGCTTACACCTATGCTTATTTACCTGCTGTTCTATTAATTTCTGGGCCTTTTTTAGGTTTATACGGGCTACTTTCTAGGCTTCTTCTAAGCGTTTAGCGTAATGCCGTGCTTCCTTATAAGATAGTTTTTCGCGTACGGTCTGTAGCCCTTCTGGTCTTTCCCAGTTAAAGCTTATATAGGGTAAATACCCCATTTCCAGCTGGATAGGTGCAAATCCTATAGAGTTATAGGGTAGGGTAGCCTAGGCGTAGTCTATTAGAGGTAGCAGTTCGGCCTAATTATCCTAAAAGTAGTTAACAAAGGGTTGGAGTCTCTAGTTTAAATACTGGTTTATAATCTCCGTCTAGCCATCTATCTGGGGGTGGTATGCTATAGAAAGCTTTAGCTTAATGCCTAGGAGATAGGTAAACTTGTTCTAGAAAGCCGATATAAACTATAGGCTGTGGTCGGATATAATAGTATCTGGTGGTCCATAAATTCGGTAGATATAGTGGATGTATAGTTAGGCTACCTCTTTCGCATTAATATTCTTATAATAAGGGATTAAGAATGGGCGCTTGCTAAAGCGGTTAACTATAACTATAGCCATATTATATCCGTTACGGTCTATAGGTAGCTTATGGAAATCTATAGAGATATACTAGTAGGGGCGCTCTAGTATTGGGAGTAGTTTTAACAGTCCTAGGGTCTTGTCTTGTGGAATTATAGACCTATAGCAGTTATTACAGTTCTGTGTATAGCGATTAATATCCGTAACTATTCTAGGCTAGTAGTAGCGGTCGCCAATAATCCTATGGGTTTTATTTTTTCTAAGGTGGGCCATAGAGACCTAGGTATATGCTTTGGCAATAAGCTAAGTCCGTAAGTTCTGTTTTTTTGCTACTACTAGCCGTTCCTAATACTTAAGTAATCCATTTTTAAGGGACTATGGGCTAGTAACGTCCTTTGCCCTTTCACGGTACTCCTGTAGGGAAGGGGCCGTACAATTCGCTTACAGTAGCCTATTAATAAGGTTAAGTTCCGTAGCATATCTTGGCCTTTATAGGGTCTGTATTTAGTTCTGTCTATATTTAGGGGTCAAGGTGCTCTAGTTATAGCAGCATCTAGGTCTATAATGTGATCTTTACGGCTATTTGGTTATCTAGGTCTTATTCGCGCCTTATAAGGACATCTGCACGGTTGGTTGCGCCTGGCCTATATATAATTAGAAAGTGGAACTGAAATAGAATATCCGCCTAGCGTGCCTGCTAGGCCGTAAGGGCCTTTATTATTATAAAGTATTCTAAGGCCTTATAATCCGAAACCACCTTAATAGGCTTAGGAGTCCCTTCTAGCTATATACGCCAGTGCTAAAAGCTAGAGATAATAGCCAGCATTTCTTTGTTATGGATGTGGTAGTTTAGCTCGGTATCTATTATAGTCTTTAAATAGTATATAATAGGGTGCTATTCTCCGTCCAGTTACTTTTAGGAAAAGACACTAGCTATTACACTGTTTAAGGCATTAGTTTCTAGCATTAAGGGCCGTTTTAGGTTAAAGTGGGTAAATAGGGGAGCTAATACTAGCTATTTCTTAAGCTCATTAAAGGCCTGCCTATATATGGCGTTAAAGTGGAAGGGCTGGTCTTTCTCAGTAAGACAGTTAAGGGGCTAGATAATCCTACTATAGTTCTTAATAAAGCGTTGGTAGAAGTTACAGAAACCTAAAAATAATTATACACCCTTTATGGTCTGTAGGGGTATCTACTGGTTAATTACGGCTGTCTTTTCTAGGTCGGCCTTAATTCTATCTATACTAATAATAAACCCTAGGTACTTTATACGCTTAACACTAAATTCCAACTTCTTAATATTGGCCTGGAGACCAGCCTTATAGAGCCGTTATAGGACTTTATAAATATATTCCTGATGTTCCAGTTTATTCTTAGAGTAGATTATAATATTGTCTAGGTATGCTGTGCAGAAGTTATTAAGGTAGTTAAAGAGTACGTTATTTATATACCGCTAGTATATAGCTGGTCCGTTGGTTAATCTAAAAAGTAGTACTTTATATTTATATGATCTATAGCGGGTCTAAAATATAGTAAGATCCTTAAATCCTAGGTCTATCCTAATTTGGTAAAAGGCCTGGCGGATATTAAGCTTTATAAAAATCTTAGCCTTACTTATATGGGCTAGCGTTTCCTTAAGCAAGGGTAGCGGATATTAGTCTTTGCGGGTTATATAGTTTAGTTTATAGTAGTTAATGCAGAAACAGAGTCCACTATTAAGCTTTTTTATAAAGAGAATGGGTGCGGTAAAGGGGACTTAGCTTGGCTTAATAAAGCCCTTATTAAGGTTATTAATAAGGTACTACTTAGTAGCCTATAGTTCGTTAGTAAATTGCTAGCGGAGGGGGCTATAGCTAAGGGTATTTTCTTTATCTGGCTTAATCTTAATCTTATGGTTATATGGTTGGTAAGGCGGGAGTATATTAGATACTACCTTAGAGAATATATCCTTAAATTTCTGGTATTGGTGGGGTAGTTTCTGTTCTACTAGCTTCTTATTTATAAGCTTACTTTCCCCACTAAGCTGGTTATAGGCTAGGGCTTCCTTATCTTTAATTATCCGGTTAATTTTATATAAGCTAGTTATAAAGGCAACGGTGTTAGGCTATTTTAAGTTCTGGTAGAACTCTATAGCACTAATACAGTAGATATTAACCGGTGGGAGGTTTATAGATTTTTTTATAAACGTTCCATAAACCGTATTTTGCGGTAGAGGGGTTATAACCCTCCTTAGCTCCTATTCTATCTTCCGTAAGTTATCCTTCTAGTCTATACATTTAGTATAGCGTCTAATATTCCTTGCTGCTCTTTATAGCTATATAGGGCCTAAGCTAGCTGGCTTATTACTAACTTCCTAGGTTTCTAGTACTGGTAGTGCGATATTGGTAGTCTAGGGGCGGCATAGTATATAGACCCGTTATAGATTAAGCTGTACATCTTTCTTAAAGGCCTAGTTCCTACGCATAGCATCGGCCTAGTGGACGGTGTCTATCTATAGCCGTATAAGATTTTCTATTATAATGCTAATTTCCTTTATAAAAGAAGGTATTAGGGGTAGGGTTTTAGGCTAGACAAGCCATCTACTCTATACATTAAGCTGTAAGCCTAGATAGGCTAGCTATTTTCTTTTTAAGATTATATTATAGCTTCCTAGGTCCGTAATAAGAAAGGGGACGTTATACTACCTTCGTCCGTCTACACAGAGGTAAATCCGTAAGATAGTTATAATGGGTAGTTCTATCCGTCCGTTATACCCGCGAATAGGAATTGGTTTAGGCAGTTCTTTAAGGGGTATATTTAAAAAGTCAGCTAGCTTTATAGCATATTATATATCTATTAAGGCAAAGATATTTGCTCTAGAGTTAGCTAAAGCAGAGGTTAAAACTTAATATCTATTACGGAATAAAGTATAAGGGATAGTGCAGCTTCTTCTACTAACTAGCCAACCTAGATTAATATATAATATATTAATTCCTTTTAACCCTAGAGAGGAGTCTTACTTTAGGGTTCCTCTTTTTCTAACTCTATACTATCTTCCTAAATTAACAGAACCTCGTTTATCTTTGCTGCTATTGGGCAGTCTTTTACAAAGTGGTCTTTCTAGCTGTATAAGAAGTAGGCTCCTTAATTACTAAGGGCCTGTCTTTAAAAGTTACTATATATAGGTTAAGTATTCGCTAGACCTATAGTGGGGCTAGCTGTATAGCTAGCCGCTAGGTTAACGGCGGGCGGTATAGTTAGTGCTATAGGGGTTACAGATCTTACTAAGGCGCTATAGCCTATTCTTATAGTACTTATGTTCTAGTTAGCAGAGCTTCTAGTTTTATACCACTTAGCGCGTACCTTAATTTGGCAGAGGCCCTAGTTAATAGCTAGGCACTAGTCCGTAAGTTCCTTTAGCGTCTATACGGTAGTATAAACCGGTAGCATGGCGCGCTATAGGTCTAGGGTAAGCTTGTTAAAGAGGTTTAGCATTAAATCTTACTAGGGGATTTAAGCCTGTTTGGCTAGGTATAGAAAGCGGGTCTAGAAGACTAAAAAGGTCTCTATTGTTTTTATATTAAGGGCTTTATAGTTAAAACGGGCGTTTTATATCTTAAAGGGGTCCTTATAAATAGAAGATATATAGTTAATTATCTCTTCTCTAGAGAGGAAGGGGTCTACTAAGTCCTAGGTATATCGCGGACGTAGATGCGTCTATATATCCCTACCAGTACGGCCGAAGACATAGGCCATTTTAGCTTAGGTAGTAGGGAAGTGGTCTATATTAACTTTAAGCTTGTCTTATAGTTAAAGCTTCTAATTATTAAATATAGGGTTAGTTCCGTCTGTAAGCAATAGGGGGTCTATAACCTTTACGGACCGCGATAATGCTAATGCTATATATTAGGCTAGGGCCTTAAGAACTATAGTAAGTCTCTAGGTGTCTAATAACTCCTTACTAGGTATAGGGGTGTCTCTAGTTTTAAGCAGCTCTTAAAGCCGCTTAATTTTAGTATTAGCTATTACGAGCTCTTCCTAGGGGGTTAAGACGGCGACTATTTTACCATTAGAGGTATTTACGGGTCCTACAGCAGCTTTGCCAACTGCTGTATTTCTTGGCATAGTGGTAGGGGTATTAGGTAATTTCCGGTATTTGTTTATTTCCTAGGGGTTCTGGTCCGTGCGTGTCCTATTCTTAGGTTTCGCGTTCTATTTATATTCTTTTGGTTCTTAGGGGTCTGTCCTATCCTTGTAGTCCAAGTAATATCCTTAAGGTCCTATTCTATGTTCTTGTCCTATTTGTGACCTTATAGATATATTTAAGTTCCTTTTTAGGAAAGAAGAGTAATAATAAGCTTTGGATAATGTTAGCAACTTAGTTAATTAAGGCATAAGCACGGCAAGAAGGTCGCGCAAGCCTATATAATTGGATTGTCTATAAACGAGGATCTAAAGCTAGAGAAAGGAAAGTAGAAGAGTAGTAGTGCCGCTCAAGGTTTTATGCGGCCCTTAAGTCACGTGACTGCAACTATCTGAAACTGTCTGCAATTGTCTACGATTGTCCGCCATTGTCCGCCACAATCCACCGTTTTCCACCAGCGCCGTAATAGGTAGAAGTTACAAAAACCTAAAAATAATTGCACCCCCTTTATGGTCTATGGGGGTATTTACTGGTTAATTACGGTTGTTTTCTCTAGGTCGGCCTTAATTCCGTCTATATTGATAATAAAACCTAGGTACTTTATACGCTTAATACTAAATTCTAATTTCCTAATATCAGCCTAGAGACCAGCCTTGCGGAGCCGTTATAGGACTTTATAGACATGCTCCCTATATTCTAACTCGTTCTTAGAGTAGATTATAATATTATCTAGGTAGGCTGTATAGAAGTCGTTAAGGTAGTCAAAGAGTATATTATTTATATATCGCTAGTATATAGCTAGTCCGTTAGTTAGTCCAAAAGGAAGTACTTTGTATTTATATATTCTATAATAGGTCTAAAATGTAGTAAGATCTTCTAATCTAGGGTCTATCCTAATCCGGTAAAAGGCCTAATGGATATTAAGCTTAGTAAAGATCTTAGCTCTACTTATTTAGGTTAAAGTCTTATTAAGTAATAGTAGTGGGTAGCAGTCCTTGCGGGTTATATTATTTAGTTTACGGTAGTCAATACAGAAACAAAGTCCTCTATTTGGCTTTTCGGTAAAGAGAATAGGCGAGTTAAAAGGGGCTTAACTAGGTTTAATAAAGCCCTTGTTTAGGTTATTAATAAGGTACTACTTTATAGCCTATAATTTAGCAGTGGACTGCTGATAAAGGGGGCTATAGCCAAGTGTGTTTTCCTTATCTGGCTTAATCTTAATCTTATAGTTATACAGTTAGTAAGGCGGGAGTATATTGGACGCTGCCTTGGAGAATATGTCCTTAAATTTCTAGTATTAATAGGGCAGTTTCTGTTCTACCAATTCCTTATCTATAAGCTTACTTTCCTGTCCACTAAGCTTGCTTTCCTTTTCCTTAATTATTTAATTAATTTTATATAAGCTGGTAGTAAAGGCAATAGTGTTAGGTTAAACCAAGTTCTAATAGAATCCTATGGCGCCAATACAGCAGATATTAACTGGGGGAAGGTCTATAGGTTTCTTTACGGACTTTTATTAGGCTATATTTTGCGGGATAGGGTTTATAGTCTTCCTTAGCTTATATTCCATTTTCCGTAAGTTATCCTTCTAGTCTATTATTTTAGTATAGCATCTAGTATTCCTGGCCTTCCTTTGTAGCTGTATAGGGCCTAAGTTCTCCATAGGGGACTTAGCTAGGTTACTACTAATTTCCTAGGTCTTTAGTGTAGGTGGCGTAATATAGGTAGTCTAGGGGCGGCATAGTATACGGACCCGTTGCAGATTAAGCTGTACGTCTTTCTTAAAGGCCTAGTCCCTATATATAGTATTGGCCTAGTAAACGGTGTCTATCTATAGGCGTATAAGGTTTTCTATTATAATGCTAATTTCCTTTATAAAAGAAGGTGTTAGGGGTAGGGTTTTGGGCCAGACAAGCCGTCTACTCCATATATTAAGCTGTAAGCCTAGATAGGCTAGCCATTTTCTCCCTAAGATTATATTATAGCTTCCTAGGTCTATAATAAGAAAGGGGATGTTATACTACCTTTATCCATTAACACGGAGGTAGATCTATAAGATAGTTATAATAGGTGGTCCTATCTGTCTATTATACCCGTAAATAGGGACTGGTTTAGGCAGTTTTTTAAGGGATGCATTTAAAAAGTTAGCCAGCTTTATAGCGTACTAGGTGTCTATTAAGGCAAAGGCATTTGCTCTAGAGTTAGCTAAAGCAGAGGTTAAAACTTAATATCTATTACAAAATAAAGTATAAGGGATAGTATAGCTTCTTCTACTAACTAGCCGACCTAGATTAATATGTAATATATTAATTCCTTTTAACCCTAGAGAGGAGTCTTTCTCTAGGGTTCCTCTTTTTCTAACTCCTTACTATCCTCCTAGATTAACAGAACTTTATCTATTTTTGCCTTTATTGGGCAGTCCTTAGTAAAGTGGTCCTTCTAGCCATATAAGAAGCAAGCTCTTTAATTACTAAGGGCCTGTCTATAGGGGTCGCTATATATTGGCCAAGTATACGCTGGACCCACGGTAGGGCTAGCTGCGCGGCTAGCTGCTGAACTAATAGCGGGCTGTATAGCTAGTGCTATAGGAGTTGCTAATCGTGCTAGGGCACTGCAGGCCGTTCTTGTAGCGCTTATAGTCTAGTTTAAAGAGTTTCTGACTTTGTACCGCTCAGCTTATGCCTTAATTTAATAGAGGCCTTAATTAATAGCTAGGCAGTGGTCCGTAAGTACCTTTAGCGTCTATATAGTAGTAAAAACTAGTAGTACAGCGCGCTGTAGGTCTAGGGTAAGCTTATTAAAGAGGTCTAGCATTAGGTCTTTATAGGGAATTTAGGCTTGGCTAGCTAGGTATAGAAAGCGGGTCTAGAAAGCTAAAAAGGTCTCCGTTGTTTTTATATTAAGGGCTTTATAATTAAGGTGGGCGTTCTATGTCTTAAAGGGGTCCTTATAAATAGAAGATAGGTAGTTAATTATCTCTTCTCTAGAGAGGAAGGGGTCTGCTAAGTCCTAGGTATATCGCGGACGTAGATGCATCTATATGTCCCCGCCGGTATGGCCAAAGACATAGGCCATCTTAGCTTAAGTAGTAGGGAAGTGGTCTGCATTAACCTTAAGCTTATCTTGCAGTTAAAGCTTCCAATTATTAAATATAGGGTTAGTTCTGTCTGTGAGTAAAGGAGGGTCCATAACCTTCGCGGATCGCAACAATGCTAATACTATGCGTTGGGCTAGGGTCTTAAGGACCATAGCAAGTCTTTAGGTGTTTAATAACTCTTTGCTAGGTGTAGGGGTGTCTCTGGTTTTAAGCAGCTCTTAAAGCTGTTTAATTTTAGTATTAGCTGCTATAAGCTCTTCCTAGGGGGTTAAAACGGCGACTATTTTACTATTAGAGGTATTTATAGGTCCTACAGCGGCTTTGCCAGCTGCTGTATTTCTTGGCATAGTAGTAGGGGTTTTGGGTAATTTCCGGTGTTTGTTTATTTCTAGGGGTTCTAGTCCATGCGTGTCCTATTCTTAGGGTTCGCGTTCTATTTATATTCTTTTAGTTCTGTCCTATCCTTGTAGTCCTAGTAATGTCCTTAGGGTCCTGTTCTATATCCTTATAGATATATTTAAGTTCCTTCTTAGGAAGAAAGAGTAGTAATAAGCTTTGGATAATGTTAGCAACTCAGTTAATTAAGGCACGAGCATAGCAAGAAGGACGCATGCAAGCCTGTATAATTAGATTGTCTATAAACAAGGATCTAAAGCTAAAGAAAGGAAAGGAGAGGAATGGAAGCGCCGCTTGAAGTTATATACAATTCTCCGGTCACGTGACGGCACTTTGCCATCACGTAACGGCAATCTGCGGTTATCTCAGTTGACTTATCCGCTTCGCCGAGGAATTTGAGGAGGCGGCTACCCCCCTGCTCCCGCCTAAGCCACAGGAACTTGTAAGCCAATCAGATGGTTGCTCCAACTTATAGGTACTTATTAGCCAATAGAATGCCACGCTACCCTCTACTACCCCTGCCACCCTAAAAATTCCTTAGCGCAGCGTCTGAGAGATTATAGGCGCGCGTTTAGTGTAAACTGGGTCCTTTTTTTAATATATGTTAATTTTAAATAACTCTAGCGGCGTAAATATACTAGCTATAGTCTTAGTGCGCGATGCATTTAAATTATAATCTCTTCTTTTATTTAATTATAATAATTATAACTAGCTAACTACCGTATTAGGGGGCGAGATACAGCCTTAAAGTTTAAAGACACGTTTTTAAAACTGGTCCCTCTCTACCGGTCGCATTAAAACAATAGCCATACTCCACTACTACTACTCCGTTTCCTTCCAAATTTATAGAGGCGCCTCTTCTATCCTACAATAACCGGCTCGCCTGGTTAAACTATACCTATACTACCGTTGTGTCGTGTTCTGGCAGGCGACGCGGTCGTAGTGACGCCTTTAGGGTGCTGAGCTTTGAGCAGAGCGTCGAGCAGAGCGTCGAGCAGAGCATTGAGCAGAGCTTTGATAGAACTTCAAGTAGAGCTTTGATAGAGCTTCGAGTAGAGCGTCGTGTAGAGCTTTAAGCAGAGCTTCGATGGAGCTTTGATGGAGCTTCGAGCAGAGTTTCGATAGAGCTTCGAGTAGAGCTTCAATAGAACTTCGAGCAGAGCCTCGTGCAGAGCTTTGTGCAGAGCTTCGAGCAGAGCTTCGTGTAGAGCTTCGTGCAGAGCTTCAGCAGAGCTTCGTGCAGAGCTTCGTGCGGAGCTTCGTGCGGAGCCACGTGCAGGCGTGTAGACGTGTAGATGTGCAGACGTGCAGACGTGCAGACGCTCGTACGGGCGATTAATTGCAGAGACTTTTGTAGAGATGATCGTATGGGCAATTGTTTGGACGTTCGTACGGGCGTTTATATAGGCGATTAATTGATTAATCAATTGCATGGACGTTTGTATGGGCGTTTACACTAGCGTTCGTGCAGACGATTGTAGTCTTAGTATATAGAAGTTGTATTTAGGCTTGTTTTTAAAGGCCTTATAAACGGCTTTATATAGGCGCTCGTGCAGGCGTTCGCGTAGGCATTCGTATAGGCGTTCGTGTAGGCGTTCATATAGGCGTTCGTGTAGGCGTTCGTGTAGGCGTTTGTACAGACATTTGTAGAGACGTTTGTAGAGACATTAGGGGCACAATCAGGCTCTATTATGGATGGATTCTATAGAGCGAGAGGAGGGCTTTTAAATGGAGGTATCGGCGAGCTGAGCGGTAGTATATTAGGGGGCGATATACCGCGTTAAAGGCGATACAACCGTTATCTACTAGGCAGGTGGCCTGCCTTTACAAATCGCGCCTATAATCTCTCAGACGCTTCGTAGAGGAATTAGGGTGGTAGGGGTGGTAGGGTGTAGCGCGGCGTTCTATTGGCTAATAAGTACCTATGAGTTGGAGCGACCGTTTGATTAGCTTATAAGTTCCTATGGCGTGGGCGGGGGCAGGGGGTAGCCGCCTCCTCAAATTCCTCGGCGAAGCGGATGAGTTAACTGAGATAAATCTGCGGCAATCTGCGGTAATGTGCTAGTACCGTAACACTTAGTCCTCTTTAGGCTAATACTTAGTTTATTTCTTTTCTTTAATATACTATAGATATATATTTTTAGTGCATTCCCACCACTACTATCCGTCTAGGTATTTTTCCGTAAGGAATCTTCCTAGTTAAAGTATTAAATTACTTAACTTTTAAACTTCTACTAGATACTAGCTGTGTATATACTTAGTATTTCTAAACCTCTTTTTATCTAGTGCTTAATATATCCTTATTAGGTACTTGCGATTCTTTTCTTTTGGTGCTTTATATATACTATATATATTATCTATATATACAATCTACAACAATATATAATATGCTAGGTGCTTTAGGTTAACTTATAGTTTATCTTTATCCTTAAGTTTAAACCTCTAAGTTTGAAATCCAGGACCCGAAAATATAAACCACTCGTACCTCAGGTCAATAAACTCCAAAATTTTATAATTAGCCTTTTATACCGGTTTTAAACCTCTTATTAGATTTAAAAAATAATCTATTAAATAGCTCCAAAGATATTGCAATTTAGGTTAAGATTGAGGGCCAAAATCCGATATTTTAATAACGGCCAGGTAACGGCCAGGCTTATTACGCTAGAATTTTATTAAGAGTCTTAATATAGGTATAAAAGGCCAATTATAAAATTATAAAATTAATTATTAAGCCGTTGTTAAGATATCAAGGTGCAGTTTTTCCAATTCTTGGTGGTTTTTGGGGCTACTGGATGACTGATAAAACACGTTAACTGAGCGCCGAAGATGTCGCTTCGCGCGGAGAAATCAAGCGCCGACACGCCTAATCAAATCTCTAGCTCCGCATCGTCCACGTCTTCCATTACCAAACCTCCCTCCCTATGATGGCCATCCTCTTCTCTGCCGCGCTCTTGGTCCTCGAGAAATTCCATGATACCTTCGACGACCTTTTCCTGATCAAGGAAGGGCTTTAATACTCTGGTGAACTTCGTGATCTGGCTTCTCTGCGTCTTGCTCCTGCATAGCTGCCGTCCCGCTATCCGTGTTTGACTCCTAAACAGCTGCCCTGTCCAACAGCACGAGACATTCTTCTTCCACAGCCACCCATGTGCTCATAAGGTCTAGCGCACAGCCTTCGGGAAGCTCTCCCTCTTCAGCCACATTCGAGACAGGTTCAAGGAGTCGTTTCTCAAACCTCAGGGCATTCTTGTGTAACTCCATGTCCCGGATAGACTTTAGAAAGCCTACGTCGAACCAGTACTTCTGGATAGCCTCCCACTGGTCGCTCAAGAGTTCGGGGTCGTCGGAGGCATCGTAGAAGGTCGCAGTATCTGTCCATGGCATAATTCCGTCTTCGGACCTCCGTTTGCCCTTGTTCTGGCGGGGGGATATACGACAGGGCCCTCTTGATCCTACTTCAACTTCGTTATCGTTATCGTTATCGTCGTCGATGGGAATTGGATTGCCTCGGACATCGTCAGTGCATGATTTGGATTGCTGATCATTCCGCATACCTGAGGTCCCGCCAATCTCGCTTGCGGACGGAATAACAACTTCATTATCTGATACGATCGTTAGCAGGGGTTATCAGCCTGAGCTCGCATTCTTACCATCTGATGTACCTTTCGAGATCTGCTGGCCGTCGTCTGGAGTCGGTGCCTCCTCCATCTTCATGTCTTCCTGACCAGCTCCACTCTCTGCCCTCGCACTGGATTGTGGGTCGGCGGCGGTCACGATGTGCTCGGCATCGCGCTGAGACGGGTTATGCATGTCGCATTCGGCCGGACGCTCGATCGATGGCTGCATTTCGATGTCTACCGCAGTTGGCGTGCTCTGGGCTTCTGGGTCCTGTTTCATAACCAGCATCGGCGAAGAGGAGCGTTCCTTAGATATAGGGCGTTTATGGGGATGCCCTCGCAGGTAGTTCGGTTGCCATCGTCAGGACTGCCGAATTGTATGCCCTTCCCATCCGCCCAAACGCCGTCGGCCTCCTCTTTGACTGGACTCTTGTCGATTGCCAGACTGCATCTCCAACCGACGGAATCGGATTAGGGGCATCAGCATTGCGGGTTTCATTCGATAACGGCCCTGTAGTGGATATTCTTCTGTCTAGGCCTGCTCTCCCGACCCTCTTTTCGCAAGCTTCGCCCCTTGCTTCACCTCTCTGTCGGCATAGCACCTGAGCAAAGCCGCTTGGCAACCTACTCTGCCCGTCAGGATCGCAGAAGACACGCTTAAAACGCTTGTCCAGTCCCTGGGACTCACTTAATGGCTGCATCCCGACATCCCGGCGTTACTAGGATTCTCGATCGACTGAGCGGCATAGCCACTGGTTCGGCATCCTACCGAGCTAATCGTCGGGCGCGCATTGCCACTGCAGACCTAGAAGGTTAGCAATCCGAGCAAAGCCATGCCTCGACAGAGGCACAGAGACGGGATATTGCTTAATCAGGGTAATGACATGGAAGAGTCGGAGAAGTGAGGCATGGTTGAGACCCATCTGATCCATGGCCGGCCATAGATACTTATAGCATAACATCAGGAGGTGACTCGAGCCTCCTTTAGCGCCGATGCTCCCCCTTCTTGCTAGACTATAGCCTCGAAGCTATCCCATCACGCGGCATAAGGCTGGCTTAGGGTAAATTTACCGGTCCTCTTTAATCGGTGGAGTCTCAGCCGTGCTAGCATAATAACCGGAGGTGGCTCAGTTTTTCTACAATGTGAATGCCTTCGCTGCTATTGGCAACCTCTCAGCCCCCAGGGCTACCGGGTGACGCGGCATGAGACTCAGACAAAGGAGGCTGAGATTCCATCGATCAATGAGGACCAGTAACTTCAGTCAGCATAATCGCAGGAGGTGGCTCGGTTCTCCTTGGTGCTGGAGCAATGCAGCTTGGTACAAATCAGGCGCGTCAGGTGTTGATAGCATATGTCAGCCTCAAATATGGTGTAACACAGCAGATCAGCCTCGAGGAGATGTTCGCTAAGTTACTGCTGGGATCTGGTATATATAGGCCCCCAATGTCGTTCAGAGAGCTTCACAGCCATCTACTCCCCTAAAAGGCTCGCACAACCACCATCGTTCTCAACTGCTATGGAGTCACCACCAAAGAAGTACGAATCAGCGAAGGCATGTTCCGACGAACCTACACATGCATGTGCTGAGCCTGGCACTTTAAATACCAATTTAGGTCTAGCTCGCGCTTGTTAGGAGGTGACGACGAATTCCTTAAGCCCCTCCTCACTTCTTCAACGATTCCGATGATACTCTCTACGAAGCTTGGGTATGGTTTCCCATCTTAATACTGCAACTAGAGCTAATTCAGATAAAGGAGAAATCTCTCTTGGAGCTGATAAACGGTACCGAATCCTACTATGCTGTGACGATAGATAAAGGCCAGGAGTTAGCAGTGATAATTTCTGATCTGATTAGGCTGGAGAGGAAGGGTAAGCAATCTGACCACCAAGCAAGTCCTTACGCTTACCACACTATATGTCACAGGTGGCCCTCTGATATACCGAGCGCATAGCGTTGTAGAGCGGAGGTTTTCTATTTGGTGTCACGAAGGCGATGTACAAGAGCAGTCGGCATGCGAAGGTGAGGCGTGTGGCAGCCCGAAACCCAATGCCCTTGAACTATGCGAGAGTTTTGTACGCTGGTACTCTTTGCGTTTAATTGAAGGCTTTTGTTAGCAAGCACATATACCTTCAATGCTACAGCAGCAGGAAGGTCGGCCCAGAAGTGCAGCCCGCATCTCTTCAACCTACCGACGAAACTATGCGAGGGGTGTCTAGAATAGGGCCTGAAGCAATGGCCGACGTCCAGGGAAACGGTGCTACCGAGGCGCCTCACGACAAAGAGTGTTCGCCCGTGGAAGCTGTATCATTCGTAGAAACATATACGAATCAGGAGACTCCCGCATCCGAGGAAGCTGAACTACCGACAAATCGCAACCACTAGCTCAATTCTGGTGGTTCAGTTGTGGACGCGATCGTACCTGTCGAAGCCAATGCGGGGGCTGGCTCAGATTCAGAAGTTGAGTCAAGTCAGTCGACCGAATCAAACCAAAGACTCCCCACGCCCGAGGAGGCCGGAATTAGTGAATTACCAGCGTCTTCAAACCCTAGCTAGTGGATCAGATGTAGACGCCGCCTCTTCCGTCAAAAACCATACGAAGGCCAGGTTGAACAAAGATATGCAACCAAGTCAGTTCCAACGAAGCGAAGACCGCGCCACATCCAAAGAAACTGAAGCTACCGAAGTAGTGACGCCGCAAACAGAGACCGAAGCAATAAGCCGAGAACCAGGAACTTCACATAATCCAATCGTTATACCAGACAATGCGCCTCCAATCATTGTTGATGATAACGATGGACAACATATTATTATAGACGACGTCGATCCAGACTGGTCGACAAGCAAGTTGATCTATAGATTGAATACCTAATTAGGAAATCCCGGACGGAAACTAGCTTGTTTAGGTATTCAATCTGTAGATAAACTTGCTTGTCGACCAGTCCGCGTCGATATCGGAAGCAACAGTGATGCCAGACGAAGTCAACGGCGACAGCGCTCACCTAGTATGACCGATTAGACATCCGCGGAGTACGAGAAAGAAAGTAAGGAGATAGTTTACACTGTGGGTGAATGTGCAAGAGCAGTAGACTAAAGTAGAGAGGCACAAGACGTCCTATGAAACCTGACATTTTAAAGCTTTTAAAAATTTAATAGAAAAGGTGTGCAAGTGCGCTCAGGAGCACAATGCCTTATCTTCCAGGGGAGCATGCATGCTTTGCAGCCTGTAGAAGCAATTCAAAGGCAGATTAGTGCAAAGACCACAATCCAAACCGCACAAAGAAATCTTGCGCGAGTTTGGACTAACTTTAGTACAATTGCAAGAGGCGGAGGCCGAGAGACTGAGCATTGCAATCACCATGGGCGACGGCGATAGAGGCGATAATGACTATGTTCCTGGGGGTCGACGCAGTCGCGAGCGGTAGAACAGTTTGACAAATTAGGTTAGTTACGTGGGTACAGAGGTATTATTATTAAATCAAAGTATTCCCTGCTCTCCCCTCATGCGCTCCTCAATATCCTAAATAAATCCAGCCGCCATGTCTCCGACTCTCCGTCATTTCCATCATCTCCATTCGCGACCGCAGCCCCGCCTAGAGGCTCCGCCAAAGGATCTTTCTCGAAATCCCCTCTGCCATCCTAGGGTTAATAGCCGCAGCGACGAAGGTGTCGTGTCACAGTTCGCTTGCAATCAGAATCAGCAGGGATATTCAAGCAGTAGAATAACAGATGTATTAGCTTAGTTAGGGTCAAGATTAGATACAACACGTAGCACGAAGAAAGAAGAAAGTTTTTCGCGTCCAAGATCCTTCAGGATCATAGTTCCACGTTATCGCGTGGTCGCGTGACGCCAGAAACAGCGGGTCCTAGGAATTGGTGAATAGCAGGGTCCTAGGGACTGGCGAATAGCAGGGTCCTGAGATAGAAAGAGGCCCTGGGGTTTTCTGCGCAAGAGCTGGGCAAAATGCTATATCTCTATTCTGGTATCTACTCTATGTTCTATGATAGGATCGGCCGCGTATCGGGGATTACTCGGAATCCACCGTCATCAGCCTCTGCCATGGCGGGCTGTTTGTCTCGATCAGCATCAACAAGACTCCTGTTGAGGAACATGGTGCGGCCTTACCTGCTCTGAAGCCTCCCTCGCTTCCGCTTTCCTTTTCTTCCTTCTCCATATAATGACTGCGACTGTAAAGAACATGGCCAGTCCGGCTCCACTCGAATTAGCCAACGGTTGATCTCGTCAATGGGACACTCACCAACAACACTGAGAGCAATCACCGGTATCTTCGCACCCGAAGGGAGAGCACCAGCTCCCTGTGATTGTGGCTTTGGGGGTCCCAGCGTCTCAGCTGCTGGTGCTGGTAGAATTGTTGATGCTAGTATAACTTGCGATACTGTGACGGTCACAATCTCGGGGATAGCAGAGATGAAAACCGTGCGGGTCGGTTTTGGTGTCTCTTCCTCTTCTTCCATCGACTTGGTTACCGTCATGAAGGTTGTCCTTGTCGGGGACTCGCGTTTTGTAGTGGTGGCTGACGGCTGAAGCGTAGTTATCGGTTGCTGGAGGATTGTCGTTCGGCGTGGGCTCAAATCTGAGAGCACAGAGATGCTTGAGAGTGGCAACCGCGAAGCACCGCCGGCCCAAGAAAGACTGCTCTGTTCAAGACCTGGTTGAGACGTGGGACGCGCAGCGTCCGTCGTCGTTAGAAGCGATGGGGCTTTTGGAGATGAGGTTGGTCTATCTTCATCGTCCTCTCGTCTTCTTTCGAGCTTTGGGATCTGAATGGGCGAAGGCCGACGCCCGCGGCTCAACGCGAAATCCATCGTGAACAAGGCTGACGGAGGAAAGCAGGAGTGTGGGAGAGGAGCTGAAGGCTGGAAGAAAGCATGACGATCGAAACATGCTATATCCTTGAAGACTGAGGCTCAACCGGCTCGCATACGCAACACTCTTCGCACCTCACACTACCTGAGCCAGCGCGTACAATCTAGACACCGCATATGTTTTAGGCACCCTATTTCAACCTCTGCGACCAATTGCACAAGTCTTATTACCACCCGGACCATCAAGGGTTTTTGTTGTCTGGTCTTGGCGCCCTGTTGCTCCGAAACAAGGAGGTACACTGGAGCGTTACACGTCTCGAGCATCCACATTCGCATTCTAATACCCGTTTCAGGAAGCAGCTGCGTGTACTCACTCTTGGATATCGTTTGATATTATTTTTAGCTATACGCCTTAATCCAATTCAGCATCTTAAAGCCTTTCTTGGTATCTCTCGCACCTTTTCCCACCACTGCTCCAGCTTGCATTCAATCATCATGTCATATCGCAGTTCCTGGATGGATGTCCGTCCAAGGGTATCTCGCCGCTTCACCACACTCGAAGGATGGCGCGAAATAGGCACAGGTTTTTATGTCGCGGGCGCCTCCCGTGTTCGCGTCTTCTCTATCCAGCACCAATTTGATGCCGACAATTACTACGATGATCGAACATCGTGGACACGACCGAGCAAAGCGAATTCAGTCAGCCTCCAGTCCTGGAAGAGTCCGGATCGGCCCGTTTCAATCGAGCACAGCGAGTACAGTGAGCCTGGACAGGTGGAAAAGAGGGCCTCAGTAGTTCCGGAACCGCTCTATCACGTTTTCTCGAAGAAGGAGAAGTGGACATTGGTGATCATGATTGGAGTTGCGGGGCTCTTCTCGGGTCTTTCGTCGAATATCTATTTCCCGGCCCTTGATGCGATAGCACAGGTAAGAAACTCTTCTCGCAGGAACCCGTTCGACATCCGTTGACCTTCCGTAGGATCTGAAAGTCAGCCTCAATGCAGTCTCGCTGACCATCACATCGTATTTGATCATCCAGGGCATATCTCCGCTGTTTTGGGGCTCACTTTCTGATACCTTGGGACGGAGACCGATATACATCTACTCGTTCTTGACGTATATCATCGCTAACATCGGGCTCAGCTTTTCTCCGAATTTTCCGGTGCTGTTGATTTTTAGAGGGTTGCAATCCGCAGGAAGTGCCTCGACTGTAAGCATTGGTAGGTCCTCGCCGACTTCACTTACGAGTCTGATATTGACGGAATACAGGAAACGGCGTTATTCAGGACATCACCCCGCCCGCGGAGATGGGCGGATTCATCAGTTTCTATCAAGCTAGTAGGGCTTTGTTCCTTCCCTTCCAGACGAGATAAGCCACTAATTGCAATAATTAAGTCCGAAACTTCAGCATAGCTGTTGGTCCAGTTCTAGGGGGCCTGCTGGCCAATTTCTTTGGCTTCAGGTGGGTCGACCCGTTCCCCGACGGTGAGTAGGGATTACATGTTAACAAGTCGCCCGGGCAGATCCATCTTTATTTTCCTCCTGATCCTTTCGTCACTGGTCATCATCGCCATCATCTTCTTCCTTCCCGAAACCCTGCGTAGCATCGCTGGAAATGGCTCTCTTCGCCTCGCGGGCATTCATCAGCCCCTCATTCGCTACTTCACGAAAGACCCACCGTATATCCACGATCGCGATGGCGCATATTCGCCTCCTAAAGTGACAGCGAAGACGTTCATCGAGCCGCTACTTCTCTTGAAGGAGAAAGATATCTTGCTGAGTCTGATTTTCGGCGGGACGATCTATGCCATATGGAGCATGGTAACTTCCAGTACTACGGGCCTTTTCAAGCAAATATTCCATCTCAACGAACTCCAGCTCGGGCTTGCATTCCTTCCAAACGGTATATCAATCTTCCTCTTTCATCTTCCATTCGTCCAAACTAACTCCCCTTATCAAGGCCTAGGGACAATTGTCGGTTCCACTATCATTGGAAACCTCATGAACCAGGCGTATCGCGTCGCTGAGGACGACTACCGAACTTCCCATGGCCTCCCAGCCTCCTACAGCCTGCCGAAGAAGGCACTGCCAGCAGACTTCCCCATCGAGCACGCCCGCCTCAAACACACAAAATGGATAACGGCCCTTTTCGTCATCAGCACCTCTGCCTATGGCTTTTCGCTGTCCACCCCCGCCATCACCTCCCTTCCTGGCTGGATCGCGGTGCCTTTGCTCCTTCAATTCTTCATTGCCGCGACATCAAACGCAGTGTTCGCAACAAATCAGACCATGGTGTCAGATCTGTGTCCTGGCAAGGGAGCCTCGAGTACCGCAATAAATAACCTGGCCAGGTGCTCCATGGGCGCCATCGGTGTAGCGATCGTCGAGCAGCTGATTGCGGGTATGGGGCCCGGTGGTGCCTTTCTGGTTCTGGGCTTGGTTACGGTAACGGTCGTGCCGCTGCTTGTGGTGCAGTGGTATTGGGGTCCGATGTGGAGGAGGGAGAGGATGGAGAGGAAAGCAAAGGGCGCCGGCTCCTGAGGTCCTGGGCATGCGCTCGGCTGCGTAAGATCTAGTGTGCAACAAGCGATCAGATACGTGAGGCAAGAGCTATTCATGCGAAATATCGCACATTGTGGGGCACTCTATGGGTTATCTACAATGAAGAGTCCTATACTCGTTGCTTTGAACTCCCGATACTCATGCTTTTCACTTTCACTTGGCCATGGGCGTTATCTAATCTGCTAGGTGGAGGCTCCGCGCTCGTTCCCTCTTCCCTAACCTGCGACTGCGCATCCTTGCTCTCTCCTCCTGCACCTGCGCAGTCTCCACCCAGCATTCTCCTCCACATGGCCCTCGTCCGAAAGACGTCGTTTTCCCTGCGCCGAGCTTCCCCAGTCTGAGACAATTGTTCCTTCCTCTCCTTCCGCCGTGGCGAGCGACGGTTAATATTCGTATGCGCAGACTAGTGCGGTCGACATCACTTAGGTTGTGGTGCCCGTGAGAATGGACTGCGGGAGCGCTTTCGGGACGGACGAGGCTGGTTGGTCGGCGAGTCATCCGCGGATGACGGGCGGAGTTGGACATTGGGGGAGTGTGCGGACACCAGATGCCGCCAGGCGAGGTGCTGGGCATGCGGAAAGAGAGTGGAGTGGAGGGATGTCTGAGGATTCAATTGTTTGTTGTTCGAGAAGTTTGTTGCGTCGGCGTGTACAGTTTATCACTGGCCGCGGTGCATCTGTCATAGCGACGACGCGCGACGAACGACGCAAAACATGGCCATAGAATGAGCAGCAACGATCTATGGATCAATAGTCACTAGTTTAGAAAAGATTCGAGCCTGGAATGGGGAGACTTCGAGGATAGAGGATGTGGAAGATGGATAAGCCTGGTATTTGTGCCAAGCCGGAACCAAGCCGGAACTTCTGCGGCCTAGCGGCGAAATAATCTACCAGTGGTCCCAGCAGTGGCACGCAGCACGCCTTACAAGGGCTTGGCTCGGCACAGATCTACATTTGACCTCAACCTCGATCTCAACCTCGATCTCAACCCTGAAAGAACGACCAGTTAACAGCGCATCTTTATGAATACTTACTACCCCGTCAAATATCAAATGGCCTTCATTCATGTGAAGATTTAAATCAATCAGACACGGAATGCCGCGTGTGACCGTGAGCCTTGTCGCATACAGACGAATAACCACCTGACCCACCCTTTATGCCTCCATCCGAGTTTGCGCATCTGCACCCCTGGAAAGAAGAGTTATGGCGGAGAAACAGGTATATCGCTGGCCATCTCATTACGTCTCCTCGCCTTCTACCCATCAGCAATGGAGATGAAGCATACTGACCAGCTTGAACAGCAGCGAACCTCTCCAGCTCTGGGCTCGCCATTCTCGCCGCGACCAGTCCCAACCAAGTCAAATCCAGCCTCACCGTCTTCGTCGCATCCCTCGTTGCCAAATGGCGACATCCATCTCCAACCAGCCTTGGATATCGCGACGTCCATTCCCCTGAGAGCCTTCGATTCGTTACCTGTGCTATCGGGAACAGGGGTGCATTCTTTCTTGGTCGAAGATGACATCAAATCATTTCTGGAGTGGGATTTGGACCTTTCTCGACTCAATAGGATACATGATTTGCTATGGATGGCAGGCCGACCAATGCGTGCAAGGCCGTTGCATCGCTATAAAATGATGGGCTTTGAGGTTCTGCATACACAGCAAATGGACCTACATTTGCGGAAGTTTTCTAATCGGCTTCTCTTGAAACCGCTTTCGGAATACATGTTAGACTTCGAGTTCTGGCAGGAACATATTTGCGAGCGGTCAAGGTCTACACGAGTCTGCTTGTGGGTTCCTGTTATCCCACATCTGGCTGCTCTGTTCACCCTTGGATTTAAAGCTTGCACACAACCATTTCCTTGTGCCGTCATTTATTACCTGGCATTGGTGGAAGGAATTCGTCAAGGACTACCTTCAGCGCATCGATGTGAATGCGCTAGACCAGGTCAACAAACGATACCACTTTGGAGATCTACGTTTGGGTAGGATCAACTCCATCTACAGAACGCGCTTCATGTTCACGCATCTCGTTCGGGGATATCTATATGGATACAATCGATACGTTGTATTCTTTCAGCGAAATGTCGGCTGGGTATTAATCGTCTTCGCGCTCTTTCATTGGTCCTATCGGCGATGCAAGCAGCGCTGGTTGGGGTTCCTCCGCTTAAAGACAGCGCCTACTTCTGCAGAGCTTCATACGGGTTCGTCGTATTCTCCATTGTCAGCGTAGCAGTCGTGCTTGGATTTGTGGGCATTATCTTCTTCTTTAACATGGCCGCCGCAATATCGCATGACAAGAAAGAAAGGAGGGAGCAGGAGAAGCTGGCACATAGGAAGAACAAGACGAAGGGCGCGTAAATTTGTATCTGCCATGGAACGACATTTTCTACCCGAGAAAACGCACAGCGACTCTCGAACAATCTACAAATCATCCCAGGATGCAGATACCAGAGAAGGAGAGCAGCGTCATTTTTCCGCAGGATTAATTTTATGAAAAGCGAACTACAACCAATCGCCGCTGGTACCGTTCTTCTCGGCTTCGCGGCGTCGCGCAGGAAGTATGCGAGAGTCTCACATTTCCCCGTTTACACAACTAGTTTTAATGCGCCACCGTAGTGGGCCAAGTAAGGTATGTCAATGAGTGGTGAAGCAGAGAAGCATTTTTTTATCCAAGGCGGTCGCATCGACCTAATGGTAAAGCGAGCGAAACATCAGAGTTTCAAAAGAACGGTCAAAGCTAAACCAAAAATATAACGAGGAAACAGGCTACGGCAACAAGAAGTTTGCGTAAGAATATCTTGCCTTTACTATACCTAAGAGCAACTCTTATCATCCTGGCTTTAGAGCGTGGCTGATAAGTGCACGTATGCATCCCACACCATCTTCACGCCATATGAAGGGAGGGAAACGCTTTGAACAACTCGTAGTTGCTGCATTTTGAAAGGCCAGTATCCCACAGGTCTCGCGCCCAGACTTTTTATCCACACCGTCAAGCCATACAAGCTACCAACAAAGTTAGTATAGTCGTCCAGTTACTCCACTCGCCCCAAAAATTCGTCACAAGTGACTGTACAACGCGTCCCATCTAAGATGTCTCGGACGCCCATTCCACCATTTCTAGCGCCAACATGACGAGAATGAAAGTCTGGGAGAATCCAGATGACGTAGCTCTGGAGCAGCAATTTCGGCATTACTCCCATGTAGACATTGTTGATTTGACATATTTGTGCTAGTTGCAATGCGCTGGGCGCCCCAGTGAGGAGGAAGCAAACAATGACGAAAATCGGGTCGTCCAAGATGCTGACCGGAACATATTTTGCTGTCAGTGCCAGAAGTGGTACCATTATTACCGTAGGCAGAAGCATGTGGCTGACGAGTGATGCAATGAGAATCCTCCTCGGGCAGAGTGTTGCGTGCAAGGTTGGCGCCCAGCACAACTAAAATAAGGGGAACTGCCACACCACCGCTCTGGCTGATTGCTCGGGTCGCCGAGTTGCTAAGGAATGTCCCCGGATCGAAGAACATATGTTGCAAAGGAGGTATCGAGGCGACGATAATCGCAGCCAGCATTGCCCAAAGTGGAGGATTCATAAACTCCCAACAGCTATGTAAAATTCGTTTGGTGAATGAGTACAGCGCCGGGAGTGTCTTCTGAATCCATTCAGGTAGCGCCAATAGGAGACGATCAATTGAACAATGAAGATGAAAGGAATGATGCCGAGCCCGACGAGCTTCTCGGCGGTGAGCTGAGAGGCCAATTTTGTGAAAACTAAAGACCGATACAGAGAGTAAGATGGAATTGAACACGTAGGTTCGGGGCGTACTTAGGCATGGTGTGAATAGCTGTGTAGTGAGGTTGGCGCGAACTGCGGGGCTTCGGCATAACATGCCCATCCTCGCCACGATGTAGCCTGGCAAACTCACACATACAGTCCCTCGTCAAAAGTGTCCGTGCCGAGGCCACCCAAAAAATGACATTTCCTGCTAAATTGCTATGCAACAACCACGCAATTGATTCTAGAGCTTTAAAAAATATCGGAAGCTCTTCGCAGATATATGTTTAAGCAATTGCGAATTTTTTTTAGAGTTTAGCATTTACAGTCCCTTGTCAAAAGCCTGTGTGTTATACTAATATCTTACTAAAACTCACTATATTTAGCATATATTTTCTATTACTAAATATTAAAAATGTTTCTTAAAAATTTAATATGCTATAAACATTTACCTTTACTAAAAATCTTGTTATTTAAATTTTTATTTAAAAAATGTAAAAAATTATTATAAGGTTATAAAGTCAAAAAAGTAGAAAAAAGTATAATTTTCCATATAAAATAAAAAATTTAAACTTTATAATCTTATAATAAATTTTTACGCTTTTAAAATAAGAATTTAAATAAAAAGAGTTGTAATAAATATAAATCTTTATAAGATATTAAAAAAATTTAAAAGAATTTTAATATATAGTAATAGAAAATATATATTAAATATTATAGATTGTAAAAGAGAATTAGTAGGATTTCTAAAAGAGTTATAGGTTTTAAATTTTAAAAAATTGTTATAATAGCTAAGGCTTATATATATTATGGATTGAGGAACTGGAGCTCTTGCTGCACCCGGCCCAAAAAGACCAAAACCAACTAAAAAGAACCCCGAAAAACACCCAGAGAATCCCCCTAAGATGCCTGCATCGTAGGGAAGGCACACGTTGAACGACGGTGGTTCGCACTCGCGCGCGACCGCCAGAACCACGCCCAGTAATGGCCCTCTATAATAAGAACGGGCGAATACTACACTATAAAGCGGAAATACCTTTATTAAGAAGGCATCTAACAAAATATAAAGCCTATTAGACGCGTCTAGTATCTATAATTATAGGGGAGTAACCGTTAGCTATAATAAACTAATACAGCTAGTAGAATGGCTCCGCTAGTTTAGTGTTCTTTAGGCGCCCCTCTAGTAATCCCTTAATTAAATTCTCTAATAGTTAAGTAAAATTAAAAATAAATAAAACCTCTTCTTACTGGCGAACCGTACCTAGGCTGCTATAACTATACTTTTACAGTATAGGGAACCTAACCCCCTTAAGATAATAACTAGGTATATAATTATAATATAACTAAATATAGAAAAAGTAGAGGGGCTTAGGGGATAATTAGAAATAGAAGTCTTTATAGAGATTTATAAGGAAGTTTATAACGCCATTATAGTCTAACACCTAAGGAGTAGAGATATTAGAGTTACCTTAAAGGACTAATAAGTAAAGGAATAAGCTATAAGGGTAAGAGATAGGCTAGAAGAATATATTAGCATAAAAGTGCTCTATAAAGACTACCTAGTTAAAGTCCTAGTGGTTTTTATAAGCCTTAAGGTAGAAAAGGAACGCTAGGTAAATAACACAGCAACTATATAGAAGATAGTAAAATATACAGAACGCCTTATACTAGGACTTAAGATTACCTAAATCTAATAGCTTTAATAGGAAAATGCAATCTAAGCATATAATAAGAATAATAAGAGGATATAAGAGTTGCTAGAGACTTGCTAGGGAGACGCTAGTTAAATATATAGCTCCCTTATTATTAGCATATATATACCAGAAATGCAAAAACTTTTTATCTAAAAAGGAATAATTATAAATGGCTTTATATATAATATAAGGCTCTATAACTATAAACTACGCCTAGAATAATGCTATTGCTATATATAATGGGGACATACCTAATCTACATACGCAGTATAGGTGTGCTGCGGCTACTATACAGGCCCCTATAATACAAAATACTACTTAAATTAAAACTAAATAAAATGCGTAAACTATTACTAAAGCACATATAAGGTATAGGAGAGAGTAGACTATATTAAATATAGAAGACAGAAGGCAAGGGCTTAATAGCTGTGGAAATAACTATATGCTAGGTTATATAAATAGAAATAATAGGCAATAAGCTAGGGGGACGTAGGTGCCTTCCTAGTATTCCCTACCTTTAATACTAGGGGGCTAGGCTAGCTATTTTAAGCCTTAACAGGCTAGAAGCAATGCTATATAATATTACTAGACTAAATAGGGATATAGGGGTTATATGGGATATAAGGGAGAGGATACCCTATAGGAAGACCCCTATAGACAGCTATAGTAAGCTTAAAACCAGGATAATTAAGAATTAGACTAAACACGGTAAATTTAACATTTATAGCTAACCTATAAAGGGCATAAAGCTAACTAGTAAAACTAGGGGAAGAACTAAAGATAATAATAGATTTAGATATAGAAGTGCTAGTAGGAACATAAGACATAGGAATAGAAAGCCCTATATAAAATAAGTAGCAACTAGGGTATAGATATAAGAGATATAAGTTCTAAAAATCCTAGAGAAAGTGGAAATAGAGAAAGTAAAGAATAAAGGAGAGTTAAATAACCCTTATTGGGGATCCGCTACCTATCCATTATATAATATAACTGCGGTAATACAAACTACCGCCTTGCAAGGCCCCTACTAGATAGTCTAGACCTAAAGAAACACTATATCCTTACTATATAAGAGCCATATTACAATACTTATATATAATTAACATACTGCCCCTAAGGATTCCAGCTCCTATATAAACTAAAAGCAGCTATATATATATACTTTATAATTAGTAAGGCTATTAGCCTATCCTTATAGTCATAGCAAGCAGTTAACCTAGATATTGCAGTTATAATAATCTAAATATATAGGGGACCAGTACAAATTATTAATATGTATAACCCTAGGGTTAAAGGGGTCCTATAAATAGAGAATATTATATTAGTAATAAGCTTACTAGAAACTAAAGGCATAGAGTCTATCCTATTAGGAGATATAAACCTCCACCACCCGTAGTAGGGGGGTATCTATATCACTGCTAAATAATAGGTAGAGTACCTACTAAGAGCTATAGACATCTGGGGCCTTAAGCTAGCCACTCCCCTAAGAGCAATTATATAGTGTAACGGAATCCCCCAGGAGGTACATATCAGATAAGACAGTAGGAGGTTTTATTAATATCCTGCCTACGTCCCATGTATGTTCCAGAAGAGACATAGTCAGATAGATAGGGGCGAAAGGTTTTACTAGTGTCTCAGAAGGTTTATATAGGAAGCTAGTTCTCCTCTAGAGAAGAACCAGCGATTAGTCTCTAAATAAAAGTGGTCAAAAGCATTTGTCTTTTAATACGTAAAACTTATTCTACCTTTAACTTACCTTTAACTCACCTTCTACTTACTTATAATACTGTCAATTAGATAATTATATATTCCGGTTAGGCTGGCCTCTTATAATTCTAATTGCTTACAATCCGTTAGGAACATACGGCTATTAATTAATAATAACGGGCCATACTCCTTTACCCCACAAAGCAACGCCCTTACCTTAAGAGGCTTAGAGAGTCTCTCTAGAGGAGCGTATTTCCTCTACTTACGAAGGAGTAGACTAGGAAGCCATGGCTAGTCCGTCTAACCTTCTAAGACCCTTAGGAACGATCACCGCTAGGGAGTTATTAGAGCGGTTGCTATGCGAGACCTTATAAAAGACAAAGGAGTTAGAGATATGATTAAGACAAGCATATTAAGACTACGAAGAACAATTATAAGAACAATTAGGAGAAGCACAGACACCCTAGATATAAAGCGGACTCAAAGGGGTAACGCCATACTACGCTATAACATTAGATAAACCTAAATTCCGCACAAAGAAACCTAATAAGTATAATAGTAATAGTCTTAGGAACTGTAATTGTTTTATCTATTAATACAAAACCAAGTTTCAGCTAGATCCAAAATGTTACTCTAACAAGTATAATTAGACACTGATTGCTTCTACCTTCCTATATAGCACCGTTAAGAGTTCATAGACACGCTATAAAAAGAAACTTACTATACCCCTTAAATTTAGCGAACTTAAGTCCTAGTTAGTTAATTAGGTCCAAGACCCTACTAATTAAGGGATGGATTATAACCAGCGATACTATAATACAAAACAGCAAGAAGGCCAGAGTGTAGTCCAGTTTATAAACTACTTAGAAGAGCTAGAAGACAATATACCCTACTTAGACTTATAGGACGACGCTATATAACTCTATTAGCTACTTGCCAAGTTACAACCTAAGATTTGACAGGCTATATAGAAGAAGGGGGAAATTCCTATCTTTTAAAAAAAGCTTATCTCTAAAGCTACTCAGATCAAGAACGCTAAAAGAGACTATCTGGGAAAGCGAAAGGAATAAGACGCTAATAATAAAGAGCGTAGAACTAGACCTAGCTTTAATAAAAGGGGTAGATCCCGACCTAACCACTCTGCGGAAGGATAACATAAGCAGGCTTTACAACCCTAGAGCAACGCTGGTTAACCCTAGAATAATAATAGGCAGAAACCGTGGAACCAAGAGTTATACAGCTATTATAACTGTGGCAAGAAAGGCCACATACAGCGCTTCTACTAACAGAAGAAGCAAGAGGATACTTAATTAGGAAAAGAGAGAGCCTAGTAGATCTTTACTCCCTTACACTAGGCCAGCAAGAGAAGGAGGGAGTAAGCTACTATATAGTTATTCCCGTCTCTATTTAAGTTAATAATAAATGGGTAACGCGAGACTGCCTTATAGACAGCGGCGCGACTATAGGGTTCATTTCTCAATTACTAGTAAAGGAATTGGATTTGGACCTTAGTGGCTTACAGGTACGCACTGTTTAAAGCATTAGAGGCCACCAGATTCCGTGCTATAAGGAATAAACTTTTTCTATAGCCAGCCAGGACCGCGATGGTCTATAGGATACGCAGGAGATGCGCTTCTACGCCGTAGAAATTAAGGAGTATGACCTTGTTTTAGGATACCTATAGCTTTAATAGGTTAATCTAGACATTAATTAGCCTTTAGCCTTGTATTGACACCGGAAGTCTTAACCGCGCATTATAGTTAAAGATTAAAAGACTTTCTTAAACTATATACAAGAGAAAGGGTGGGCGTATATAACGGAACCTTGTAGCAGGAACTACGGTGGGTTCTATTATTGGGCTAGGTATATAGGTAAGAATAAAACAACAACGTAATAACAACTGGTGGAGTAGTTGCCTAACAGATTAACTCTAATTATATTCTAAAATTTACTATAAGGAGAGAACTATCTACAGTAGGGACTGAGGTCCTTTAAATACACAACTATACTCCTAAGAAATCCTCTCTTATACGTAAGGTACGTGTTATACATATTATATATAGACGTACACTGCGTATACTCCGTATACCGTGTATAACATTATATGACTTGCTTACTATTTCTTGTTATATGGTATCCTGGACCGTGCCTATATCAACCAACTAGCTTCCTATAACTCTTCTCCAAGTAGTTATAACATTGTACTTAAAGCGTCCGTAACACTATCTCCCTCCTCTTTATCTTCGTCCTTAAAGATTTCTAATATCTCCAAGTTGTCCACTAGAGGTGTAATGTCCGTTTAACCAATCTAGTTAATATCCTTACTTATTATACCTAAAGCTTCTTCTTCTTTATAAGCGCAATATTATGCTCGCACCGTAGCTGCCATACTATTGCTTAGTAAGATAATATTGTCTCCATATTCTCGTTATACAAAAGCAGGGTTAGTATATATTATAATAGCGAGTCCCTTATCTTAACAACCCTTATTTTGCTTAAAGTGCACTAAAGCAAACATTTAATTGTTCTGTGATGTTTGCTTTATTTCTAACGCTAAGTATACGCGTCCTATAACTCTTAATAGTCTTTAAGTTCCCTAAGTAACTTATTATAGGGTTTTATATTCAATCTGCCACTGCGAAGCTTAATAGTAAGCTCTTAAGCGCCTTAGATAAGCTTTATTATTCACAAAAAGCAGAGCAGGAGGCTATAGCTGCTTAACAGTATACCCTTAAAGCCCGTCTATTGGCCTCTGCCCATCTTCTTTGTCTTAAGAAAGTGCGTAAGAAGGTCCGTTTTAAGGAGTGAAAACTAGTCTAACAGGGTTTGTCTAAGCTGGGTAACAAAAGGACTGGCTCTCCTTCTACAAGGGAAATAACTCTAAGTAGCTCAGCAATTGCTCCTTTTAGGTCCCCCTTAGGTGACTTATTCTTTGGCGATCCTTCTTTATTAATATTACCTAACCTACTTTCTTTTAATACTCCTGTACCTTTCCTATAGCGTTTTTTAGGTTGCTTAGTAGTTCCTAGGTAGTCTTACTATAGCCTATCCACTTTACTTTATACTACGTTTCGTTATCTATATCCTTATAACTAATAATCTTTAAAACTTGCTATTTATCTTTCTCTTGTCCTCTATATATATCTGCCTTATAGACTAGTGGCTTAATATTCCTATATACTAGCTCTAGCATTGCGATATATTATACAGGGTAGATTTTTATTTTGGCTAGTAGGTTTAACTTATATATAACTAATAAAATTCTTTACTTAACTTTAAAAGGTCCTAGTCTAATATAGTCCAACTTTTTACTTAGTTGTTAACTCTTAAAATTTTTATATAGTAGCTATACTTTATCTCCCTCCTTAAGATCTGGTCCCTTAGATCTCTTAGCATTATAGTACCTTTTTATTCGTTCTTGTACTAGTTTAGCTGTTTCTTTAAGGTCTATATAAA
>Ga0307507_10003474_pt1 | contig 30441 bp, 7 predicted proteins | sample 7_EM_MG_FD_207223 | JGI IMG/M metagenome (GOLD analysis project Ga0307507, IMG submission 207223) | Populus trichocarpa ectomycorrhiza microbial communities from riparian zone in the Pacific Northwest, United States - 7_EM | ecosystem: Host-associated > Plants > Roots > Unclassified | place... | reverse complement strand
GTAAGCATGTATAAAAGTATAATTTTTATAAATTTAATATTAATAATAAAATTAATATATTTTATATTTTATATATACTTTCTTAATATTAGTAAGCATGTATAAAAGTATAATTTTAATAATTTTTTATTTAGCCGCACCTTAGTTAATACTATACGCTACACATTATAAAATGCGCATTTAGCCGCAATATGCTGCTAAATGCTATAAAAATGCTAGTAAATTTTTTCCTAACGCTACTATATACGCTACGCTACTACCTACAAGTTACTAGAAGACACGTCCCTTAGCCCATATATACGCCACTATATAATTATAACAGGTTTCGCTATGTAACAGCTATATATAGTATTTGGAACTATCTATAGTTGTATTATACTCTTACAATTGTTACTAGTATTAGATAGTTTTGGTATCTTCCTTACCTTAGCCTACTTTTAAGCTTAAACCGGCCTTCTCCTTATATACCAACTTCTGTAGTAACGACGTAAATTTAGTTAACTTTAATATTCTCTACTTAATACTCGACTTCTGATTAGCTATAATAGTACTATAGTAGACGGGCTTAGTCTGTTCTTGTTAATCTATTTAAGTAAATAGTTGCTTTACCTCCAAGAGCTTATGGCTTGGCTTAACCATAATAGTATAATTTACGCGCTATAGGTTAATAGATAGCCCAATTAATATAAAGGTGCAAAGTAGGATCTACTTAGAATTATTAGTATTAAAGGTTTGCCTAGCCTTGGCCTTCTTAATATTGGATATACTAGCTGCATAGCAAAGCACCTTGTCTTTACCGTATTCTTTATACAGCCTATTAAACCAACAAGCTAGTGTAAGAGGTGAGTAAGTGGTAATAATAATCTTACACGCTAAACCGTCCGTCCGTTTTTTAATATAAACGTAATCGCAGATTTTTTTAGCTTTAAAGAACTTTACATTCTATTAAAAATAGCGGTTAAGTATATTAGTGAACTCCTTACCAAGCGGGTTAGTAGTCCACTTAGCGATAATTAGGTCCTTAAGTATACAACTCCAAGTTTTTAGGTGTTTATTATTAGACTTAATTATAATAGGGGCTTGCTGGTCCCAGTATTAGACAACCTAGGCTACGCTCACTACTATTTTCACGTTAGTATATAACTCGGCTTAGGTAAGTTACGGTATCTTAGGTTTAGTATTTAGATCGCTACCATCTTCCTTCTATATAGCTAGAAGTTCCTTATGTTAGCACCTCTACTCTATCCTTACTCGGTCCTCTATAGCTGTAATTATAGCCGCCTTAGTGTCGTTAGGGTCGGCCTATAATATAACTAATTTAAGATAGCTATTCTTTGGGATAAGCTTTTACTAGTTAAACTAGAGTATTAACTCCCCTCTACATATCTAAAACGTTGGAATAACTATATAGAAAAATATAGCTAGTTCGCCGAATTTCCTATCTACTACTGCTCTAGCTGGGTTAGTCTTTGTATCCTTATAGAGACGGTTAAATTCCTTCTTCTTTAGCTGGATGTTTTCTTCTTTAAGTTTAAGTAGTACTTTAAACTCTATTCCCTTTAGCTTATCTACTTCTTCCTACTTAGGCCTCTTTAATCCTACCATAATAAACTATATTAGTTGCATTAGGTTCCTATTATTAGGCATACCAGACACACCTTACACAGCAGGGCTATAATTATATATAATGCGGTACTCCTTAACTATATCCTAAATAAATAATATTAAGACTCTACTGGTTGCGTCCAGGTGGTATTTATCCTAGAGAATACACCCAACCTATATTGCACTCTTTAATACCTAATGCGTTCTAGGGGATTAGCCAGTTAGGTGTTTCTATATACTAGTTTATATAGTAATAAACTCGCGTATTAGTTATATGGTAATATAATTTCGCGTAATAATTAGAAGAAATTAGGTTAAGTATTTTAGCGCTAATAGTTCTATCGCATTAAAGGTAGGGCGATAATTATTCTTAAACCTAGCTTTACCCCATAGGTATAATAGTAAAGTCTTACCAACCGTATATATATTATTATCATTCTCCTATTATTCCTTATTAGTCTACTTAAGAGCCTTATAGATTTGCGGCTATTTATCCTTTTTTAGTTTACTAAATATCTTAACTTTATTATAGCTAGGGGCGAGAATTGTAATCTAGGGTAGGTTAGGGCGCTTTATAATCGCGCTATCTTATAACATTACACTCGCGTTCTTTAGGAATCCTAGCAGGCCTAGGTTTAGTATAAGAACAACTAAGCAGCCTCACTGTAGGTCTATAGGGTACAGCTTCTTAAAGTTATCTTTACAGTAGCATATAATCGGCTGCTTTGCTACCTATAGGTATTTTATATCCGGTAGATGCATCTTAGGTAGGTAGCAGGTTATATTCCTAACGGCTTAGGCCTTTTAAACGTCTATTACGTTCTAATAATAAAAGTAGTTTATTAGCTATTAAGTGATTATTTATACAGTCTTGCCCGCGCTAGGTTTGTCTATACAGATACCGCCTCCTTTAATTATCCTCTCTTGCTTAAATGCCCAAGCCATATATACCACTTAGTATGGGCTAAATTTAAAGCCTAATATAAGGCCCTAATTAGGGAGTTCAATTAGGGCGGTCTTAGAAAGTGCTTTTAATAAAACAAGTAGGAAATACTCTAGAGTGAGTAGAAAATCCGCCTCCATTACATACACTAGTACGCTGTCTAGGTTGTTCTTCCTAGCCTTATAGAGCTAGGCTAGGAAATTTTGCTAGTTAAGTTCTTCCTCTATATCTATATCTTAGTTATTATTATTAACTAAATCCTTATCTTAGTTGTTATTATTAACCAAATTCTTATCTTGGTCGCTATTATTAACCAAATCCTTATCTTTATCTCCACTCTCCACATCCTTAAAGTTAGTGTAATGTGGGAACTAATTATTATATCCACCAGCACGTTGCGGCAATTTACTATCCTCTATAGTAATATCTTAAGGGGTATCAACAGTTGGTGATACAGCAGTAGGGTCGTCTATTACATTGTTAGGCTAGTATATACCTGCAGGTTCGGTAATAGGTTGCGGCGATTTACCATTATCTGCGGCGATTTCTCCGGTACCGCTGTTACTCATTAATATAGGCTTATAGGCAGATGGGTTATGTCTTCCCTTCGCTAATTACCTTCTACACATAACTGGCTCGTTATTGCTGCTTTCTATAAGGGTGCCTACTGCTAATTCTAGTTGAGGGCACTTCCTGCGTCTATTTAGGTTAGCCTTGCGACTATTTAACTTCCTAGGCGCGGCCAGCTCGCTTTTATTATCCTTCGCTAGGGCACTTATTGCCAATCTTAGTTAAGGCCACTTATTATATCTACCCAATTTAGTCTTACTATTATCCGATTTCTTATGTCTAATAGGCTCGCTCTCGCTATCTTCCTTAAAGCTATATGCTGCTAATTTTAAACAACTCCGCTTCTTACCTTCTCCCAATTTGCTCTTACCGCTGGCCTTACGCAACGTTGGGACTTACTAGCTGTCTTTTACGCTGCGTCTATCACGTCCAGGCGCCTCAGATTCGATGGCTGGCGGTATATTATTAGTAGTAGCAACTTGGGAGTTTAAGCTAGGAGGCGAGAATAATGCTACAAGCACGGCCTCCTTTATGCCATTTTTTGCTATTTCGCTAAGAGCTGCAATAAGTATGCCCTCTAACTGTATTACGAGGGTTTCATGTCTCCATGGCAATATATAGATGTTCTTTTTAGGCGGACCGTTGATGTTAAGCTCTATATAGGCTCGCAGTTCCTCCCGTAGCTTACTTAGAGCTGTATATAGGTTTCCGCTTATTAGATATAAGACTTGGACCACCCTAACTATTAACTTACCCATTAAGCCTATAGATTGGATTTCAATCTTAATATCTCCCATATTAATTGCGTTGCTCGCCGCTAGGGTTACTAGCTAAGGCGAAGGGATACCAGGCAGTAGGTTTATAGTAACGTCTATAGGCTATATCGCATACAGCAGCTAAGGTGGCGTCGTCTTATCTCATGCTTTAGTCTTTTAGGGTGACGTATATTTACACAGAAGTAGGTTTTTTAATTTATTGGAGGTACTCAGTACCCTCCTTACATAATTAGAATGAGTACTTTCTATAATTTTTAGGATTACCCGCAGTTTCTAATCTAGTAGAGTATTAGCAAATTGCAGGAGTTGCTTATAAAACTCCTTAACGTGTCCTTCTTTTATTATTATAGAGTTGCCGCAATATGTTATATGCTTAGACTTGACTTTAATCACGACATCTTTAACCCTCTCTTTTAGTCTATTATAGTTTTTAATGGTTATTTCGAAGCCTTGGGCAATATCCACATCTTTAGTTAGCTTTGGGTTTGCCTTATACTACACATCCAGCTTTGCCCATAGTTGCGTCATTATTAAGTCGCTTATTCGGTTAGGTACGTATAATATTACGGCATATATTAAGTAGAAGGTGACTGTTAAAATAAAATAGCTTTATGCGGTAGCTAGCTAGTACTACACTAGTATAACTCTAGTATTAGACGTAGTTAGAGCTTAGTTGTTAGAGAGATAGAAGATAGGGTAAGTAAAGTAAATAAAGGAGAGGTAAAGCGGTACGTCAGGAAAAAATTTACCAGCATTTTTGCAGCATTTAGCAGCATTTCGCGGCCAAATACGCATTTCGCGCATTACAACGTGTAGCGTATGGTATTAACTAAGAGGCGGCATACTGCCGCATTTAATAGAAACCAATAACACAATGCAGCTAATTGCGCATTTTGCACTTAATGCGCATTTTATACTTAATACGCATTTTATAATTATTGCGCATATTATACTTAATGCGCAATTAATATATAATGCCCTTCTTACACATTTTGTATATCTTACTCACTTTAAGTAATAGATAGGCGTTACTCTTCCCATATAGTTATTATTAAATAAATTATATTATTTTAGATAATTTAATATAATATAGTAATAGTTCTCTTCTACCTACCTACCTACTTGCCTGCCTACCTGCCTACCTGCCTATCTACCTACCTGCCTACCTGCCTACCTGCCTGCCTGCCTGCCTACCTACCTATCTGTCTGTCTGTCTGTCTGCTGTGCCTACCTGTCTATACCTACCTGTCTGTGCCTACCTATCTGTGCCTATATGTCTATACCTACCTGTCTGTGTTACCTTGATTTAATTAATTAATTAAATCGTTTATAGTGTTCGCTGGCTGGTCGTTTAAATGGGTTGTTATCTAGCTCTAGCAGCGGTTATCTAGCTCTGGCGACGGTCATCTAGCTCTAGCAACAGTTATCTAGCTCTAGTGATGGTCGTCTAGCTCTAGTAACGGTTATCTAGCTCTAACAACGGTTATCTAAGTATAGGAGTATAGGAGGTAAGGCAGGATATATATACATATACATATAGGGTTAGTGCTCAGGGGTTAGGTCTATGCTTATATTATAACAACGCCAAGTCATAACAACGCGTTAGGTTAGTGCTGTGATAGTATAGACCTTTATACAGACCTTTGTATAGACCTTTGTGTAGAGTCTCGTGCAGAGCCTTATACAGAGCCTCGTATAGAGCCTCATGTAGAGCCTTATATAAAGCTTTATGTAGAGCTTCGTGTAGAGCTTCATACAGAGCTTCGTGTAGGGCTTTATATAGAGCTTCGCGCAGACCTTCATACGGACCTTTATATAGAGCTTTATGCAGAACTTTGTATAGAGCTTTATGCAGAGCTTCGTGTAGAACTTTATGCAGAGCTTTAGGGGTAGTAATTTTAATATTTATTAATAAAGTATATATAAAATATAAAATATAAAATATTTATTATTATTAATATTATAAAATTAAACTTTTATGTATGCTTACTAATATTTAAAATTATTAAAATTATAAAATTAAACTTTTATATATGCTTACTAATATTAATAATATTTAAAATATATACTTTTATACTTTTATATATGCTTACTAATATTAATAAAAATTAAAAATTAAACTTTTATATATACTTAGTAATTATATAGTTAGCACTTAGCAGCTAAATACTAAGACTTAGTTATAAATGCCGCATTTAGCTGCTAAATGCTAATACTTAATTATAAATACTGCTAAATACTAGGAAATGCTGGGAAATGCTAGAAAATGCTAGGAAATGCTAAAATAGCAGAAAGGTAAAATTAAATACTAGTAAATTTTTTCCTAATATAAGGTAAGGAAGATACCAAAACTATCTAATACTGGTAACGATTATAAGAGTATAATGCAACTGTAGATAGTTTTAAACACTATATATAGCTATTATATAGCGAAACCTGTTACGATTATATAGTGGCGTATATATAGGCTAAGGGATGTGTCTTCTAGTAACTTGTAGGTAGTAGCGTAGCGTATATAGTAGCGTTAAGAAAAAATTTACCAGCATTTTTACAGTATTTAGCAGCATATTGCGGCTAAATACGCATTTTGTAATATATAGCGTATAGTATTAACTAAGGTGCGGCTAAATAAAAAATTATTAAAATTATACTTTTATACATGCTTACTAATATTAAGAAAGTATATATAAAATATAAAATATATTAATTTATTTATTAATATTAAATTTATAAAAATTATACTTTTATATATGCTTACTAATACTAATAAAATATATATAAAATATTAAATTTATAAAAATTATACTTTTATGTATACTTAGTAATCTTATAGTTAGTACTTAGTAGCTAAATACTAAGACTTAATTATAAATGCCGCATTTAGCAACTAAATGCTAGTACTTAATTATAAATGCTGCATTTAGCGGCTAAATGCTAATACTTAATCATAAATGCCGCTAAATACTGGGAAATGCTGGGAAATGCTAGAAAATGCTAGAAAATGCTAGAAAATGCTAAAATGGCAAAAACGAAAAATTAAATGCTGGTAAATTTTTTCCTAACGTAGATCTTATAATTACCCGCACATGCCTGTATAGAGGTGAAATTGGCTGTTGTTTGCTGCTACTAGTTAGGGTAAATACGGCTAGACTTAGTGCTGTGCAGTTAAATAAGGGCACAATTATATAAGGGCATAATTATATAATATATAGGGACTACCCTACCTAGCCTATTTAGGGCTAGGTGGCGGTCTAGTACTACTAAACTCTTATAGTTTTTAATATAAGCAATTTATTAAGTGCCTATAAAAGGGTAACTAGTTATTACGGCATAGTAAAATATAGAAGGTTGTGGGCGTTACTATATTTCTTATTATTAATAAAGTTAGTATATATGCGCGCCGCTAGAGTTAAAGGGCTAGCCTATATCTATATATACGGGCTCTATCGCTGCGAAGTATTTACTATACAACAGGTAGTATTTCTGGTAGACGGCGACGTATTACACTTATTATAGGCGTCACTATATTTCTTATTGTTGTATAAAGTTAGTGGATATACGCGCCACTAGAGTTAAAGGGCTGGCTTATATCTATATATACGGACTCTATTGCTACAAAGTGCTTAGTATATAACAGGTAGTACGTTTAGTAGACAGCAATATATTATACTCACTTTATAATTACTAGTGTTATTATTACACACTTAAGGGCCTGCTGGGTAAGTCTATCCGGAATAATAATTATTTAATATATAGAATGCTTTTATATCCGTGCCTAAACATCTAGTGCTTATTTAAACGTATATCTACCGCAAAAGGTTATAGGAGGTTTTGTATCTTATATTATAAGTTTATATAATTAATAGCATTTTACGGCATTTTGCGGCATATTGGGACATATTAGGGCATATTAGGGCATATTAGGGCATTTTAGAACAGTAGATATGTTATATATACCTAGCATCCAGCCGCTTAGCAATATTAACTTATTTCGCTATTTATCTATTTGGTATTATATAAGAGGTTAATATTCTACTATAGTATTTTCTATATTAGAGTCTCTTATATTTAATATCTTTATTTTAGATCTATCTAAAACTATATACGGTCTTATAATATCCCACTCCCTACTTAGTACTCTAGCAAGAGATTGTTTAGCTAATAATACCTTTTCTCTTACTAATTAAGGAAGGAAAAGACTTATACTTTCTAGCAGTAGCAGGCTATACTTATTAGTGACATTTTTAATAGATTATAGTGTTTAAGTTTCTGTTTATCTATAACATAATTAGCCTGCCTATAGTAAAGTGCTTTTACTTTACTACTCACTTCTCTTTTCCTTTACCCTTCTACACGTCTATATGCTTGTATTATAAACTGCAAAAGCTTAATAGTACTGGACCATCGCCTAGCCTATATTAAGAGATAGGCTAGGTAGGGTAGTCCCCTTAACTTATACTATACCACGTCTTCCTCTACAGGTTGGTCTTATTACTATAGATTCGCCTTTACACGTGTTTAACCTGCGGAGTATATAACTATATATATTGCCGCTAAGGCCTTATATATATAATTTTATTAGGGCGCGCCTTATCTCCTTATCTTTACTAGTTAACCTAACTCTACTAACTACCCTCCCTTACTCCTACCCTACTAGTATCCACCTCTATAACTAGTACCTCCGTAGATCTATCTAGGCTGTAGAGCCTTATAATATAGTAAGTTAGCTGCCTTATCTTTAACCTTAGCTATATAATAGAGAATCTATATTTACTAATACATTTACATAGACCACCACTTAATATAGCCTATTACTAAAATAGACCTACCTACTAATTATTTTATAACTCGCGATGTTAACTACGTCTATAACCATAAAAAGTTTGCTAAGGGCGTTATAGTTTTTAAGATTACCTTAACTGTAGTAGCCGCGGGCTCTAGTGTCTTATAAGGCAACGGCAAGGGCCCTATACTTAATAAGCCTCTTCTTCTAGAGCTTAGCAGTCTATACCTCTTAGCTAACAACGCTCTAAAATACCATCTCTGTCTATTTACTGGCTATATACGCGTTAATTATCCTCTTAAAAAAGCTTCTTAACTTTATTACAGCTGCGGTAAGGCTAGTTATTTTAAAGCCAACTACCCTAACCCTATATGCAATAATTATGGGGAAGCTAGTTATCTTAAGAGCAACTGTCCTTATATAATATACAACTAATATAGTGCTATAGGCCATAGAAAGCGAGACTATCCCTAGCTATTAGATAAGAAGAAGCGGACTTACCTAAACTATAACTCCCTAGACCATTAAACTGTCTTCTATAGTTAGGCATATAAGAACTACGGAGTTATAGGGCATAATATTAATAATTACATAAGTAGACCTACTTTAATTTAGGCAATAGACGCCGCAACCACTCTAGGCAAGGTAGATATACCAGGTGCTACCGCTTTAAGTACAGCTACTACCTCTCCCTTGCCTAAACCCCTTAATGCAGCTGGCTTCTATCCAGTAGCGGATAGCCTGGTGGATAATTTAGATACCTATATAGAGGATAGCAATTCCATAATAGCTAAACCTTTAGATGCACTCTAGCTTCTAAATAATAACTACCTTACAGTTTAGTTTGTTACGCAAATTATTAAAGAGTATATTATAGCATATGGCATTATATTCTAGATATCTTATAAGGCCGGTGGAATACCTACTTACCATTTATATAAGACAGCGTCTGTCCGATTTACAGATGCCAACATCACCGGCGATATTAAGGTTGGTACTACTAATACTGCTTCTCCGGTTATTTAATAACTGTTATATCCAACCACGCTTAAGCATTTTACTTATATTCTCCCACAAGATGCTATAACCCTGCAACTTTACTATATTAGGTTCATTGCCGCCTTTAACAAACTCGCACTAGGTATGCGCATATTACTTAACAAGTACTTCTTTATTAATAGGGACTTTGGCCCATTTACGCCGCAAATCTATAAAGCTTAGGATATGCTATTAAATAATCCTACAATTATTATCTACTTCTTTACACTAGGCACTAAATGGCTTAATAGTTATATCGCGAGCCTAAACGCAAGCCTATAGTAGTAGAGCGTTAACAATCCTTTAGGTCGCTAGTAGAAGAACCATAATATAAATATCTAGCTTGGCATATAGCTCTTAGTAGAGGACTAACCATTATACAAAATCCCCATAAGGTATTAGTTTAATAGCGTTCTTAAGTATTTTACGGTCCAGTTCTATACTATAATTATAAGCCTTAAGGTTGTTAACCAGAACCCCTAGGTACCTACTATTATTCATTTTATTACCTTCCTAGGTGGCGCGGACTAAGTCTACTACACTGCCATCTAGATGGTTAATAGTCTTACCCTTTACACTAACTCTATTATTAATATCTTATTCCTAGGTAAAGACGCAGATAGCCAGGCCAGCTAAAAAGGAGTTATTATTAATACCACTCCCTTTAGCTCCGGCTATAACTACTATACTTTTATCTTTTAACTATAGGTGGGTTATAAGTTTATACTAAACCCTATATTCGCTCTAGAGCATGTCCTAAATAGCGACAACTTTATAACAGTTAATAACCTAAGTAAGGCCCTAATTACGGTACAGGGTATTAAATATCTTATAACCAAGCGTATTCCTAAGGTTAGAATCTCCTAAGAGATTAACACTCTACGCCACCTATAGCAAGGAGGCAACAGTTTCTAAATTAAGCGCTAAATTGCGCTATTTAACAACTTTACAGATCTCCCGCGTATTAATTACTTTAACTGCAATATTACTAAGTATAGGAAGAACTTAGTTAATAATGCCCTTAAGGCCGTCTTGCCGCTACTTAATAAAGAGTAAACAGGTGCCTATACTGCGCTTAAATATATAATAGGCGGTATTTTACTAATCCAAGGCCCTAGTGGTGTTAGGAAATCAACTTTCCTAACTATTTTAGTACAATACTAGTATCAACTTAGGTCGCCCTAGTAGGATCCTACCAGAATTTAAGTCTTGTTGCCGCTTAATCGCCAACTAAATATACTAGCCAAGACAATTAACAATATACTTATAGAGAACTATAAGACACTAATTGCGTAAGGCTATCTCGCTAAATTTCCTATCATCCTTTGCTGCTATATGCGCTTAACGGAAACTAAGGTCTATATATAGGATACCATTATATAGCGAACAGCGGCAGGCATTAACACTCGTCCTAAATATTTTAAGAAACAGGATAACTATGCTATGATTAACAAGGACATATCTATGCTAAATATAGCATTCCTGCTCTACTGTACGTTTAAGGCTAGCAATGCTACTGGCTTTAATAAGCAGTTATAGGTTATAGATTTGTCTAAAGGTTAGTAACTATTACGCCTTATAGGTGTCCCAGACAGTAATAAAAACCTATATCCCATTGCAAACCCTAATACAACTAAATACACCAAATTCCGCCAATACTTGCACTGATTTGCGCTTAGTAACAATATAACATAAAATAATAAGATGGGATTAACACTTGCGGCTAATATAGTTATTACACACCTGGCTAAGAAGGCTAATGTTATTCTTATAACACCTAATATGGTCTCGCAGACCTATGCACATTCTATTAGCGCCACACACGTAGTTTTCCATAATAAGGCTAGAAAGGCGTCTAAGCTAAACAGTCTTGCTAGATTCGCCTAAAGTAGACCATATTTAATCTAGGGAGGTTTATAAATCCAGGCTAGCGACCCTATGCCTTAGGTTCTCCTTAGTGATATATACCAACCAAAACTAATTCTTAGTCCTAATTTCAATAATCTATTCCACTATTAGAAATCTATCTCCCTCTATACACATCTCTTTACGGCTAGTGTGGATACAGTGTAGTTCTTACTATAACATTAATTCGTTAAAAATATTATATATCTTATAAATGCTATCCTGCTGTATAGCTAGCTTTAGATAAGCCTAATAGTTAAGGACCAAGAGCAGTTAAAGCTGGCGGCAAGCTTTTTTAAGGATATACTGCGCTGTAACCACCCTATCGCGTTCCTCGCTGTTAATAGTACTATACAGGTAAACAAGTTTAGCCAATTAACGTACAACCTAGTCCACGCTTAACGCGCATTCTAAGTGGCCATGGCGCTAATAGACTTTAGATTTAAGCCATTAAAGGTTAGCCTTACCGTTCTATATACAGCCCAACTTGCCGTCTACTCCGCAGCGCTGCATACGCTTAAAGAATGGTGCTACGCCTAGCAAGATGGCAGTAAGTAGCGGGAATTTACGCCAGTAGTTAGTAAGATTAAGGTCTTTACCGTTAACAGCATCTAAGGCGGCTAGGTGGAGTTATTAGTATATAATATAACAGTTGCTAGTCCGCTAAAATTTGTTTAGAACACAGCGAGGAACCTTCTTATAATTACTAGACCATAAGTGGGCCTTATTATTATTAGTAGTCCCTAGGTGGTCTATAATTATTATACCAACAACAAGACCTTTATAAACACCGCATACTACAAAATTAAGAAGTAGTATAAGGATAATAAGGTATTTATTAACCTTAAGAATCCTAAACAGAAAGAGAACTTCCAGCAACTTATTACCCTATTTAATATCAACAAAACTATACAGCGTGTCTACCGCTAGCGTACAGCCGATTACACGCCTATTTTGTACAGTATAGACGTTGACTTTAACATTGCTATCCCTAACTTCGCGGGTGCAATAAATATTAGTAGTACCAGTAATTATACCAAAGCATAAAACAAGGCTGACAGAGAGGGCGCCAATAATAATAGCTAGGACGGTGCCGGTAACAATAGCAAGAATAACAATAATAGAGAGGATGTTGGTGGCGTCGGAACACAAGGAGAGTAGTAAGAATAGATATTATAGATACTACTAGCAGCAAGACCCTTAAATAGGGACACTAAATAGAAGTTAAAAGCGGCAGTAGCTATAGGCCTTTAGCATTTATAATTTTACTACAGCACTAGATAAAATACGGCATATTACAACACTATATATTATAGCCGAATAGGATAGACTCTTAACAATTATAATCTCCAAAACAGATAAGCGCATTATGGTAAAGATAGCCTAATTTATAAAGTCTAGTAACCCTAATTTCTATCCCTTATAGGCTAGCGGTTAATTAATGCTAATCTATAATCTAGATTTTAAATACTTAACCAGTTAGATTATAGTCTAAATATCTTACTAATAACTACAACTAGTTAGCTAGCTGCGAGCTTTAGCCTTTATAGCTAACTAACTATATTAAGTAGATTGCTTACTATCCGCTAACTATTAAGCTGTCAGCTAGCTGTCCCAATTAGGTAAGTAGTATAGCTAGTAGAGCCTTTAGCAGAGCCTCTAACCCAGTTTTAGCGCGTACTGTATTTAACTAAGGATTTACTAATCTATAATAATTCTAGCTTAAAGCTAGACTCTATAATTAATTTCCCTAGCTACTAAAGCTTTACTAGGGGCTTAGCATGGAGCTCTACTAAAGGTTTTACTAGGAGCTCTACCAGAGAGGCTCCATAAAGCTCCCTTAAAGCTCTATATAGAGCTCTACCAAGACTCCATATAGAGCTCTATAGAAACTCCACATAGAGCTCTATAGAAACTCCACATAGAGCTCTATCAAAGTTCTACACGGAGCTCTACTAAAGCTCTATACTAAAGCTCTACACAGAGCTCTACCAAAAGCTTTAACTACTACTAAATCTTACTACTAAGGTAGCGAGCTGCCAGCTAGCTGCAGTCTTATAGCTAAGCTCGCTAACTGCTTACGTTATCAGCAACGCTAACAGTGACGCTGACTTTTAGATATACTAACCGCAACTATTATTAATTACTCTCCATATAGTATAGGCCGCCTCTATTTTTGCTAAACTATAATAACCCTAAATAGTATCTAATCCTTTTCTTGCTATAGCTGCCGCTAAGGCAACGCGACTTAACGCCTTCTTCTACTTATATCGGGTAGTTCCCCAACCTAGGCTATACTATTACTGGCATCAGCACGCCCTTACCATATCTTAAGAAACTTGTCGCTAAGGCTATAGGTCCTTAGAATAATACTTATCCCACCCTACTAGCTACTAGCTAGTAAAACACAGGACAAATATAATGTCTATATAATTGCCCCTAATAGAAGAGCCTATAGTAAAGGCGATTTGCTATACCACACCTAGATAACCTAAGATTATATATATAGATAATAATTTTAGGGCTTCCTAGTGCGATAGGAGGTCTTGCTATAAGGCAAACTTAACTAAAGTCACTATCTCCACATAGATTAGATTAACTATAATTAATTAATGCCTTCTAGCTCACCTAGCGAAACGTATCGCGCTAGTAATGGGGCTAGATAAACGTTAGCGACATATTATAATTAGGACGGACACTTGCATACCATCTCTATAGATAGCTGTAAATATAGCCTGGCCTACCCTATAATAAACTGCCTTTAATAGAGCAGCCCTTAAGGCCCTATCGTTTTAGATAGGCATAGTCTCTATATAGGCAGCCCATATCCACTCCTTATTACAATCTACCCCGGCCTCTAAAAACATCTTGACCAGTAGCTAATATTTAACTATATATAGGCCTTAAGGCGCATTAGGCAGCGACACCAGACTTAAGGCTACGTCTATACTTAGGACTAAGTTTGTACCATCTAGTTGCCGCCTACGAAGTAGTATAATAAGTCGTTTAAGATTGCAGCCGTAGTTCTATATATAGCTAAGCGGGGACAAGTTCTGCGAGTTTATAGCAGCTATATACCCCTTTTCCGCATCCACTATATAGTTAATGCTAGGCCGCCCTAGCACCTTTATCTTTTTATATATATTTAACTGTGCGCGGGCTAGCATGTTTTGTATAGCCTTATATACCTATGGCGCTGGTGCCTTCTTGTATTCTACCACTTAACGGATAACTTTCTGGATCACCTACTCACGCAGCAAATTATTTAGTTATCCGCGAAATGAAACATATAGGATACCATCCTTAATAATAACCTACTTAAAAGTCCGCTTAATAGTATTAAGTCTCTCCACAGTAATACCCAAGCCGGTAATAAGCTGCATATCTTTTTACGGGTCCACAGCGCTCACAGAGTTATACTACGCCGCATTTATGGTATACCGCTGTTATATATCACGTCCTATTGTAAAAGATAGTCTAGTATCTTAAGTAGGGAATAGTAGTATTTAGAATCCTATGCTTAGTATAACAGAGAGGCGGTGTAATATTAGCAATAAGTAGAGCCTCCTAGCCCGACGTAACGCGATCTGGCGCAAATTAGCACAAAATGTAGCGGATTGCGCTATCTAGCGCGTTAGTGTCCACGGACATCGCCATACTCTTGCTTATAACGTAGCACAAGCCATAAACACTACTTTAAACATACGGTTTTACATAGATATTATTTTCGGCCCCCTTCTAACTAAACTATAGCAAGTTATAGCTTAATGCGGCAATTTACAAATAAGCTCTATCTAGCGGCAATATAGAAAGTGTGGGACTAAAGTAAAAAGTATAGGCGGTCTAACCCGTTACAAATAATATTGTCTAAGAAAACAGAAACGGAAGAAGGATAGACACAAGGCCATTAATATTAGAGAGATAGACAACAATATACCCTTACACTATTAAAGCTTAGGGGAGCATTAGACAGCCTATTATAGGGCTAAGCTAGAGCAAGATAATAAGTAGTCACTTATATAATATATAGACAATAATGCACTATGCCATTAAACCTTAGAAGGGCATTAAATAACCAATTATAAGGCCGAATCGGAGCAAGATAATAAGTAGCCACCCATATAAGCTCTAGGCGATAATATTATTAATAAGCTAAATAATAGGGCTATAAATGTGCACTATAACAATAATTCTATAATATTTAATAGGGTGCACAACCTAGTAACAGTTAAGACCAATTAGTAAACTTTAACTAGAATATTTACGGACATCTTTTAAACCAAAACATTTAAAGAGGCTACTAGCTGCGCTGTAGGAAAGCCTCTAAGACGGAACTAAGGAAATCCGCAAACTGCGGACGATACTACGGCAGTATACAACATTATGCCGCATATTAAACGTACTAGCAGTGCACTAGATAAGACACCTCCCCTATTTTATCCTTTTAGCAGTGAGGCAGAATACGCACAGGTCTTATAGTAGGTAAGCCATAGGACTTCTAACCACGCTATTAATAAGTAGTTTAACAATATTAGGCTTTAGGGAATATTTACTAACTATTTTTCTTACTAGAGTGCTAAAGATGTTAAAGTAAAACTACTTTTAAAACGGATGCAATCCAAGAGCAAGTAACCGCAGTGGATTAAAATAATTATAACTATAGGGGACCAGCAGCTGCTAGTATGTTACCAAAATGCTCTAAAGATTATATCCCTTTTTATTAGTTATGGCCCTTTCTAAGGAGATATAACTTTCTCGCCAGTAAAGCAGTACTCGTTAGCAGGAACAAGAATATACAATAAGCTTAACACGGCAGACTAGTAGTAGGAGACGCAAGAGCAGCTACCGCTTGGCGCAACTATAGTGCTAATTATATTAGCCAGTAACAAGACCTAACTAACACAATACGCCAGCGGCAAGAAAGCATAGCCACTCTATATTTTAATTGGAAATATTAAACTACGCGTTTAATAATCCGTAAATTAACTAGCCCTATTACTACTTATATACCTCCCGGTCTATATACCTGGCAACCAAACAATACAACTAGCGGTGCAATATAAGACCCTTACGGCCATCCTTAAATATATACTTTAGCGACAACCCTACTACTTATACGGTCAAGCTAATAATGCCTATAGCGTTAGAGAAAGCTAGCAAAGAAGAAGTACATCTTCTATACACAGATAGCCAGGATTAACACTGCTTTTTACTTCTAGCTGTATTTATAGCTAATTATAAAGAACAGGTCACGCTTATAGGTATTAAAAGTGGCCGCAAATGTTTAATTTGTCACATATATATAAATAAACGGTATAATCTAACGACTGCCATCTAGCGGCTATAGCCGTTCTATATATACCAATTAACAAAAGACCAAATACGAATGCAGCAGGAAGGTTATAATACTAATAAAAAGGATAACTTGGATTATATTTAGCCGTTCTATAACTTTATATAGGGCCATAATCTATCTAATATCTATAAGATAATGGCGCCTAATTTCCTATACTAGGTGCTTAAAGGCCTCACTAGTGAACACCTTATGCACTAGATTAAGGGGCTTATACAAAGTAAAATATAGGCTAGAAAATATTGGGGCCTCGATATCCCGCGTACAGATGGTTACAGCTAGGAGATGTTAAATATTAATGCACTTATTACCACCTGCTTTGTATAGGTAGAGCGATTTACTAATATAATAGTATGGGATAGCTGGGCAAATATCAGCTAATAGATAGGAAAGATGTATAAATCTCTATTATAACAATTGGTCCCCGCCATAGCACCCTTACTAAAATAGAACAAAGGCGTCATGCTATTTATCCAGGCGTTTATGGACTTTACTATACTATCTTAATATATATTACACGACGAATTAACTATCCGGTACCTAGCAGCAGCTATTTATAAAATAGATAAAATAAAGGATATATTCCTTCCGTTTTAACTAAGCAAGGTAGGACTACCATACTTTAATATTTCTAAGCTATATGCTATTACCCACTATTTAGAGAGCATCTAGCAACTAGGAGCAATCGGAGGCATAAATACAGAATACTTAGAGCAAGCATATAAGCTATAGAAGGCATTCTACCGTAGGACTAATAAATGGAACAACTATAAAGAGCAGATGCTACGATATAACACTATGCATCTTAATATAATGCTTTGGAACGAACTCGAGCTATAGGCGTTAACTAATATAATTAACACGGCAGACCTAATAAGCGCAATATAGACAATATGACTAGGTCCTATAGTTAATATATACGCACATCGCTTGTATATATGGAACTTCAACAACTATATAGCTTAAACACTTTAAGATTAGAGAATCAACATATCTATCTAGCGTACGGTTAAGGAGGTATAGCGCTAGATAGAGATCACCAACCTTATATCTAAACTGGCCCCCTTTGTAAGGGAATGCTATAAGTAGATTAACAGAATCCGGCAAATAGACTAGGATATTAACCGACTAGAGGCCGATAATAATTAGGTATTAAAGATGCCCCTAAGCATCCATCACAGCGTTATATGCTATATTTGCTTTAGGAAGGACGCCACTAATACTAATAAGCTCAACAAGGTGTTTGCTTAATATACCCTATTATAGGCTAACACTAGAGCCCCCCGCTATAATGCTGTAATGGTGCGAGAATACGAGTAGGTAAACAACAGCTTCTATAGCAATAAAGTTAGGAGGCTTTGTCTGCTACTTACAATTTAGGATACTGGGTAATTAGATAGAGAGGGCAAATACCTAAAATACGCTAGTATATTAGTAGAGACCCTCTAAGTTTATAACAGTAGTAAGATTAATATAAGAACCGGAATACTTAGAGTGTAGAGCATAAAGCCATCTAGCAGTAGGACGAGACGCACGCTAAATACCCTCTAGATATACAATATTAACCATATTACGAGGCCCATCTTACTCGTGCCGACGGACATTAATGTTATAGACTATTTCTTTATAAATAACTATAGCGATTGGGATATATATAATACTATATATAACAAAGACTTCGAGCGAATAAATAGGGCATAGGTTAATATATATATAAGGAAACAGGCTCGCACTAGGCGGTAAATAAATATAACTTAGCCAAAATAGCGGCAAGTTACAACTAGCGGCGCTAGATTGCAATAAAGGGGTAGATTGCCGCGACTATAATAAACTAGAATATAATACTATTACATATCACCCTCTACGCGCTAGCTACCCTTTATATCCTATACACCGTACCCTCTACCTTAAAAGTAGGTAAATATTGTGAGGAACTAGGCTTCTGCGCGGTATAGAAAAAATATTATATAAAGTAGGACCCTATGCCATGGCAAGGTAATCTAATCGCCCCATTATAAAGCCTAATAAATAGTCAGGCCGCCCTCCCAACTTATTATTACAAGTTAGTTAAGGCTCTTTTCTATCTATACTTGGTAAGAAAACCCTAATTTATACCATAAAAGTTAAACGGGTTGTTATTTAAAGTATATTAGGTATAAGACTCTAGACCGTCTAGCGTCTTCTAGGGAAGTAAGGTGTATACAAAAGCTAAACAGTTCTACTAGACTGATATACTTATCCTCTATCTATCCCGTAAAAAAGTAAATAAAGACGCTATAAGTTAAGTAGTAGCTCCCAAGATAATCTAGATCTTAAAGGGGATAATATTAAGCTCTATACTGTAATTATCTCCGTTAAAAGGCAAGGCTGTTATTAATACTATTATATGCTACAGTATAACCTATTATCGTTAATTTTAATAACATTATCCTAACGGATAGTTCTGTTCTTGTTAGATAAAAGCCTATAAACCCTAAGTAACCCTAGGACATCCAAAACCTACACTTAAAAGAAACGCATACGTTACTTAAACGAACAACCGCTATAGGATGACTTTAGATAACGTATAAAGCAGCTACTTAGCCTGGTTAATATAAAGATATATAGTATCGCTCAGACACGTCTTGTTGTATATATAATAACAGGCTCTATGCCCAAAAAGCTCTATCTCTCTCCCTAGCTAGAAATAAACATAAGCGGTCTAAACACACTAATAAAGCAGACGTGGAAAGAGGTAATTACTATTATAGACTATTACAAAGACCCAATAAATAGAGCATTGAGTATGCCATTAGGGCCAGCGGTATGCAAGGTTCGCAGTCCTTAGATTTAGTAGCACTATGCTAACCAGTTTTCCAGCTATACAACCAACTTAGCGTGTTTTGGTGTACTATAATAAATATAGTACGCGATACCGTTGCTAGAAGCTATAACTGCCTTAAACTAGATACTAAGGTTATAGCAAAGGAAGTAGAGGAACTACTTAAGGATAACCGCTTTATGCTTGGTGGCCTAGTTAGTACTCTGCCTTTTACTATACCTAACTAACTAAGGCTAGGATAGAGAGACAAGATTTAGGGCGCTAATTATCGCACGCTATATTAAGCGCGTGTTCTTTAATACTAGGCCAAGGTTACTTGCCCTTAATAAGAATAGTACTAACCTGTTCTCGCCTATTACAGCCAATACGATATGGCTTATATGCGTAGCGATTTAATATACGCTTAAGGACTATAAAAGCGGAATATAAATTATTTATAAGTTTAAAGCCAACGCCACAGTTATAGGTAAAACTATGGGAAGCCTCTTACTATACTTACTAAAGCGTATTATAGATAGTTGGGAGTGACTATAGAATACCTAGAAGAGCTACTAACCCAAGCGTAATAAAAGGCTATGTAGGCTACTTCTATAACAAGTTAACAAGATACGGAATATAACCAGAGATAAGATGCTATAGACTTAGTAGGCAATTAGCGATCCTTTTAAGGATACTACAGAAGATCTAGAGGAACTAGATCCCAAGTATAATAACAGGTTTACTTAATGACCGCATACTATAAGTATAAATATATAATATTACATTAATCGCGTCGCAACGTCATATCGCAATACTTGCTGTATGCTATAGCACTTTGCCGCCGTTTCCTATTTTACAATATCCCGCCATTTTAATTGTTGTACGCGGGCTAACAAAGATAATATAATAGGACAACAGTAGCCCAGCGCATTTGTTGCTAAGAATAAGCCCCAAAACTATATATAAGGTCTCCTTCTCGCAGTATACTAATAAGACGATTTTAATGCCATATAACTATAATATTAATGCCATTAAAGCGCTCCTTAAACAAATTTAAAGTGACAATAAACAGGAAACAGGAATTAATTACCGCATCTTACAGTATATATTCGCCGGCAAGTCCGAGGTTATAGATATTACAAATAGTGCTATACTAGAGAATATAAAGGCCCGCCTACAGAGTGGAGATGGATGGGTAATACTAGAACTTGCTAACAAAGAGGATAAGAGTAGAGAAGGCAGCGGAATAGATAGGGAAAACAATAGCGACAAAGAGGATAAGAATAGAGAAGGCAGTAGAATTAACAGGAAAAATAATAGCGAGAATAAAGACGATTAGGGGTTTAGTAGTATAGTGCTACTATTACGGCGGAACTAATGTAAATATTAAACTTAAAATAGTAGGTTAACTAAAGGGCGTTATTAGGCGTATTAAGGTTATACTATACTACTATTAGGTTAAAATGTGTTCTTTATATAGTGTGTGCTAGGCGTGTAGAATAAGCAGAGAACACCAACTGTATAGAATAAGCAAAGGGTACTAACTGCGCAGACTAAGCAAAGTATACCAATTACGCGGAATGGGTAAATACTACCAACCATATAGACCGAATAAATACCATTAAGTGCGCGGGATAAACACTTAATAACAACCGCGCGGGAAGAGCAACACTTATCTATTGCTTAAAGTAAGCAAAGTATACTAATTACGCGGAATAGGTAAATACTACCAACCGCGCAGACCGAGCAAATACTATTAAGTGCGCGGAAAGAGCAACGCTTATCTATTACTTAAAGTGAGCAAGATATACAGAATACGCAAGGAGGGCATTATACGTTAATTACGCATTAAGTGTAAAAAAAGCTTAATAGAATAAAGGCACCACTTAACCGGGTAGCTGCAAATACGCAATTAGCTGCACCGCATTATTGGTTTCTGTTAAATGCGGCAGTATGCCGCTCCTTAGTCGATACCATACGCTACACGTTGCAATGCGCGAAATGCGTATTTGGCCGCCAAATGCTGCCAAATGCTGCAAAAATGCTGGTAAATTTTTTCCTGACGTAGGAGATAAGGCATAGGTGTTAATAAAGAACTAGAAGACCTAGAGGCCAAGCTATAAGCTAGACTACTAAATAGCTAGCCCCTATAAGATCCCTAAAAAGGTAGGGCACTTTTTTAAGGTTAAGCTACTAGAGTTAATAAAGATCTATATTATGGACGCTTTAAGTACTATACTATAACTACTTAGAGAGGAGTTGGAGGAAGCTAGTTAGTTAATAAGGGCATAATCCAGAATGGATCCGGTAGAACTATATAATAAGGAATGGTAACTAAGGTCACGTAATATAATCTGTGTAATCTATATAATCTATAAGATCTGTAATAGAGCAAATAGAGTAAACAGAGTAGACAGAGCAAGGACTTTCTTAGGCGTATGGTTGTATATTTAAGGACCCACGGTCTCTACTTAGATAGTTCCTTTCTTTATAGTAAATCTTAGAATACAATTAGAGTTAATCTATTAGGCAACTACTCCACTAGTTATTATTTGTACTTGTTATATTATTGGCTTCCTATTTACCTATATACCTAGCCTATTAGCGAGTCTACCGTAGTATTCCCTATAAGGCTTCGTTATATATTTACTACTAAGGTTATAGTATTAACAAAGTCGAATAATATGCCACTAAAAGCACTAGTTATAACGCCATCTATAGTAGCTATGACCTTAGGGTTAGGAGGAGACACTAGTATAAAAGATACTAATTCGCAGCTAGTTACGGTGGGTTAGTTATAAGAAATAGTTAATCGTTTAATAGATAATAATTAAATACTTAAAGATAGAATTAATAGAATTGGAGCAGCTAAGGTTAAGTTACCCTTAATTAAATAATTCTTAGGGGAGAAGTTAAAACTTAAAAGGTTCCTTACGCAAATGCACTTTAAGGTTATATAAAAAGGAGTAAAGTTGGCAATACCTATAAACTAAGTAGTATATATAGAACTGTTCTTAACTAGAAGAGCACTTAACTGGTTTAAACGGAATAACAACTACTAACTAAGAAGTACGGTTTATATTTGCTAAGTAGAACAGGTTTATAAAAAGACTTATATAGATATTCGGAGACCTAGAAGCAATAACTATAGTAGAAAGAAAGCTTTAAAACCTAGTATAACGTATTTTAGCGATTAAGCATATAGCCTAGTTTCAGACACTTATAATATAAGTTAAGTAAAATAATAAGGCGCTTATGGTATAGTATAAATAAGGACTTAAGGCTAAAGTCTAGGACGTAATTATCCTAATGGAAGATGCGGAAACTCTAAGGGAGTTAATAGATTAGTTAATTAAGATTAATAATAGGATCTATTAAAGGGAACAAGCTAAGAAAGGATAAGATAGAGTTCTATAGTTGTATAAGGCGCAGAGTATATATTAATAGACGCAGAGTTAAAAACTATAGAATGGTGGGCTAGAGCTAATGGACTTAAGCGGCACTAAAGAATTTAAAAGATAAAATAAAAAACTATAGAAACCTAGGGATTAAGGATTAAGTAATTATAGGACTAAGAAGCAGAGGCTAAACTTGGGATCTTAGCAGTAGAAGACGTTTAGGCAGGCTCTATAATGGGAAAAATAGTTTAAAAAAGGAGCTTATATAAATTGTGGGAAATAGGGTCATTTTGCTAGAGACTATAAAGGTAGTTAAAGTAACCACGCAGTAAAAGGCACCAAGTTATTAGAGTATAATAATATAGATATAGGAGTATTGCGCAGGACTAAGAAGTGTTCCATTAAACACTTTATATTTTGTTATAATAACGCATGCTGAATTTATAAGGACGCTAAGTACGGCGTAAGCTATTAGCTATAGGAGCTAGAGTTAAAAGAACTTAAAGGAACTAAAGAGTTAGAAGAAGAATAAGATTAACTTTATAAGCTAGATTAAGATATTATAGTAACGTGCAGATAAAGATTAGTAACTATAATAATCGAGTTGGAGTACTTATTAATTAATAGCAATAAGGAAAAAAAAGAGGCTAACTGGGGGTACTTAAACCTTAATAACGTAATAGAAGTAGAGACTAAGACCACTATAGAACGTGGACTAGTAATGGGTATTATAACACCATTGGATACAGTATCTATTACTTTATAAGACGGAAGGAGCAATACCTAAAGAAGGTTAAGTAAGCAGTAAACTGCTAGTGCTAGCTTACCACTTAATAAAGATAAAAGGCTAAAGGCTTAAGATTCTTAAGACAAGATAAGAGATACTTAAGATTCTTAAAGTAAAATAAGATATACCTAAGAACCCATAATGGATGAAAACTAATGGGAAAGGGCAGTAGCTTAGTTTAAAGATAAATAAATAAGCATGAGATAAATGTTCCTAGGGAGCTAAGATTTTAAAGAATAAATAAGGTCTATAACAGTTCCAGATAAACGTAGTATTTAGCCTAAAAGTTAAAAAGTTAACACGGTGATTAAGAAGTAAGATAACTTTAAGGATCCTTTTAGAAGAAGAAAGCTAAAAGAAAGTATAGATAAGTTTAGGTAATAAATTATTATATAGTAAGAACAGAAGCTAGACTAAAGATTAGCTATACTAGGATGTATAAGGGACAGAGCACCTATATAAAAAGCTATAAATAGGCTAAGGGTAGGAACGCTAAGAGCTAAGTGATTAGATAAACTGGAATAAGAAAAGGATCTAGGGATTCTAACTAGATTTGTAGAATAATATACTAAAGGTTATAACAACGCAGTAATAAAGAGATACTTCCTTACGGACAGGTTGTATACACTTAGTAAGCTATACTAAAAGTAGTATAAGCAAAGAGGAAATAATAAGTAGGAAGATTTCTATATATAGCTAAATAAGAAAGTTATACTAGACTAAGTAATATTTAAGAAATAGATAAGCTATATAAAAGGGGTGTTAGTTATAATATTAAAGAACCTAAAAGAACGGGCTAAAGACTAGAGAGAAATAATATAGATATTGGTATTAGTAAACAATATGGCAATATTTAGGTTAATATAGAAAAGGTTTAAACTAAAGGATAAAGATAAGCTAAGAGTTAATCTAAAACACCTAGCGTATTATATATTGGCATAGATAGCATATATAGATAATATATATAATATGCATAGGATACCTAAGGATAAATATTATAAGTATCCAATAAGGATATATTAGATAACGGATGAAAAGTAATACAAAGACGCTAAGTATATACATAGTTGGCACCTAGTAGAAGTTTAGGAGTTAGGCGACTTAATACTTTAATCTAGAAGGTTCCTTACGGAAGAATGCCTAGATAGATAATAGTAGTAGGAGTACCTAGAAAACACGTGTCTATAGTATATTAAAGAAAAGAAACGAACTAAGTATTGGCTATAAAAGAACTAAGTATAGTTAAGATTAAATATCTAATATTTAGGAAAAGCGGATGCCTATAGGACTAAAGGGAGCTAATAGTAGAGCCTTAGACCCTTAAAGGAATTATAGGTTAACACCTAAATTTATAAGTTAAATGGCAAGATTAAAAGTTTAAAACGTTAGTAGATAGTGGAGTAATAAGAAACTATATATTACTAGTAGCAGTAAAAAGGATAGGGTTACCGCATAGATAGAAGAAACACTTGTACCTATTAATAACAATTTTAGGAAATCTAATAGCCTATAGAGGAGGTATTATTAATCTTAAAATAGAACTAATTTAGTTAACTATTAAAGGAAGACCTATTAAGATGTTTTTTAATGTCCTACTATTAGGAAAGGATAAGGCGATATTAGGAATGCCTTAGTTATAGAAATATAATCTAAGAATTAATTAGGTTATAGGTTAGGTTAATATTAAGAATATATAATAACGTAAGATATAACAGCAAACTAAAATGGTGTGGTATTAAGTTAGAGTAATATATAAAGAGACTAAGTAAGGCTTAAGTCGTATACTAAAGAGATACCATAAGTATGGTAAAAGGCTATGGAGCCTAGAAAGTAAAAAGCTGTTAGAATACGTAGCATAGGATTATAAGATAGAGTTAGAACCAGAAATAAGTTTAAAGTTTTTTTTAATTTATAAGCTTACTAAAACCGAGTTAGTAGCGCTTAAGGAGTTTGTCTAAGAAAACCTATAGAAAGGGTATATTAGACCATTATAGTTATTAGCGGGATATCTAGTATTGTTTATCCTAAAGAAAAACAGGAAACTTAGGATATATATTAACTATAGACAGTTAAACAGCATTATAAGAAAGGATAGGTATCCTTTACCCTTAATTAGCAAAATTTAGGATAGGATAGGTAATGCGCAGATCTTTACAAAAATAGATCTAAGGTGGGCGTACTATTAGATTAGAATTAAGGAAGGAGATAAATAGAAGGCAGCCTTTAGGTTAAAAGAAGAACTATATAAGCTGTTAGTAATGCAGTTTGGGCTTATAAATACACCAGCTATATTTTAGAAAAGAATTAATAATGTGTTAGGAGAACACCTTAATAAGTTTATTATAGTATACCTTAACGATATTATTATCTACTTAATAAGTAAGGAAGAGTATAGAGAACACGTTAAATGGGTCTTAAAGAGATTACAAGAAGAAAAGATACTAGTAGCAATTAAGAAACGCGAGTTCTTTACCAGGAAGACCAATTTTATTAGATTTATTATTAAACTAGGAAAAATTAGTATAGACCTAAAGAAAGTAGAAGCTATAGTAAGTTAGCAAGAACTAGAGAATATTACGTAGTTAAGGTTGTTTTTAGGGGTTTGCAACTACTATAGAAGGTTTATAGTATAATGGTTAAAAAACAGCAAGCCGTTTATAAGACTTATAAAAAAGGAGGAACTGTAGATGTAGGGCAGTAAGTAAAAGAAACTATTTAGGGAACTTAAGGAGTTGTTTACCTAGGATCCAATTCTTAAGATTTACTAACTAAAGTTAGATATAGTTATGGAAACAGATGCATTAGACTTTATATTAGAAGTATACCTACTATAGAAGTATCCAGACAGATGGCACCTAGTAGCGTACTATAGTTAAAAAATAACACTACTAGAACTAAACTATAATATCTATAATAAGGAGTTGTTAGGTATAGTTACAGCGCTTAAGGAATAGAGAGTATTCTTACAAGGCATAGAGAAACCATTTATAGTTAAAATAGATTATAAGAACCTAATGGGGTTCTTAATAACAAAAGAGCTTAATTATAGACAAGTTAGGTGGGCGGAAATGCTTACAGAATACTATTTTAAGATTTAGTATACCAAAGGTACTAAGAACGCGAGAGTAGATACACTTAGTAGAAGGCAGAGTTATAGAGTAATAAAAAGTTATTAGGCGCTATGTTAAGAAAAGACGAAGACGGATTAATTAGGTATAATTATCTAAAACTAGCGGCCACGATAGAAGAACTAGAACGAGTTTATAAAACGCTAGAAAGTGAGTAGTTATAGAGAATCTAAGAAGTATAGGGTGAGGATCCAGACTTAGAGCAGTATAAGCACTAAGAAGCTATATATATACCAAAAGTAATCACAAAGGAGTTTATTAGTAAATTCTATAAGAGAATAACTTAAGGACACAACGGAGCTATAGGTTTAGTGTTAAGGCTTTAAAAGGAATATATTGTTTAAGGAATCTAGGGATTAGCAAGATAAGTTATAAAGGAATATCCAGATTATTAGAGAAATAAACTAATAAGGCATAAGCCGTATAGAGGGCTATAACCTATTAAAACACTAGAAAGACTATAGGAGGTTATATTATAGGACTTTATTATAAAGCTACTAAAGTTAAAAAACCCTATTACTGGAGAGGATTATAACGTAATCCTTATAATAGTAGATAAGTTAACTAAGTAGGGCTATTTTATAGCGTGCATAGAAGAAATCTTAGTAGAAGATATAGCCAAAATCTATATTAAAGAAGTGTTTGCGAGATATAGAGCACTAACGAAAATTATATTGGATAGAGATCTAAGATTCGTAGTAGTATTTTAGGAGGTATTTTTAGCTAAATAAGGGGTTTAAGTAGTAATATTAATAGCATATCACCTATAAACAGATGGTTAAACGGAGAGACTAAATTAAACGTTAGAACAGTACTTAAGATATTATGTTAATTACGTATAAAATAATTGGGTATTGTTACTACTAGTTATATAGTTTATATATAATGTAATACCATAGGAAGGGATAGGCATATTACCTTTTAAGGCGAATTATAGGTATAAGCTAAGAATGTTATTGTTGCTATAATAAGTAAAGAAGATAAGTAGTATAGCTAAATAAAGAATGGAGAACTTAATAAATCTTTATATATACCTTAAGGAAATAGCGAAACTAGTATAAGAAAGAATAAAAAGGTACTATAATGCTAAGAGATCTAAGGGACTAGATCTTAAGGAGGAAGATAAAGTGTGGCTACTATATAAAAATTTTAAAAGCTAATAACTAAGTAAAAAGTTAGATTATGTTAAACTAGGACCGTTTATAGTTAAAGTAAAGATCTTAGAAGTTATATATAGACTTAATTTACTAGAAAAAATAAAGATCTACCCTATATAATATGTCGCAATGCTAGAGCCAGTATATAGAGGCGTTAAATCACTAGTGTATAAGGCAGATACATATAAAGGATAAGAGGAAGACAAATAGGAAGTTTTTAAGATTATTAGTTATAAGGACGTTAATAACAAAATATAGTATAAGGTTAAGTGGATAGGCTACGATAAGACTACCTAGGAGCTACTAGATAACTTAAAAAACGCTATAAAAAAGGTATAGGAGTATTGAAAGAGAATAGGTTAGGCAGCATTAATAAGGAAGGATTATTAAAGAATAAGCTACCTAAGGGGGACTTAAGAGGAGCACTTGCTAATATATTTAGAGTTATTTCCCTTTCTATTAAAAGAGAATCTGTTCTTTTATTGCTAAGTTCCTAAAGGCCTTATTCTATAAGTTTCCACTCTTTAGAATAAACCTTCTTACGCACCTTTTTAAGACAAATTAACTGAGTGGACGCAGTAAGACGAGAGTTAAGAGCCCGTTATTAGGTAGTAGTAGCCTTTTATTTAGCGTTATAAGAATAACAAAGCTTAGCCAGCGCTCCTAAGAGCTTATTATTAAGTTTTGCAGTGGTAGATTAAACCTAGGACCCTAGTAGCAATTAATAAGGGTACTTAAAGACTGTTAAGAATAATAGGGCGCGTATACTTAGTATTAGAAACTAAGTAAACGTCGCGGGACAATTAAATGTTTACTTTAGTGCACTCTAAATAGGAAGAGGGTTGCCAAGACATAGGGCTTACTAGTGCAATATAAACTAACCCCTCTTTTATATAATAAGAATATAGAGACGACATTACTTTATTAAGGGATAGTATTGTAGTAACGGTATAAGACTAATAAGCTATAAAAGAAGAAGAAGGAGCCTTAGGTATAATAAGTAATAATATTATTATTATTCATTGCTTAACGTCCAATTCGGATCCCTGTTAGGCCCACGCGGACTACTCCTTATATACATATAGGGAGAAAACTCTATTTGAGAAAACCCCGTGATCCGTCTCCCCGCCTTTTAGGGCTCGCTTATAAGTCGCCTGCGAGTCACTAGTGGTGCTCTACTACCTTACTTTTTGACCTCCTTAGGAACCACTGCTGCCGTAACAAACCTACGGACGCGCTAGTATTACATACTGTACTCTACTCCTGTAGAGTTATTAGGGGGCGCCTATTACTCGCCCCTTTGCCTTCTATTACTATTTCCTTTGCAACCCGGAACTGGTCTAGCATATTTTAGCCAATAAGCCACTGGGTAGCCGCCTTAAGGCCTTTCTATGTTAAGAGTAGTGTATTATAGTTTTCTATGCCAGCTGCTAAGAGCATTGCTTCTTGGCCGGTGCGTAAGGGGCATAATAGTATTACGTGTTTTGGTGTCTGTCTTAGCCAGCCATATTTGCACCTTAGGCTACCTACTAGGACACCCACCTAGTAAAGCCAATCTTTTAGTCCTATTATTCCTGTCCTTAAGAGTGTTGCTATTATATTTTCCGCCTTTATTAGGCCCTCTTAGAGCCCTTAGGTATTTACCCCCCATAGTATTACCTATGCTATAGCTTGGGTTCCCCTTGCCTAAGTCTACCTCTATACCTTTAACTCCTATTTATCTCTCCAGCGTTGGTCTAACCAGTATTATATTACGGTAGATGGTTTTCCAGTACTCTTTTATGCTCTACTTTAGCTCCTTTCTCTCCCTTACTGTTGTCTTTGCTGGCCTCTTACGCGTCTCCCTTTCTCCTCTATATAGGCCTGGGCCTTAGCGCCGCACCATTCTTCTTCTACTTTCTCTACCTGTTTTCCTAATATATCTTCCCTATTGGGGTTGTTGGTTTCTTCTCCTACAGGGCACCCTAGGGTCCCTCCATAGTTTGTTTAGGCGTGTCTTGATATACTTTATGACGTTAAAGTTGCGTTTCTTTTACACCCTTTGCATTGCATTGGCTTCAATATATAGTTATAGGGGGGGAATATTGGCTTCCTTCTCGAGCAGTGCTGTGGCCGTTCGCTTATACCCGCCTGTTATACTCCTAAGGCAGGCTGTTTGGACCTTTTGGAGTGGTTTAAGGAGTGATTTAGGGGGGCCT
>Ga0307507_10003473_pt1 | contig 30449 bp, 9 predicted proteins | sample 7_EM_MG_FD_207223 | JGI IMG/M metagenome (GOLD analysis project Ga0307507, IMG submission 207223) | Populus trichocarpa ectomycorrhiza microbial communities from riparian zone in the Pacific Northwest, United States - 7_EM | ecosystem: Host-associated > Plants > Roots > Unclassified | place... | reverse complement strand
TATAAAGATAAAAATAAGAACAGTTATAATATATTATTAAAATTAGTAAATTTATATTAGGGTAGTATTAGGGCAGTAATAGGGCAGTAATAGGGCAGTAGTAGGGCAGTAGTAGGGCAGTAGTAGGTAGTAGAGGGCAGTAATAGGCAGTAGAGGGCAGTAATAGGCAGTAGTAGGGCAGTAGTAAGGCAGACTAAGTTTAGAAGGACAAAAGCCCGCCATAGGCGCGAGAATTCCGTTAAATTTCCCCAAGGAACCAAATTACTGGCTGTAAGTTAGTAATTTAGAAATTTTCCTTGGAAAATTTAACGGAATTCTCGTCTTATATATACTAAATTAACTTCTGACTTAAGTGTTTAATTGGTTAAATTGATTGGTTCTTATTTGTTGGGTTACGTATAGGGACCGTGCTACCCCATTAATTCGCGACCGAGCGACTTTAATACTTGCACTTGCGATGCACCCTTTAATATTACCTAAATAAATTTTCTATTGGTATAGATTTATAGATCTTGCGAAGCGCTTTAAAATGGTATTACTTTTATCTAAATATCCCAAGGTTAAGTAATATTATACTGATGTAAAGTTTCGGAGCTCTACGGAGAGGATTTTAGGGGGGCGTGCACGGAGCTCTGCAAAAGCTCTACACAAAGCTCCGTGAAAACTCTACACAATACTCCATAAAAGCTTTATACGAAGCTCTACTTAAAGCCTATCTGGAGCTCCAAAGCTCTACTAACATGCAGCACTAATATACTAGGAAGTCTTATAACCGTCTCTACGACGGCTCTGCCATCGCCCGTACAGTCGCCTATACGATCGTCTGTATAAACGGCTCTGCATCGTCCGTATAAACGGCTCTACATCGTCTCTACAAACGGCCCCGCATCGTCTCTACGAACGGCTCTGCATCGTCTCTTCGACGGCCCTGCATCGTCTCTTCGACGGCCCTGCATCGTCTCTGCGACGGCCCTGCATCGTCTCTGCAACGGCTCTACCATTGCCCGTACAGTCGCCCGTACAATCGTCTTTACGACGGTTCTGCAACGGTTCTACAACAGCTCTACAACGGCTCTGCAACGGTTCTATAAACGGCTTTGCAACGGTTCTACGAATGGCTCTGTAACAGCTCCACAATCGGCTCTGCAACAGCTCCACGAACGGCTCTACGACGGGTCTACCACTGCCCATACAGTCGCCCATACAATCGTCGGTACGAATGGCTCTGCATCGTCTCTACAAACGGCTCTGCAACAGGTCTACAAATACTCTACAAACGGCTCTACAAACGGCCCTACGACGGCCCTACGACGGCCCTACGACGGCCCCGCAACAGCTCTAGAACGGCTCTACGAATGACCCTACAAACGACCCTACAAACGGTTCTGCAACGGCTCTACGACGGCTCTACGAACGACTCTACGAACGGCTCTACGAACGGCTCTACGAACGGCTCTACAGCGGCTCTACAGCTGCTCTACCAACGGCTCTACAACGGCTCTACAACTGCTCTACGACGGCTCTACAGCTCTCCAACGGCTCAGGGGGAGCCGTGCACGGAGCTCTGTCCAGAAACTGTCACGTGCGTACATACCTACGCGTACACAACCACCGCGTATACAACCACCGCGTATATAACCACCGCGTACACAACCCTTATTACTACCACTACTCTATGGATCTCCCCCTTAACCGCTTATTTTGTGCCCGTTGTTATTGCGCTAGGTCTATTTCTGAATACCCCTTTAATTCTAACGGTCTCCACCTTACTATATGTATTTACTGCCAGTATGGGCGGAAGGAGAAGAAGCAGGCCCAACAGCCTCCGCAATAGCCTCCGCAGCAGCCTCCCTAATAGCCTCCGCAGCAGTCTCCGCAACAGCCTCCGCAATAGCCTCCGCAGCAGTCTCCGTAACAGTCTCCGCAATAGCCTCCGCAGTAGTCTCCACAACAGTCTCCACGCTACTGCTCTAGTTGTAACCAGCCGCGCCAACCCTTCCAATTTGGTTAGTTTAAAACTTGCAAGATCTGCCGTATAAATAAGAAAGCTCTACGCCAAAGGTCTAAGCAGACGCGGTCATATAGCCTACAGAATCAGCACCGGCCTTTATTACAGGAGTTAGCACAGATACATCTACAGCAATGGGTACAGCAGGCTGGTGAAGAGGAGGTTTATACTACCGCACGGATATCTAGGGCTGGAAACCGCTCGATTGGTTTAAGCGGCGGCCATTAACTATAAATGATTACCTTCAGGAGATTAAGCTATAGGAGCAGCTACAACAACAAGAGCAGTATAAACAGCGCAAGCAACGTCAGGAACAGCGCCGGCAGCTTTGTTAGCAGCGGGTACACGAGCACCAGCGGGTACAGGCTATACATCAGGTGCAGAGGCAGGAGCAGCAGCAACAAGAGCAAGAGCGGCAGCAGCAGCGGGAGGAGGAGGAGGAGGAGGAGCTAGGTAGTGGCGACTGGGACGATAACGGCTGGGACGGTCGCTGGCAGCCTAGACGGTAGCGGCCAAAGCAGCAGCTGGAGCAGTATCTGGAGCAGTAGCTGGAGCAGTAGCTGGAGTAGTAGCTACGGCAGCAGCTATATTAACAGACACGGGAACAGATACGGATAGGCAGCGGTGGCAGCGGTGGCAGCAGTGGCGGTGGCAGCAGTAGGGCATTAGCAGGGCAGTAGCAGGGCAGTAGAGGGTAGCTACTTAGTTTTTAAAAGGACTTTATCCCTAAAGGACAAAAGCCCGCCGCAGGCGCGAGAAATAAGTAAACTTTTCCAAGGACCAAATTGCGGGCTGAAAGTCCGCAATTTGAAATTTTCCTTGGAAAATTTGCTTATTTCTCGTACTTTATAACTATAAAACAGCTAAACTAATGCTAAGTACGCTAGAATAAGTTCCTCTCTAGTTTTAACTTTAAAATTATATATAGGCCAGGAGTATAAGGTACTAAGCCTAATAGCCTAATACGCCGCTTATAAGACCTTCCTTAGTCTAAAGATGACCCCCGCAACCAGTTTCAACAATAGATAATCCTAAAAGTACGAAATTTAGCCCTAGGCATACTACCTACGATAGAGCTAACTATACCTTAGCTTTATATAACAGAACTAGAGTTACCTTCTAAAATTAACAAGCTTATTACCACGGCATATAACACCTCCATTAACCTATTACTGCACCAACTTATTACTATAAAGACTGCCAGCACCTATATAATGCCTACTAACCTCCAAAGCTTAGGCTAGATTAATATAGCAGCCTTAGAAGTAAAAGAGAATAGGCTCTATTATAGAGGCCGCCTATTTATTCCCAACTTAGAAAATCTATAATGGTAACTAATTTAAATGGCCTATAACCTCTAATTAAGCGGCTACCTAGGTAAAGAAGAAATCTATAAGCTTCTTAGCCGATACTACTTCTGGCTTAAAATAATAGACTTAGTTAAACGCTTTATAGGCGCTTGCTATAGTTATAAGCGCGCTAAGGCCTTTAATATAAAGTACTAAGGACTACTATACCGTCTACTAGTACCTATATAATAATAGGTAGATATTGCTATTAATTTTGTTATTAACCTACTACCCTGCAAATAACGGGGCCGTACCTACAAGAATATCCTTATAATAATATGCCGACTTATAAAAGAGCGCCACTATATCCTAACTAAAGGTGTAGCTATTAGCAACGTCACTAACGCCTTCCTCTATAAAGTCTACTAATTATATAGGTTACCTAACTTAATTATGTCCGACTAAGGTATATAGTTTGACTTTAATATATAGAGACAAATCTGCTAACGCCTTGGCATTTCCGTTAAGATATCTATATCCTTCCACTATAAAACTGCTAGGTAACTAGAAAACGCTAATACTAGTATAAAAGCGTACCTATAATAGGTAGTTGCCTATAGTTAAGATAACTAGGTATATTACCTTCTACCAAATAAATTCGCTATAAATAACTACGTCTTAACTACTATAGGGCTTATCCCGTTCTTTGTGAATAAGGGTTATTATCCCTAATCTAGCATAGAGCTACTAGAACCTATTAAAAAGAAATTGCTATATAGAAAACGCCTTAAGATGCTACTTACTAACCAGTATATAGACCGCATGAAAAATCTACTTAACTACTATAAGGGAGAAATGGCCTAGGCTTAAGCAAAGCAGGCCTACTTTACTAACTGTTATAGAACGCCACCACCAGAGATGCATATTGGCGACTAGGTATAGCTAGATATACGTAATATCTCTACGCAGAGGCCTATAAAGTCACTTAATTATAAGAACCTCAGCCCCTATCTAATTAAACAAGTTATTAATAGGGGAGCCGTATATAAGCTAGAGCTCCTACCTGCCCTAGCTACCCGCGGGATATAGCCCATATTTCACCCATGGCTACTATACCTTTACTAGCCTAACCCCCTACCGGGATAGATATAGCCTAAACCCCTACTAGTACTAATCTAAGATAAGAACAAAGACGAGAACTATAAGGAATGGACCGTTAAACAAATTATTAACTCTAAATACTTTAGCAAAGGCAGAGGACGGCGGCTCTACTATAGAGCTATCTACACAGGATTTAACATAGATTAGCCAGATTAGCAACTATAGGAAGACTTTAAAAATGTAAAGGACCTAATTAGCGATTTTTACTACGCGAACCTATAGAAACCGGGCCTAAACAGAGATTTTATACCTAATCCTCTATGGGAGCCCTTATAGAGTTAAACCGTTATATATTACCACATAAGGGCAAATTGCCGTTAGGTTGCTGTAGATTGCTATTACATAATAGCAAAATGCGATTACGTGAGTAGAATATTAATAAGATGTCTAGGAACTTTAACTAACGGTTAAAGTTATCTAATTAGTTAGATTTTTAGGTACCAAGCCTTATTATATAACATTGTTTTAAGCCCTTAGTAATACCCCCTTACTTTTCCTTCTCTATACCTTAAATATCCCTTCTATATGTATATAGTAACCACAGCGTTGCTGGAGCTCCGCCTCTATAAGAGGGGGGGTAGTGTTACGGAACCCTATCGTAGGGGCCTCCATAGGAGAGCCCCGTGCTCTCGCGTACACCTCGCGTACAGCTTACGTCAGCTATGCGTAGGTATATCACCTCCTTACGCCCTCGACCCTTATAATCAATTGCGCAATGTCTTATAGACTCCCCGAATACATACGTTCTGTAGCCATTGCCCCCGTCCCATAACATTAAGCTTAGTATAGATTTTAGCTTAGCTAAGCCGCTTAAGAGTTTTATATATAAGCGGTATAGGGTATTGGTTCTTAATTATAATAGCGTTAAGTCCTTTATAGTTAATATAGAATTAAATACCTCCTTTTAGCTTCTTAGTAAGGAGGATAGGGGCGGCTACTAGGGATATACTAGAATAAATAAATCCTTTATTAGGGTGCTTATTAATATACTTTTTAATAACTAGAAGTTTGTCTTTTAATATTAAATAGGGTCTCTTATAGAGTGGCGTTTTTCCTTATTCAATATTAATAGTATAGTTATTAAGTTAATATAGGGAGTATATCTACGCTCTTTTATAAGTATATATTAATAAAGTTATAGTACCTCTTAGGGAGGAGCTTGCGGAGTTTCTCATTAGTAAGTCCTTTTTTAAGCTTTATAAACTTCTTAAAGTCTAAAGGTAAAAGTCTATAAAGTTCTATAGGGGTATTATCTTTTAAAAAGTTAATTATATTTATTCTATTACTATAAAGGACGTAGTTCTATTTTGTTTTAAGTTTATATAGTTATAATTAGGAAGCTATAGAGATGGTTTAGTCTTTTTTATATATTATACATTAGAAGGCCGCGGCACTTATATAGTGGTAGTTAGTTATAAGTAGGAAAATAAGGGGTTCCTTAGGTTGGTATCTTAGGGAGTAAATAAAGGCGGCTAAGCTATACCCTAGGTAAGTCTCTCTACTATTAGCAACTTAGTTAATTAAGGCACGAGTATAGTAAGAGGGACGCGCAAGCCTATATAATTGGATTATCTATAACTAAGGATCTAAAGCTAGAGAAAGGAAAGGAGAAGAATAGTAGTGCCGCTTAAGGTTTTATACGGCCCTTAAGTTATATAACTGCAACTATCTAAAACTGTTTATAACTGTTTGCGACTGTATACAACTATATGCGACTATCTATAACTATCCGCTATAATCCACTATTTTCTACTAGCGCCATAACATTACCCCCCCCTCTAAAAAAGCCTGCCCTTAGGCTTTATATATCCATATTATATTTATAGGGTATTAATATCTTTATAATTAATAGGCAGCTTATTATCTTTACTATACTAGAACTCTATCTACTTATTAAGGTACTTTAGGGGTCTAGGCTTATTAGGGTATTAGTTATAAAACTCTTTAAACTTATAGGGACTACCTATAAAGTTCTATATAGGGTACTAAGTGGGATCTAGGTTATATCCTTTCTAACTAACATTATACTTTAGCGTTCCTCTTATAAGTTTACAGGCTAGTATTTCTTTAATTTCCTATTTATTATTGCTATTAACTTAAATTAGCAGGGGCGGTTTATTCTTTTATCTAAGTAATAGGTTATTTATAGCTTTTTATAGTTTATCTAGTAAGAACTTAGAGTAGACCTTAATTAAATCTGGGAGCTTTACTTTATATAAGTTGCCTCTCTTTTTAAGGACCTTATATAGTCCTACCATTTAATAGTCTAGCTTATAGCTAGGCCGTTCTATTTTTTAGTTCTTTATTATAACCTAAACCTTATCACCTATAGTAAAGTTAGACTTACGCCTATACTTATTTGCCTACTATTTTATTAATTTTCAGGCCTTTTCTAGGTTTATATAGGCTACTTTTTAGGCTTCTTTTAAGCGTTTAGCGTAATACCGTGCTTCCTTATAAGATAGTTTTTTATATATGGTCTATAGCCCTTCCGGTCTTTCCTAGTTAAAGCTTATATAGGGTAAATACTCTATTTCTAACTAGATAGGTGTAAATTCTATAAAGTAATAGGGTAGGGTAGCCTAGGCGTAGTCTATTAGAGGTAGTAGTTCGGCCTAATTGTTTTAGAAGTAGTTAATAAAGGGTTAGAGTCTTTGGTCTAAATACTAGTTTATAATCTCTATCTAGCCGTTTATTTGGGGGTGGTATACTATAAAAAGCTTTAGCTTAATGCCTGGAATCTAGGTAAACTTATTCTAGAAAGCCAATATAAACTATAGCCTGTAATTGGATATAATAGTATTTAATAGTCCGTAAATTTGGTAGATGTAATAGATATATAGTTAGGCCGCCTCTTTAGGATTAATATTCTTATAATAAGGGATTAAAAATAGGCGCTTGCTAAAGTGGTTGACTATAACTATAGCTATATTATATTTGTTACGGTCTATAGGTAGCTTATAGAAGTCTATAAAGATATACTATTAGGGGCGTTCTGGTATTAGGAGTGGTTTTAACAGTCCTAAGGTCTTATTTTATAGAATTATAGACCTATAGTAGTTGTTATAGTTTTGTATAAAGCAATTAATATCTATAACTATTTTAGGCTAGTAGTAACGGTTACCAATAATCTTATAAGTCTTATTTTTTCCTAGGTGGGCCATAGAGACTTAAGTATATGCTTTAGTAATAATTTAAGTCTATAAGTTCTATTCCTCTACCACTACTGGCCATTTACGGTACTTAAGAAGTCCGTTTTTAAGGGACTATAGGCTTATAGCGTCCTTTACCTTTTTATAGTACTCTTATAAAGAAGGGGCTGTATGGTTTACCTATAGCAGTTTATTAATAAGGTTAAGTTCCATAGAGTTAATATGACATATTTTAGGGTCTAAAAAGTCTCTACCTATATTTAAAGGTTACGGCGCTCTAGTTATAATAATATTTAGGTCCGTAATAAGAGCTTTACAGCTATTTAGTTATCTAGGTCCTATCTATACCTTATAAGGGCGTCCGTATAATTTATAGCGCCTAGCTAGTATATAATTAGGAAGTTAAACTAGGATAGGATATCCGCCTAGCATACCTACCGGGCCGTAAGGGCCTTTATTATTATAAAATATTCTAAGGCCTTATAATTAGAGACTACCTAAATAGGTTTAGGGGTCCCTTCTAGCTATATATACTCGTGCTAAAAGCTAAAGATAATAGCCAGCATTTCTTTATTATGGATATGGTAGTTTAGCTTAGTATCTACTATAGTCTTTAAATAGTAAGTAATAAGGTGCTATTCTTTATCTGTCTGCTTTCAGAAGTAAACGCTAGCTATAACACTATTTAAAACCTTAGTCTCTAGTATTAAGGGCCGTTTTAGGTTAAAGTAGGTAAGTAAGGGAGTAAAGACCAGTCGTTTCTTAAGCTTATTAAAGGCCTGCCTATATACAGTATTAAAGTAAAAGGGCTGGTATTTATAGGTAAGTAGGCTTAGGGACTAGGCAATTTTGCTATAGTTCTTAATAAAGTGGTAGTAGAAGTTATAGAACCCTAAGAATAACTATACCCCCTTTACAGTCCTTAGGGGTACCTATTAGTTAATTACGGCCGTCTTTTCTAGGTCTGCCTTAATTCCGTCTATACTAATAATAAACCCTAAGTACATTATATACTTAATACTAAATTTCAATTTCCTAATATTGGCCTAGAGGCTAGCCTTGTAGAGCCATTATATGACTTTATAGACATACTCCTTATATTCTAACTTATTCTTAGAGCAGATTATAATATTATCTAGGTAGGCCGTATAGAAGTTGTTAAGGTAGTTAAAGAGTATATTATTTATATATTGCTAGTATATAGCTAGTCTGTTAGCTAGTCTGAAAGGAAGTACTTTATATTTATATATTCTGTAATAGGTTTAAAATATAATAAGATCTTCTAATTTAAGGTTTATCCTAATCTAGTAAAAGGCCTAATAGATATTAAGCTTAGTAAAGATCTTAGCTCTACTTATTTAGATTAAAGTCTTATTAAGTAAGGTAGTAGGTAGCGGTCCTTGCAGGTTATATTATTAAGTTTATAGTAGTCTATATAGAAACAAAGTCTTCTATTTAGCTTTTTAGTAAAAAAAATAGATAAATTAAAAGGGGCCTAACTAGGCTTAATAAAGCCCTTATTTAGGTTATTAATAAGGTACTGCTTTATAGCCTATAACTTAGTACTAGACTACTAATAAAGGGGGCTATAGCTAAGTATGTTTTCCTTATCTGGCTTAATCTTAATCTTATAGTTATATAGTTAGTAAAGCGGAAGTATATTAGACGCTACCTTGGAGAATATATCTTTAAATTTCTAATGTTAATGGGGTAGTTTTTATTCTACTAGCTCTTTATCTATAAGCTTACTTTTCTATTTACTAAGCTCGCTTTTCTTTTCCTTAATTATTTAATTAATTTTATATAAGCTAGTGGTAAAGGCAATAGTATTAGGTTAGACTAAGTTTTAATAGAATCCTATGGCGCTAATATAGCAGATATAACTAGGGAAAGGTCCATAAGTTTCTTTATAGACTTTTATTAGGCCGTATTTTGCGGTATAGGGTTTATAATCTTTCTTAGCTTATATTCCATTTTTTATAAGTTATCCTTTTGGTCTATATATTTAGTATAGTATCTAATACTCCTTGCTATTCTTTATAGCTATTTAGGGCCTAAGTTCTCTGCGGGGAGCTCCACTAGCTTTTTACTACCTTTTTTAATCTTTAGTATAGGTAGTATAATATAGGTAGTCTAGGGGCAGCGTAATATACGGATCTGTTATAGGTTAAGCTATACGTCCTTTTTAAAACCCTGGTCCCTATATATAGCGTCGGCTTAGTAAATAGTGTTTATCTATAGCTAAATAAGGTTCTTTATTATAATACTAATTTCTTTTATAAAGAAAGGTATTAGGGGTATAGTTTTAGGCCAAATAAGCCATCTATTCCATATATTAAGCTATAAGCCTAAATAGGCTAGCCATTTTTTTTTAAGATTATATTATAGCTTCTAAGATCTGTAATAAGGAAGGGAATATTATACTGTCTTTATCTATTAATACGAAGATAGATCCGTAGGATAGTTATAATAGGTAGTCCTACCCGTCCGTTATACCCACAAATAGAAATTGGCTTAGGCAGTTCTTCTAAAGGCGTATTTAAAAAGTTAGCCAGTTTTACAGCGCATTTTATATTAATTAAAGTAAAGGCATTTACTTCTAAGTTAGCTAAAGGCAAAGGGTATATCTTAATATCTATTACGGAATAAAGTATAAAGGATAGTGTAGTTTCTTTTACTAATTAGCCAACCTAGATTAATATATAATATATTAATCCCTTTTAACCCTAGAGAGAAGTCTTCCTTTAGGGTTCCTCTTTTTCTAGCTTTATACTATTTTTCTAAATTAATAGGACCTTGTTTATTTTTACTGTTATTAGGCAGTCCCTTATAAAGTGGTCTTTGGGGCTATATAAAAAGTAAGCTCTTTAATTACTAAGGGCTTACTTATAGGGGTTGCTATATATAGGCCAAGTCTATACTGGGCCTGTAGCAGGACTAGCTACGCAATTAGCTACTAGATTAATAGTAGGCTAAATAGTTAGTGCTATAGGAGTTATGGCCCGTACTAGGGCACTATTAGCTGTTCTTATATTATTTATAGTCTGGTTTAGAGGGTTTCTAGCTTTATACTGCTTAGCACATACCTTAATTTAATAGAGGCCTTAATTAATAGCTAAGTACTAGTCCATTGGTTCCTTTAGCGTTTATATAGTAGTAAAGACTGGCAGCACAGCTCGCTATAGGTCTAAGGTAAGCTTGTTAAATAGGTCTAGTAGTAGATCTTCCTAGGGGATTTGGGCCTAGCCGGCTAGGTATAAAAAATAGGTCTAAAAGGCCAAAAAGGTCTCTGTTATTTTTATATTTAGGCCTTTATAGTTAAGGTAGGCATTCTACACATTAAAGGGGTCCTTATAAATAAAAGATAAATAGTTAATTATTTCTTCTTTAGAGATAAAGGGGTTTACTAAGTCCTTAGCGTATTGCGGGCGTAGGTGCGTCTAGGTATCCCCACTAGTACGGCCAAAGACATAGGCCATTCTAGCTCAAAGGGTAGGAAAGTGGTCTGTATTAACTTTAAACTTATCCTATAATTAGAGCTTCCAGTTATTAAAGATAGGATTAGTTCCATCTATAAGTAACGGGGGGTCTACAACCTTTATGGACCGCAATGGTGCTATATAGGCCTTAGAGGGTCTACTAAGGCACCAGGATAAGGCCTATAGAACTATAGCGAGTCTCTAGATATCTAATAATAACTTATTATTAGATGCAGGGGTATCTCTAGCTTTAAGCAGCTCTTATAGATATTTAATTTTAGTATTAGCTACTGTAAGCTCCGCCTAGGGGGTTAAGATAGTAATTGTTTTACTATTAGAGGTATTTAAGGGTCTTACAGCAGCTTTACCAGCTACTATGTTTCTTAGCATAGTAGTATGGGTATTAGGTAATTCTAGGTAATTCCTTTAGGGTTTTTTTTATATTTCTTATATTCTTAGGGTTCTGTCCTGTCCTTATAGTCCTAGTAATATTCTTAGGATTCTATTCTGTATCCTTATCCTATTTATAGCCTTATAGATATATTTAAGTTCCTTTTGAGAAAGAAAGAGTAGTATAAGCTTTAGATAATATTAGCGACTTAGTTAATTAAGGCATAAGCATAGTAAGAGGGACGCGCAAGCCTATATAATTAGATTATCTATAAATAAGGATCTAAAGCTAGAGAAATAAAAGGAGAAGAATAGTAGTGCCGCTTAAGGTTTTATGCTGCCCTTAAGTTACGTAACTATAACTATCTAAAACTGTTTATAATTGTCTATAACTATCTGCTACAATCTACTATTTTCCACTAGCGCCGTAATATCTATAGTATTTAGAGTTAAAGGTTACTTTTTTCTTTTTATAGTTAATAGTAGGGTTATATTGTTTAAGCTAGTTTATTCTAAGGATAATAGGGTAGTTAGTAAGTAGTATAATATAGGCCTAAAGCTCTTCTTGGTGCCCATTTATATTTAGGTAGTCTTCTATATAATATAACTACTATTAACGAGTTATAGAGTACGGGCTTTAGTAAAGGATAAGGTAGATAGGTTATAAGTACGCATAAATTAGGTATTTATAAATTTATTAATAGCTTTATAATTAATTATAGAACGGCTTTTATATTATTTTTTAGTAGTAATTTCTATTATAGGTAAAACTATCTATTTCCGTCTATATATCTTTACTAAGTAATCTATTAAATAGGCCAATATATAGATCCATTTATTATTAGGGCGTTCTAACCTATAACTTAGGGCTAGGACTTAGCGTTTTCTACTTCTATTTAACTTTACCACTATTACTACGTCTTTATCTTATATAGTAGTAATATATAGCGACGTATTTAGTATTTAGAGTACTAGGTTAGATATTAGGCGGCGGCTACTAAACCTAGCTATTAGGTAGTTTAGGTTATCGTAATAATAGCCTTCTTAATGGCATTTATAGTAGTGTTTTAGTTTCTAAAGTGGCTCGCGCTCTTTACCTAAGAGTTTTTACAGAAAGGTTGGTATAGAGAGGTTAATATTAGCTCCAGTGGTATTTAAGGTAGTAGATATTAGTGGCTTAGTATATATAGGTTTAGTAGGTCTAAGGGGCTTTTATAGGAAGGTCTTTAGGTAAGGGTTAGTAGTAGCAATCTAATTTAGTTATTGTTTAATCTTCTATAGGGCTGCTACTATATTATAAACATTATTATAGTTATGGCTGGCGGCTGCGTAACTAAGGCAATAAGTAACTTTTTTAAGGAGATCTTCTTAGTCTTTAGTATTGTTTTAGGCGAGGGCTTATTATGGGACACCTCTATAATACCTTATACATATCTACCTATTTTCACTAATATAGTAAGAAGAGACCGACCGCGAAACGGCAATCTAATAGCAATCTGCCGTATTCTGCTATATTTTGCTAAGTCTACTAAATTCTACTAAGTTCTACTAGGACCGTTACTTAAATCCTATTCTACTCTATATATATATTAACTAAGTAACTAAACTAATAATATATACCCTTTCTTCCCATTTCCTTACTTTCTTTTCTTATATAATGTCTTAACTTTATTATATAGTTTATATATATAGCTTAATAATATCTACTTTACTATATATTATTACCGCTTATACTTATTCCGTAATACTATATTATATTAACCTTATATACTACCCTTTAAAATATAGAATAACCCTATAGCCTTTATAACAGCCGCTAATATTATATCTATACTCTAAAAAATAATTGGCAGAGATATAAAAGTCTTTTATAGACGCCCTCACATAAAACTAAGTTACTTTAAGTTAATAATAAGCTAAATAAGAAGTATAATACTAATGAATAATTAAGGGTCTCTAAGAAGAAATCCGTATTCTTAATGTTACGGAACCCTACCGCAAGGGCCTCTATAGGAGAGCCCCGTGCTCTCGTATATACCTTATATATAGCTTACATCAGCTACGCGTAGGTATATTACCTCCTTACGTCCTTAATCCTTACGATTAATTGCGTAACGTCTTGTAGACTCCTTAAATACATACGCTCTGTAGCTACTGCCCCCGTCCTATAATATTACATTGCGCCTTTTTACTACCAACGCTTAGCCTATAATCAATTTTTCGTCTTTATAATACTATAGGCGCTACCAAAAGTAGCGTATCTATAATATACCTTACTTTATACTTTTAAGGAACCCATAATAGTAAAACAATATTCCTTACTAGCTACTATATTAAATCTAAAGAATAATCTAATACCTATATATAACCTATAACGCCAATTAACCATAGCCTTAACCCCTAAGGAGATGGACATTAATAATATCTTATTTTTTATTAACTATATTACTATAAACAAGTAAGCGGTATGGCTACTACCTATTAAAATTAAAATATAAGACGCTAAGATATTTGTAAAAATGGTAGCATAAAAACCTAATAAATATTACCGCCTTTTATAGAATTACTACCTAAAGCTTATATCAGCCAAGATACATACTACCTAAGATTATAATATTATCTAAGACCTATAAGCTTGTGAGGCGCTTACTAATAACACATATTAACAAACCAAAGATAACCTCCGCATATTTAAACGCGACGTCTAACAGTTAAAGAAGGCTAAGTTTATACTTATTACTATAGTCACTAAAAAAGAGAGCATAATTAAATACCTATAATTTTAGCTTAATAAGCATATTTATAATAATGCTAGATACCTCTTTACTATATATAACGCCATTTAAGTCTTTACGCCGTCGGCAACCTTACCTACTTAATACTTAATAAAGGGTTAATGCTAAGCAGCTTTACCTAATAGGAACCCTTACTAGAGCAGTAATAATAAAAGCTATAATAATTAAACCTAAGCTACTACTATAGGGTCTAATATATATTACCCTAACCCTCTAATTTTTTTTAGGGAGACCGTAAGGAATATAGTTACTAGAAAATATAAATCCGTAAAAAACTAACTTAGAGCGCCTGTTTTTTTCCCTATAGAAGATCCTAAGATTAGCTATATTATTGGATAAATAAAGGGTATACTATTTAATAGACTTTTTGCCTAATAGGAGACTAATAGCCCCAAAAGTAGCAGTCCTACTAAGAAGTCCTTAATAATCTCAACCTAATATACTAAGACTATAACCTACTAGCCACTAACCGAGCTAAACTACGCGTCCTAAAGATAAGCCCTACTAAATTATTTAATGAATTCTATATTAAATTCCAGAAATATACTAGAGCCCTTATCTAAGACAATACTAAAGACAAAAAATATCTCCTTAAAAAGGTTACTTATCGCCTTAGTTACGCAGCCGCTAGCTATAACTATAATAATGTTTATAATATGGTAGCAGCCCTATAGAAGATTAAACGACAACTAAATTAGATTGCTACTACTAACTCTTACCTAAAGACCTCTTTATAGAAGCCCTCTGAGCCCACCAAACCTATATATACAAAGCTACTAATACCTATTACCTTAAATACTACTAGAGCTAATATTAACCTCTTTATACTAGCCTTTCTGTAAAAACTCCTAGATAAAGAGCGTAAGCTACTCTAGAAATTAGAATACTACTATAGATACTATTAAGAATGCTATTATTGTAATAACCTAAATGTCACGGAACGAGGTCAGGAGGCTCTGTAAACGTCGTAGTATTAACTAGGTATACGACAGGATATTGTATAGAGGTGTAAGAGGTGCGTAGGTACGAGCGATCTATATACTGTGGGGTGCCAAGGCTCGCTACGAAGGGCCGCTAGGCCGGAATCCGTGACACTAAACTACCTAATAGCTAGGTTTAATAGCCGCTATCTAATACCTAACCTAATACCCTAAATACTAAATACGTTATTATGTGCCGCTACTATCTAAGATAAAGACGTTGTAATAGTAGTAGAGTCCAATATAGAAGTAAAAAAATACTAAGTTTTAGCCCTAAGTTATAGGTTAGGACATTCTAAAAATAGAGGGATCTATATATTGGCCTATTTAATAGATAACTTAGTAAAGATAAATAAACGGAAATAGATAGTTTTACCTATAATAGGAACTACTGCTAAAAAATAATATAAAAGCCGTTTTATAATTAATTGTGGAGCTATTAATAAATTTGTAAATACCTAATTTGTGTATACTTATAACCTACCTACCTTACCCCTTACTAAAGCCCGCGTCCTATAACTCGCTAATAGTAGTTATACTATATAAAAGATTACCTATATAGTATAACTTTGCCTAAATATAAACGGGCACTAGGAAGAGCTCTAGGCTTATATTATACTACTTACTAACTACCCTATTATCCTCAGAATAAACTAGCTTAAATAATATAACCCCATTATTAACTAGAAAAAGAGAGAAGTAACCTCTAACTCTAAATACTATAGAAAAACTTATCTAGGGCATAGCAGCCGCCTTTATATACTCCCCAGAATATTAACCTAAGAAATCCTTTATTACCCTACCTATAACCAACTACTACTATATAAGTACCGCGGCCTTTTACCGCATAGTATATAGAAAAGGCTGGATCGTTACTATAGCTTCCTAATTATAACTATATAAGTTTAATAAAGAATAGGACTATGTCCTTTATAGTAATAAAATAGATATAGGTAACCTTCTAAAAGATAATACCCCTATAGAACTCTATGGACTTTTATCTTTAAACTTTAAGAAATTTATAAAGCTTAAAAAAGAATTTGCTAATAAGGAACTCTGTAAGCTCCTCCCTAAGAGATACTATAACTTTATTAATATATACTTATAAAAGGGCGCAGATATATTCTCCCTATATTAAGCTAATAACTATACTATTAGTATTAAATAAGGAAAAATACCACCCTATAAGAGACCCTACATAATATTAAAAGATAAAATTTTAGTTATTAAAAAGTATATTAACAAGCACCTTAATAAAGGACTTATTCGTCCTAGTATATCCCCAATAGCCGCCCCTATTTTCCTTACTAAGAAACTAGAAGGTATCTAATTCTATATTAACTATAAGGGACTTAATACTATTATAATTAAGAACTAATACCCAATACCACTTATATAAGAGACTCTTAAGTGGCTTAGCTAGGCTAAAATTTATACTAAGCTTAATATTATTGCTATCTTTAACCGCCTTTAAACACAGAAAGGTAATAACTAAAAAAAACCGCATTTATATTGCGTTTTAGCTAATTTAAATATATAATTATACCCTTTAGCGTATATAATGGCCTAGGCAACTTTTAAAGCTATATTAATAACGCCTTATAGGACTACCTTAATGACTTCTACTCTGCATACCTAGATAATATACTTATTTATAGCAACAACCCTTTTAAGTATACTAAGCACGTTTAAAAGGTCTTATAGCGCCTTAGGGATATAGGACTTTATATTAATTTAAAAAAGTGCGAATTTTTAGTTATAGAAGTAAAATACCTTAGACTAATTATTACTATTAAGGGTATCTATATAGACCCTAAGAAGGTACGTATAATTACTAAATAGCAAACCCCTAACTGTATTAAAGATATATAAGCCTTTCTTAGCTTTGCCAACTTCTATTAAAAATTTATATATAACTTCTTGGGTGTTATAGCACTGCTTATAGCAATAATATAAATAAAGGGCTTTTTTATAAAAGGAAGAAAAATATATCTATATTTTATTTAGACGCTCCTTAGTCGATACTATACGCTACACGTTGCAATGCGCGAAATGCCGCCAAATGCTGCAAAAATACTGGTAAATTTTTTCCTAACGTGGCATAAAGGCTTAAAAGAAAAGTTATATAAAAATCCTTATATTAGCCTAGGTAGTTACTAGTATGCTTCTAGTAGGCTTCTAATAGGTCTCTTAATAATCCTTATATCTTTTCTCTAGTTATATTTTTTCCTTATTAAGGTTTTTTAGAAGTTTAAAGTAGGGGTTAGATAGATAGATAATATATAGCGGTATACTAATATCTCTCCATACCCCTTCTGGGACGAGCCCTTATAATCTCCCTACTGTAAGGTAATAGCGATTAGGGGCTAACTATAATAAGGGGGGGGGGGATATAAGGGATATTATTGCGGTCACCTTAGGCTACCCTTAGGACAACCCCTAAATACCCCTTAAATAGTCGCCGGTTATATACTAGAGGCATATACCTATAGTATATAGTCTCTATAATCCTAGAGGCCTTACCTCCTTAAGGATTTGTCTCTTTTACCAATCTATTCTATTCTATAATCGTGTCCTTATAGCCCCCTATCTATAAAGTCCCCTTATACTTTTCTACTCTAACTAAGTAGAATTTAGCAGAATTTGGTAGATATTGCAGATATTGCAGATATTGCAGATATTATAAATATTGCGAATATTGCAAATATTGCGGATATTACAGTAGAAACAGGTCCCTATATACCTCTCCCCCTAGCTATATAATAGTTAAATACTAAAAAAAAATTCCTATTCTTTTTATAGTTCTTCTTTAATACTAATTTTTTAAATACTTTATTTTTTTAAGAATTTTAAGATCTATTTGTATTCTCTCCTATAATACTATATAACATTCTCCTAAAAGGACTATTTCTAGCTTATTACTTATTACTAAGATTAAAAGAATTCTAATTACTATAAGTAAGAGCCGTAGCTAGCGCTTTTATTATTATTCTTAAGACTACTATTAAAGTATAGTTATTAAAACCTTATATAGCGCCTTAGAGATAAAGTCCTTATACTTATTCTAACTTTTTAGTTAAAATATTATGCTATTAAGATCCTTGGTAATCTTATTAAACTTATTAAAGTCTTAAGCTAGAGCTAGCTTTTTATATAATAACATACTTTTAGGTATAGAACTTCTATTTTAATATCTTTCCTAAAGCTCTTTAACGCTATTAAATATAGGCTTACGCTACTCCTTCTAAACAAACTTAATATATCTTATATAATAGGCTAGATAAAGAATAAGCATAACGGCGTAAAGGGGCGAGTTATCTATTTTATGGTAATATCTATTAAAGGTATTTTAAGTGTTTTTAATACGTTTAAAGAACTTCTTATTAGATATATACTTATTCTATTATATAATATTAGCTAAATTAGAAAATAAAGTAGGGAGATAAACTAACCTATAATTTATTAAAGTACTTAATTATAATATCTATTGTAAAGAGTATATTCTTAAGTATTACTTTATATCCCTAGTATTTTAGGGTTACTATAAGGGCGCGAAGAGGCTTTAGGGAAGATTTAAAGGAATAATATAAATTCTATCTAAATCTAAGTGTATATAACTCTTGTAGAGAATAAGATATTGCGTAAAGAAGAGAAAGGAATAATAAAAGAATTTTATAATTAAATAGTTAGGGGTCTTGGTGGTTAATATATGCGTATATACGCACGCAGTCTTTAACAGACTTTGGTAGAATTCGATTAATCTATTAGAACTTAGTAGGAGTTAATAAAGCTAGCAGAATTTAGTAGAATTTAATCAAAGTGTTAGAATTTATCTGTTAAGTGTTTTACTAAGACATTCCTACTGTAATTGGGCTAGTCCTGTTATAGTTACTTAGTAGAATATTTAAAGAAAACCTTTTATTATATAAAGCGCCTCCTAGTCTTTTAAACTAAGATAGTCCCTTTTAAGTATATTAAGGCTACGCTTAGTATATATATTAAGGGCAGACTCTTTCTAAATTGTTTTACTAAGCATAAAATACTAGCTATTCTATCTCATACAATTATTATATAGAATTCTTCTCTCTACAGTGGGGTGTTATAAGTGTCCGCTCTTGGGCCCTACTAAATTACTATGTAATAACCACAAAATCGATTCTAGAGCTTTAAAATATTTATAAGGCTTATCGCCATATGAATCTAGCTATCGCGACTTTTTTTTGGAGTTTAAAATCTTATATGCCACCCATTAGCTTCCTTAACAGCCATATACCTCTTATGCATACTTATAATTAACAACTTAAAGAAACTAGGTGCAATCTCACTCCAATAAATCGCTAGAGCTCTAGATAGCTCCTTAATAACCTCTTCCTTTAACCTATGCATTCAAGCAATATATAGAAACCTTTTATGGAGCCTTTCTTTAAGTTATACCCAAGCGTGCTTAATTGGGTTTAAATCGGGCGAGTAAGGCGGCCAATTAATTACCTCCATAACGTTTTCCTTAAACCATTTGGCTATAATCCTTGCTTTATACCTTAGAGCGTTATCTTGCATAAATTGGAGGCCTAGCTTATAGATTTAGGGTATCTAATCTTCTAAAACTTTGATATATAACCTAGCAGAATACCCCCCCTTAGGTGCCTCCTTATTTCTTTCTATAACTACCAAATTAGAGGCTCCAAGAGCTCTAGAAAAGCTTACCTATACTATTACGGTATACCCCTTATCCTTTTTATATGTATTAATTTTATCTTTATCCCATTTCTGCTCTAGTATACAAAAGATATAAGAAGGTCGCTTACCTGCGCTTCTCTTAACCAAACACTCATCGCTCTATATAATCTTACTCCACCTTAAGCGCTTTTACGCTAAGTGTTTAATTGCCCACCTTAATTAAGCTCTTGCTGAGTCGTGTATAAGCATAGGGCGCTTCTTAGCTATCCATTTTTTAATATAGTATTTGCGTAATATTTAATATAACGTACTCTGGCTTACAGGAAGGCCTGCCTTAAATACTAGCTTACTATACGTAATCCTAGGATTTATACGAACAATCCTTAAGAGATTATGTTTGTCTCATTCTAAATGCTCTAAAGGACGTCCGATTCAAGCAATAGAAAAGCCTTATAGTCGTTGGGGTGCATTTTATAGGGTGTCTCATACCATTAATTTAGGGAGGTTTAATGTGATTGCGATTTAAGAGGCTCTAACTCCTACACCAGTATAGCTAATAACTACTCCTCTTTTAAATGGAGTTAACTCCTTACAATAAGGAATATTACCGCTAATTAGAGCTAACGCACGACGTGGCATGGATGTATAATAGGGTAGAAAAAGTAGGGAGAGGACTGCAAAAGGTTGTTAAGGGAAAAGCACGGACACTTATAACACCCCACTGTATAAGACTTTAAAACCCCCTTATATAACTAGCTAAGCTATAAGTATATACGGCAATATTATAAAGCTTCTATAATAGGCTTATATAATTGCCTCTAAACCAAAGCTTGTAAATTACTACTATATAAAATTACTAAGCTAAGGAGAAGAAGAAGATTAAAAAAGACTAGTAAAATACAAAGGGGTCGCCAAAGGCGCTAGTAGTAAGCGAGCAATTAGCGATTTTCTATCCCAGGGATGGAAAATCCTAATTAGTTGGCTCTATAAGTAGTAATAGCAGAATATAGCAGAATTTGGCAGATTGCTTAAAAAACGGCAAATTGCCCTAGAAATGACAAAGTAGTAGGTAACGCGCTTTAGCACCGTTATAGCTTTCTAAGTACGCCAAGTTTCCAAAACGTATTACTCTTCTCTTTCTCCTCTTTTAGATCTAATTCTTTTCCTTTTACCTTATCTTCTTTATATAACTTAATATTATAAAAACTAATTAAGTTTTTAAAGAGAAAAGTATAAACAGTAAGGTTTAGAATATAACCCTAATAGCAGATCTGTTAGTAAATGGAGTTCTATTTAATTCTCTTTTTTTAAAGAAGCTAGTTATTTATTATATAACAGAGCTTATTATTTGCAGTATAGTTATTAGATATAATCGTACCTAGCTTTTACGTAATCCTGTCGTCCTTAAGCACTAAAAAAAGAGTATTCTATTACTTGTCCCCACTATAAAAGGCTACTTGTTATGGACGCTTTAAGTACGATGTTATGACTACTTGGAGAAGAGACAGAAGAAGCTAGTTAGTTGGTAAGAGCACGGTCCAGGATGGAGCCTGTGGAACCATGTGACGAGGAATGGTAAGCGAGGTCATGTGATGTGATCTGTGGGATCTGTATAATCTGTGGGATCTGTGACAGAGCATATAGAGCAGACAGAGCAAGCAGAGCAACGACTTTCTTAGGAGTACGGATGTGTATTTAAAGGACCACAGTCCCTACCTAGATAGCTTCCTTTCCTTGTAGTGAATCTCAGAATACAATTGGAGTTAATCTATTGGGCAACCACTCCACCAGTTGTTATTTGTTACTGTTATATTGTTGACTTAGTTCTTTACCTACACACCTAGCCCATTAACAAGTCCACCGTAGTTCCTGCTACAAGGCTTCGTTACACAACTATATAAAGGCCAAGAAGAGCATTTATAAGATTTTCCTAGCTATTAATAAAATAGCCGCAAATTATTTAAAGAGGTTTAGATATTAATGGAGAAATAAAAATTTATTAGTATAGACTATAGCCTCTTCTTATATAATATTTTTTTATAATAGCTATAAGTTATAGATCTTTTTACTAACTACTAAATAGACTATAGTTATATGGTCGTCTACTTTAGAATTAATTAACTATAGAAGGATATAGAACTCTAGCTACTTAACTATCTAAAATAGTAAGTTTTATACAACAATTAATATAATAAGGGCCTTATTAATAACTTCCTTATTTAAACCCACTTAAAGTACTTCTAAATCTAGCTCTTCTATCTTATTTTAAGATAACGCTTTAAGGTAAAAATCTTTTAATTAATCCCGTATTACTTCTTTTATATAACTAGTTTTAGGCTTAACTATAATACCATACTTTAACGCTAAATGGTTTCGGAAATTAGAAGTTAACTATACAGCGTATAACTCTATGCAGTATTTACAATAGAATAAAAGATAGGCATTTTTATTTCGTACGGGCTCATTACTGCCTAGTGGACGGGTATGCTCCCATATTAAAAGAGCTAAGCAACCTCTTGTATTTTCCAATTTAGAGGTATTAATAGAGTTAAGAGCTTCTGATTCCACTTCTAACGCCATATTTATACGATAATAAAGAAGAAGGCGAGTAAAAATTTATTTGGGGTATGCCAAGACTTACCGCGATAAGATTTATCCAAAACAACCCTGCCTGGGTACCCGTCGCCGTAGTCTAGAGTCGTGCAGTCCTATCGTTCGACACCGACTCAAAGCATTGACCGTAAATCTAAACATCTATACGGTCGTAAAACGGTGGTGGCATGGTCTTAAATCAGGCATTATTCCTCTGAGTAACGTGACAGCGTTGCCGTTATCGCTGGTTTCGAACGATTCAAGAGCATGATCAGAAGCCCGATTTGGCTCCTCCAATCTGAAATGAAAGTATAATTCTTCTATCAAATCTACCGCCGCGCTGCGCCATTAGCATCATATTATTGGAAGCTCCCAGCAGATGGGGGTCAAAAAGTAATGTATTGCACGATATCCGAATTGTGTGAATGAAGTCTCTAGCTACTGGTTGCTGGAGGGATTGTTGGATGCAGTTCGAACTCAGTGGTCTAATTAACAACACCCACAGGCCGGACACTTTGCGGGTTATGAAATACATCACTTGGGTCCAATGTTGTCTTCAGCTCTTGTAGCCGTGGGTACAGCTCCCCCCAGTAAGCCGGTCCCGATGTTGCGCCTGTACCTAACTCCATGTCGACGTAGCCAGCATATGTGGTGGTAACTAGCTTCGGCTCGGCCAGTGCATCAAGCATTAGTTTATGAAAGCCGAGGAAGTAGTTTTTATTCTCCTGCGAGACTTGCGGTATGTTGATAATGTAATTTTCGTAAAACATGACTTTATCGCGGTGGCCGTACGATGTTGCGTCTACGGGGATGTCGTTGATGGCTCCGCCCTGCGCAGAGAAGATAAATACACAGACCTCGTGAAACCCCTTGGGCGCATTCACGATATAATCGATCATCTCGTCGACAACGGTGTCACTGAGAATATCCTGCTGGCGGAAGCCCAGGCTCTTGTTGTAAAAAGGAGCACGGATATTGCTTGCGTGCAGAGCCTCCCCCTCGGCAAGGTAAGTCAAGTGGCCTAACCAGCCTTTGGCGTCGACGGTCAGGGTTGAGGGCCTTGGTAGACGCTGTGGTACGCCACTGGCCTGAAACTCCTCGTCCGGCCCATAGAAGATGGCCTCGACGAACGCTGCCTCGCCGATGATAGTGATAAGGGTGCCGAGTCGGCGATCCAAGCTGGGGTCATAGGCCAAATCACGCCACTGCTTAAAGACCTGGGTTATATCGTGCTCGCCGAGGCTATACGTATAAGTATATTGTACGACGTTCCCTGGCTCTGGATGGGTACGCATCACAAATTCGGTTACGATGCCGAAGCTAGCACCCGCTCCGCGTATGCCCTGTTGGTAATGTGTTAGGCGGACCAAGCTACTAGCTAAGGATACGTACGAAGAATAGGTCCGCATTCTGCGTCGTGCTGGCCCGAAGAATGCTACCATCTGCGACGACAACCTCTACCTCGACAATGTGGTCAAGGCAGCTGCCCCACATACGCGACATTGGTCCGAGACCGCCCTACCGGAGCAAATCAGCAAAGTGGAACGGGTTGGGACGAGTGCCTGGCCGTACAATTGTTGCATGTCCACCAATGCCAACCCCAGGACAGACGCCATGAGCAAATGCCCTGCCGCCAGCATTATGTAGCTTCGTCGTCACATCCCCGAGCAGTATCCCTGCCCCAATTGTGGCATACCACGTTTCCTTGTCCATTGTAAACTTCTTCAGTTCGACGAGGTCGACGGTAATGGTTTTGGTGGTTCCAGGCCCACCAAGACCTAGCTAAGTCAGACGCGTCTTAAACCAGTGCGTATGGATACCGAACTCACCGAAGTTTGCATAGGAATGCCCTCCACACTTGGCTTGCACTTTATATCCATGGTCAGCTGCAAATCTGACCACGCCCGCGACCTCCTGCGCCGTCTTTGGACGAACGACGGCCGCGGGGTGTGCAATGACAGGCTCATTGATATTGTACGACTCGGACCATTTGGAATAGAACCAATGGTCCCGGAGGGCAACGTAGTCTTCGCCACAGATGTCGACGAGCGCCGAACGCAGGCTTGCCATCTTAAACCGCTTGTGTAAGTTTCAAAGGCCAGCAAGAGTAACAGGATAAGATGGACAGAAGAATCGCATAAAGGAGAACTCCGCAGATATCAAACTATGAGATTTCGCACCGTGGCAAATAGCTTGAGAAATAGAAGGAGAGACTCTAAAAGCTAAGGGAGTGACTTCCTCAGCTCGAAGGCAAGCTTCAGGACGGTCAGCTGAACACAGCTTCACAAGACTCGTATGTTAGTGCTGAGGTACATATGCAAGCCACACATTACACCAACAAAGCCTGCTTTTCGTTTTCAGCAGCTCAAAAGGGTCTTTGTTACTGGTGTCTCGATAAAGCGCCAATAAGCTGGGCATAGCTTGGTGAACCCCAGCAATACACCATCTCGTCAATTCCGGTTGTTAGCGCCTTACTAGTGACGCCTCTCGGGCGGAAATCCTCATATAGATTAGTATGAGTTTCCCCGTCTTGGCAGCGAGCTTCAAAAGACCTCAATATCAAAAATTTATAAAGCTTTTTAAAACTAATGATTGTATGGTAGATTGCCCATATACGAATATTTCTAAAGTCAATTAAACAAGTGTTTAAATGTCTTCTCTAAGCTTCTAATCGTCCTCGAAGATCCTAATCGTCCTCTAAGCTTTCTACTATCCTCTAAGCTTTCTACTGTCCTCTAAGCTTTCTACTGTCCTCTAAGCTTTCTACTGTCCTCTACCACTTAGTAGGTCCCCCTTCTACTTTAATTACTACTTAAAGGCATATAGGCATAAAAGTAACCAGATCCTTAAAATAGCAGGCCTTTAGATTCTCCCATTTAGATTTAATAGCTGCTTATATATCTTTTTTTATTAACGGGCGAGGCTTCCGCTTAGCTAATTAAGTCTTTACTAAATTTTAAACAGCCTTAATTAGATTAAGGTTTACGCCGTTTACTAGCCACTAAAGTAATATAAATTTTATAATAGGGAGCTCTATTTATTTATATAATCATTAAAATACCTTTAAATTTATAATTAGGGAAATATATACTATACTTAGCGTTATAGAAGTCGTAGAATTCTTTAAGCTTTGGATATATATAATTTAGAAAGCCCTACGCCGTAATATTACCCTATTCTTTCTTATTCTAAAATAGTAAAGGCTCTTTTTCTATACCGTAGAATGTAGCCTATACTATTATATAAGGTATATTAGTAAACTTAAAATAGAGGTAGTTAGAATAAAATTGTTTACTAGGTCTTCTAATAATATAGAGTTACTAGTACCTACCACGATATATAGCTGCCTTATCTATTTATATAACTCTTTACTAATCCTCTTTTTAGATATAATAGTAAGCTAATATAAATACTAACCGGGCGTAATAGTAAGCTATAATAAGCTAGGGCGTTATATAAGTAATATAGCGTTAAAAGCCCTTTTTCTTAAGATATTAGGCGACTGTATAGTTAGAATAAGAAACTCCTGCGTAAAAGAAAAGCTCTAAGTAGGTAAGGCAATATACCCAAGTATTTAACTCTAGGAAATTAACCAGTTAACGCTAAATTAGCAAGCCGTATATAAGAGCATTTTAATAGCTACTACGTATTAGGGTCTGCGCTTTATTAATAATATAATAGATAGTAGAATATGGTTACTTAACTAATATAGTAATATAAAAGACAGGTTCTTAAAGAAAGCGATAAAGGCCTTTAATTATATATCTTAGGGAGTAAGGAATAAACGCTTAAGTATTATTTTCCTAAAGTCGTTAGCGACGTTAAATACGTTCTATCTCTTATATAGATAGGGCCGTATAAAATGTGGACCGTGTACGCTGGCTGCGAGATATTGTAGTTACGTAGGCGTAGCTAAAATACTGCCTGCAAAGTTTTGTATATGCGTATGGACCGCATTTTATAGAACGTGTTTATCCATATAAGGGATAGCTTACTCCTCCCACTCTTATTCGTTATATCTCTCCCATCTATTAAGATAAACAATTATTTAGTAAATACAATAGTTTAGGGTAGTAGGCATTAGAGTAGAAAAACTAAATATAGTAGAGCGTCCCTTACGCACCGGCCGAGAAGCAATGCTCTCAGCAGCTGGCACAGAAAACTATAATACACTGCTCTTAACACAGAAAGGCCTCAAGGCGGCTACCCGGTGGCTCATTGGCCAAAATGTGCTAGACCAGTTCTGGGTTGCAAAGGAAATAGCAATAGAAGGCAAAGGGGTGAGTAACAGGCGCCCCCTAATAACTCTACAGGAGTAGAGTACAGTGTGTGATACTAGCGCGTCCGTAGGTTTGTTACGGCAGCAGTGGTTCCTAAAGAGGTCAAAAAGTAAGGTAGTAGAGCACCACTAGTGACTCGCAGGCGACTCACAAGCGAGCCCTAAAAGGCGGGGAGACGGATCACGGGGTTTTCTCAAATAGAGTTTTCTCCCCATATATATATAAGGAGTAGTCCGCGTGGGCCTAACAGGGATCCGAATCGGACGTTAAGCAATAAATAATAATAATAATAAATATAGTAGAGCGAGTAAAGGGAGTATTTATTATAGTTATATTACTAGGTAAAAAAGGAGTAAAGAAGCTAAAGAAGCTTTAAAGCTAGATATAAGGGTATAAAGAGACTTTAGAAGAGATTTAAAGAAACGATATAAATTCTATCTAAATTTAAGGGTATATAGCTTTTATAGAGAATAAGACATTATGTAAAGAAGAGAAAGGAATAACGAAAAAATCTTATAATTAAATAGTTAGGGGTCTTAGTAGCCGATACGTACGTATATATATACACGGTCTTTAACCAGCCTTAGTAAAGTTTAATTAATTTATTACAACTTAGTAGAAGTTAATAAAGCTAGCAAACTTCGGTTAAAGCGTTAGAATCTATCTATTAAGTGTTTTATAGAGATATTCCTACTATAATTAGGCTAGTCCTATTATAACACCCCTCCTTTAGCCAAAGGTCTAAATAATTTAATTTTAGTTAAGACTTATAACTTATTGCGTTTTGTATATTTACGTTAGTGGCGGTATAGTATTTTACTAATTCTAATATTAAATAAACTAATTATGATTTTCTATCCCTAGAATAGAAAATTGCTTTTAGCTTAGCTAAGGTGGTAAGCCAAACTAATATCTTTATAGTAGGTCTTAGCGAGGTAAATTAGACCAATTAAAATAACTTTAACTACTAGTTAAAGTTTTTAAATATCTTATATCTTATATAACCATATTATAACCATTATAATATATTTTAAGTTCTTATTAAATTTAAGCTCCCTACTATTATATTTTATATATTTATATTAGGTAGTAATTATTTGCCTTTATATTATGTAACGGGACTAGCCTAGTTATAATAGGAATGTGTTGGTGAAATACTTAATAGATAAATTCCGACGCTTTGATTAAATTCTGCTAAATTCTACCAAAGTCTATTAAAGACCGCGGGCGTATATGCGTACGTATTAAGCACCAAGACCCCTAACTATTTAATTATAAGATTCTCTTGTTATTCCATTCTCTTTTTTATATAATATTTTGTACTCTACAAGAGCTGTATATCCTTAAATTTAGATAGAATTTATATTGTTTCTTTAAATCTTCCTCAAAGTCTCTTTGCGCCCTTATATTACATTATATTAAAATAACTATTATTAAAATGGCAAACAACCCTAAATTCCTTTTAATAACTATAAGTATTATATCCCTAGTTAGGGAATAGTTAACTATAATATAATAGTCCTTTATAGATGCCTTAGCTTAGAAGCGAGCTATACTAGAAACCTAGTATTAGCAATTAATAGAAGTACTCTATAAAGAACTCCGTAATATTAAAGCACTTATATTAGAGACCCTAATAGTAATACCTAAAATAAGATTAAAATAACCATATTTAAACCTGGCCCGTTAAATACAAACACTAAACTAGTAATAGTAGCTTAACCTATATATATAACAAACTTAGTACCTATTATAAAATCTAAAAAGCTCTCTAATCCTCTAATGTTTAATAGAAATTAAAATAACCTATATCCCTTTATAACTAAGCTCCATTTTAAACTTTTAATAAACTATAACTGTCGGTATCACCGGGGGGGGTACTGCAATTGCAATATAAGGTAACTGGTTCTTAATTCATTCGTGTCTTTTTCAGTCTACCCAAAGAGAAAGAAAGGGGTAATAAAGGTCGGGCTATCTATCGGGCCGTAGGTAGTCAGGTGACCTACGCTACGCATACAGCCCCTGCCGCATACGCTCTGCGCGTAACGTTATTTACAACCTCTACTTGTACAGACACTGGCGACATTTACAAAAAGAAAGAAGAATAACAGGCTTTATACCAAATCATTAGATAATCCATAGAAAAAGCGTAGGTAGTGGAAAAACCATTAATCCATTTCCCTTGTATAAACTGTGTGATAAAATCAAGACGTTGCGTAAGGAGAAAAGGTAAGGAGGTACAAAGAAGAAGTATATAGGTTAATAGGTACTTAGGGCAGTAATCGCGGATATCTCGGGTATTGCAAATATTGCGGATATTGCGGTGGAAACAGGTAGGCGCGTACAAGGTGTTACCGAGGTGTCCCATAATAGAGTGTAGTTGAAGTCAGAACCAAAGGTGTGGCGGCTTCGGAAGGTATAAGGGTTGTAGAGCTGTTGCAGACTATAGGGGAAAATAGATAGAAGGGCTAACAACCAAGCATTGTATAACGTTGTTCCTCCTCCTCCTGGGTCTGGTTGCTGTTGTCGGGTAAATTGCAATAGGGTATGCTGTTGTCGGCTAGGTTGCCGAGGGTCGTACTGCTACTGCTGGGTAGGCTGCTGAAAATTGTACTATTGCTGGGCAGGTTGTTGGGGTACAAATGCAACAGGTGTTTGAGGTGTTACAGGGGTATTCGTAGAGGGAGCTGTGACATTCGTGGAGGGAACCGTGACGTTCGCAGAGGGAGCCGTAACGTTTGTAGGCGGGGCCGTTACGTTTATAGGTGGGGCCGTGACGTTTATAGGCGGAGCCGTAACGTTTATAGGCAAGGGGAGCTTGGCCGTAGGAAGGTTATTTAAGACAGCTAGAGCTAAGTTATACCGTTGCTGGGCAGGTTGCGGAGGTTTGTACGGGCTTAGCTGCCGCAGATCCTTGGCTTTGGTTAAGGAAGAGGGTAAAGCTAGCGGAGCTTGCGCGGGTAGAGCTTGTGCGGGCGGGGCTTGCGTGGACGGAGCTTGCGCGGACAAGGCTTGTGTGGGCGGAGCTTGCGCGGACAGAGCTTACGTGGACGGAGCAGCTTGCTGGGGTACAGGTGATATTAAGGGAGTTAATGAACGTGATTTAAGGCGGTAGTTTATGGCATATAAATTAAAGGGTCCTTCGTTGTTGATGAATAGTTTAATTTCTTTATCTAACTATTCCGTACGGTCGTCCTCGTAAGCGACGTCGTATAGTGCTTGTGGTACTGACTTGCTCTTCTTATCAAAGACCCATACTCTATTACGTTGGAGCAGTTGTTTGAGTCTTTTAATTGCAGACCTATTAGCGTCCTTAAATGTCTGTACCTCGAAATTGTTAAAGTCCTCTTAATATAATTCCCATAAGCTTTTATCCTTAAAGTTGCGCTTAGTATACTTATTAATTTTAAAGTTAATGTAGTTAGTGAGATCTTCTGCGGTGATCTTATTGGTTAGGGTAATCCTATTGCCCCAGTCCAGATGTTAAATTCCTGTGTCGGACATAATTGACTGGCGTAGATTGTGGTGTAGGTTGTGGTGTTCGTGGCTTGCAAAGGCCGTAAAAGGGAAAAGGGCACGCTGGCGTTTGGGCGTGTTATTGACGTGATTTTCGACGTAGCAGATCTGCAAGGTAGCAGACGGTGTC
>Ga0307507_10003472_pt1 | contig 30461 bp, 10 predicted proteins | sample 7_EM_MG_FD_207223 | JGI IMG/M metagenome (GOLD analysis project Ga0307507, IMG submission 207223) | Populus trichocarpa ectomycorrhiza microbial communities from riparian zone in the Pacific Northwest, United States - 7_EM | ecosystem: Host-associated > Plants > Roots > Unclassified | place... | reverse complement strand
TATATATAAAATATTCAATATTCAATATATTGAATATTGACGGATTTTGTATTGATATTGAATATTGACGTTCAATATTCAATATTCAATAATAGTTAATCAATATTGAATATAGATAACCTCACTGCAGGTAGGAAAGACGCCTCCCCGGTTTCTAGGAGAGGAATGGATTGGTCCAACCACGAACCAACCAAAGCTTCACCAAGCTTTTCTAAGAATGCGGAAGCGCCCGGAATAGCCGCCCTTGTTGTTCATGGCTGGGCCCAGAGCCATGTACACACTGACCAGTCACATTTTGAGAAGGGCCAGTTCCTAGAACCGATGAAATTTACTCCTAAGGGTTGGAACTGGGAAAAGTGAGGCGGGGGTGAGGCTTTTACGACGGTGTTGTATAGAAATTCTAAAAATTAATCGATTCAATCACATATTGAGTCTACGAGAGTGGTGGAGTTGAACACAAGTAACATAGCCATTATCGTATCCTTGCCTATATTATGAAAATATCATGCTTCCGGTGCAGTCGAGCGCAGACCTCCGCCAAATTTGCCTCGTTCTCGGCATTCACTATCCCATGCCGAACAAAATGAGCTATCCAGGTCATGGCACGGAAATTAAACTCTCCACGAGCCAGAGCTTCAGCTACCTCCTCAAGGCTCATCAACCGGAACCTCTCAACTTCACCATTAGACGGTGTTGGAACAATTTCGGGTGTTAATTCCATCTCGTATACATACTGGACATGGTGTTGGCAACCTGGCTTGCCATCGTTGGTCCGAGACATTTGGTACGAGATTGTCCCACATGCTTTTGCATACCGCCGCGTGTAAGCTTCCGGGATGGAGGCTTCTTCTAAGGCCCTTTGAACAAGCTTCTCCAGCGGCTTCTGCCCAGAAGCAAGATTTGTAGCAACGGTATTATCGAGCATCCCAGGATACGGCGTCTTCGTCATTGCTCTTCTTGGAACCCAGTACTTCAGGCCTTCTTCAGTCCTAACGTACACGGTTAGGTGAACACCAGACGTGATGATACCAAATATATCGACGCCGCAAAGATCCATATCTAATACGTGTTCTCCAGTAGATGAGACCGCTGCAATGAGCTCCCTCCCCCACTTCCGCAAACATTGGACTCTGCCATCCGTATGCCCCTGGCGAAGGGTAGCCTGCATGGCATTGGTTCGTTCATTGAGACTAGATATTCCGGAGAGAACTAAAAGACGTTTCTCATGGTCGATATGCCAATATGGAGGCCAATTCATGGCCTCCACGAACGACTTGTGTGTATAACCTAGGGGTGCCTTGTATCCCTCAACGATAAAATAGTAGTAGTCATCGACGAATGCTCGATATTCTTCTGGGCTATGTTGATAATATGGCCATCTGGATGAATAGTTGATGGCTCAATGAAGTTCTCACGCGTTTGAGTGGAGAAATACTCACGTATCAATCTGTTTAATCAGGTCTAAGCTGTTGAATTCTTTGCCAGGAATCATGATACTGTCTGCTCCTGCCCCGTTGCTAAAACTTGACCCAAGACCAAAGGAGTGCTGATTTATCCACATACTATTGGTAGGATTTCTCTTGTGGCTAGTAGACGAAGCAAACTTGCCAAAAGAGGTAAAGAAAAGCAGGCCACATAAACATTTGAAGATGTTGGTAATAGCCAAAAATGTTGCTTGCATGTAGGCCAAAGTAGCGAATCAAATTCCTCATCTTGGTGGATTTCAAAACAGAAAGAGGGAGTTAGCAGCTTTTGTATGCATGTAATAATTTAAAGGCAAAGTAGCGTCTGTAATTGTCGTGAGAAAGAAAATCGGGCATCAGGGATGCATAGGGCTGAGCTAAACTATGATTGGTTCATTACCATCGGTGAAGTCCACACCGGTTTTCTATTAGAGGAGTCTAATTGGTAGATTGCATTATGCGGTTGAGCCGCAAATATTACACGCTGAAACGCTCATCGGTTTCATCATGGACACCCAACGAAAGCTTCATCGGTTTGGCTGTGCATCAATGACACTCTCATCGGTTTTCACGGAACGTCGTAAGTGGTCATCTGCGATATTCGCGTTATCATCGCACCAAAGGATCTACAACACATCAGCGCCTAACTCTTGCACGACATATCTTCGGGACAACAGAACAGATACACGTCAAACCCGTACTCTGCTCTTCGAAATATCTGGACCTGAAATTCAGATACGATTGTCTCGGCAACATTGTCCGTAAGAATTCGGCGAATTTAAACTTGCTCCATGATTGAAATGTACGTGGTATGGTAGTGGCTAGAAGTGCAGCTCTAAGCGCCAAGCTATTCCTACAACTCCCTTCCCGCCGCTATTCACACAATCAACAACTAGTGTACTCTAGCGCCGTGTTGCGTGTTTGGAGTTGGGGGAGCGGGCCATTTAGATCGAATCTTCTGGTTAGGACAATCTGAGCTTGCTCAAAGCGCAGCTCTATGGACTCGCAACCACCTCCTGGGGAGCAGACCTTCTCCGAAAATCAGCTCGAAGTTCTGCGACAGGCCGCTAGTATCTTGGGCATCTCCATTAACGAGCTTGCAGCTGCATCGAGAGAGTTTGCCACTAATCCGGCAGCTCCTGGGCCATCTGAACAGCAAAACATTACTTCAGTAGTCGGAGGCAAGCATGATAGCATTCTACCACCTTACGACAGCCATGACCCGGACTTAGGGATTCCCTTTGTCGGCATATCCCTGCCTATGCCTTCTTTTCTCCTCCAGCACCGGTCGAATCTCCCTCCGTTGAACCCAGGTGTGCTTCCGGAGGAAGCATATACTGCGGATCATACAACGACTGAAGAAGAATTTCATACTTCTGCGCCTAAAGAAGATCATACAAGCATTAGTTGGACATCGCACGACAGCGATACCGCACTCGACTCCACCTCCGATTCCGTTTGGAATACATCCTTGATATCGTCTCGTCCGTTGCTCTTGCATCAGTCATCCTCAGATGATTCTGATAATAATGGGTGGATTGAAATTACACCTCCGTGGTCCGGCGAGTCTACAGAGATTGATGCGTTAACTGAAAGCTCGGAGAACAGCGACACTAGTGATACTGCCATTATGAGTCTTGCTGGTTCCCCGTATGTACAACAGCAGCCAAACGTCATCTCGAAATTACCAGAGGTCTCCCCGTTAAGAAATTCAATCTCTCTTCAATATCTGGCACCGAAGCCTGACGGTCGTAGCACTGGCTGTATACGTCAACCCGATACAGAATGCGTGGCTAGCATGCCTTCACCTGGAACGGCTTTGTCACGAGTGAAGACCAAGAGAAAGCCGTTCAAAGATGACAGGATACGAAAAGAGACAAGCTTGACACGCCAACTCAATGCCTGTCTAAGGTGTAGAATGCAGCGAAATAGGGTACTCATTAATGGCTAGCTTCGCATCCAGATCATACAGCTGATGATTCGCAGTGTAAACTAGACCTTACCAACCCCAAAGGACCTTGTATATCATGCCAGGGGATCATGACCCGTATTACTCGACTCCCATGTCTTCGATACAAGATTACGGATAGTGTGCTTTTTAGAACTGGGCTTGATTACATGCCTTTTTACAAGAGACACCCCATGATCGGACCAACCTATGGAGACTTTCATATCGCTAAGGACTGGGTGGGGGCTAAAACTAGATTTCTAGATGTTACTCAAGACCGAAGCCCTATAGTTTTGAGGTTAGAAGTTCGAGAATTCCGTCCGCCGTACGAAGAAAATTCCTTAGACCTCAAAGGACGATCGATGTATTGTATTCCTTGGGCGATTGCAGACCCAGATGTTGCTGTCGAAACCATCAACGCGTATATAGATCAAAGTGTTGGATCTTATCTCGACGCAATGCTGGATGATACGGATAGCTTGGTCTGGGATGTTTTCCACGTCGCATTTCGGCTGTCAGTGTTTCCGATGCCTGTTAGTAACCCCTTACATCTATGCGTTAAGCTCTTTCACAATCTAACCGTTTCGTAAGAACAAGTTGCTTTGTAACGTCCTACGCTTGTGGGTTGTCTGTCGCTTCATCGAATCGCGCTGGAGATGCTGTGGTGACGATACGCTGAATGCCGAAAGCCTGAATAATCCGTTCTACGACTGGATATCACCTCCTCCGTACATAGACTACCAACTAGCTTCAGTTATCATACAGCGAATACTAGGGCCTTTGAGGCATGATACATTGCACGGTTTGCAAGGCTTAGTTCTCTCGAACAAACCAAGCAATTGGTATCCCATATTTTTAACCTCATTCATACTACTGCACAATTACGAGCTCCAAGTACTCTTTCAGAGGCAGTTTGCCTCTAGGCGACAGGCTCAGGTGAGACAGAATTATTTTTTGAAACTTCGATTTTCGGTATTGATGCCTCTCAGGTGCGTTACCTTGACATGCCGCTCGTTCGCGCAACACATTCTGGAGCCAAAACAATTCTAGCCCACTTCCACTACTGCTGTAAAGGTCAGCAGCCATTCCATCCAGACTTTGACTGGGCAACACCTCAGATACGGAAAATGGCTCAATTAGATAGCGAGCAGATCATGTTCATGGAGAAAATCAAGGAGCGGGTTAATCAAAATGGTGATTATCAAGTAACATAACCACCAGCGAATGCGCACTAACAGTCAACAGTGTCGCTTTTGCAAGCCATTAGTCTTACTGATCAGTATGAGGATACCTACTGGTTTACTAGTCAGCTCTTCGACACAGACTGGTCCCCGCGCGACACCTACGAGCATTCACCGGCCGTTTAGAGTACACCTCTGATGTTCCGTCAATTCCCGGCTAAAGCTATGGTGCATCTAGCCACGGAGGCTCTTAATATCCCCTTAAGGAATAACGTCTGGTTCTGCAAGCTGCTTCTTTCGATAGTTGCCTTGTCTTGACCGGAGCGGGGTAGATCTGCATGTGTTGGGGCATACCAGTACTTCTGTTGGCTGCATACCGGCCAATGATGAATGATTATAAGCCTCTACGCTGTAAGAACCTCGTTGTCTGATTAACGGATTCACCTCTCCCTCTTAGTCAGACCCCTACCAACTCATGGGATCATGTGTTTCCAACGACCGAGGAACTCGACCGCACTGTAAGCGCTAGAGCTTTTTATCCAGGAACTTGGAATCCGCCCATGGTGCCCTCTGTGCTTCCTGCCACTGAGCATGTGATGACTATCATAGTTAATTATCAAGGACCAATTGTCTCCTATATACTTATCTGCGGCCAGGTGACAGATCTCATTCTGTCTATGCATCAAGTAAATTGAGGATGCTACTGGTGTTGTTCCTGGTGGACACCTCTCATGTCTTGGTGATTCGCCTCCGAATACCGTATTTGGTTAGAGCGTTCGTTCTACATGGCTCAAAATGCTGCTTGAAACATTGCTGGCTGATACGACTGGGGTTGGGCGGTCGAACTCCTAAGACAGTAGTGTGACTATCCACAGCTGCTTGCCAGCAGGAGAGTTGTTTCGTCGTTAGAGCTCCGCTTCGAGTGGGCAATAATCTTTCAGTCTTCGGGCAACCATTATCAGAAGCATCCTTTTTGTGCCTAATACTACATACTGGATAGAGCCGCGGTAGATCCACTATAAGACCCAAAGCCTTTCAGCCATACCCATCAAATATTACCACAGGCCGCTCTCACCTAAGCATATCCAAGTCGTCTCGCAACCACATCACAGTCGAATTTCACTGCTTTCTCTCTTGCAATGGCACCAGGAATATTGGCCGAGGCCCTAGGCTTAGCTCCCTGCAGTCCCTGCAAATTGAGCCTGTCGAATATCTCAGAACAAGTACAATACTGGCCGCCGGTCTTAACGGGTGACCTGACTTGGGATGCGTCTAGCTTTTACACGCACGTAGACTATACACACGAGTTAACTGCACAGCACAAATTAGAAATTCATACTGCTTTGGAATATTTCAAGAGTGAGCTATCGTATTCTTAGATGAATTTTGGTTTCCATTTCTAAGAAGAATCAGGTCTTGGTCGGGATGGGAATGAAGTCAACCACCATGACTTTCCGCTACCAACACTGGGTAAAATGCTCCTTCACTACGCAGGAGATATACACCATGGCAAAGGATTTGTGAATATTCGAGGACTGGATCCCAACCATTATTCATCGGAGGACAACATCCTATTATTCCTGGGGATTTCAAGCTACATTGGGGAAAAGAGAGCAAAGCAAGATGATGACGGAAGCATGCTTAGTATGTCTTTAATCTTTCTAGTTTGTTTTCCCCTATTCATGACATTTTGAAGTGCATATATCCGACGCAAAAAATTCCCGCGAATCGCAACAAAATCGGCCCACAAGGTTTTCGACCCGAGCTTCAGTATCGCTACCCCCCTCTTGATTCTTCTTCAAAAACTAATCTAGATCAAAGACATTCCACACAGACGCATTCTGCGACATACTTGCTCTCCAAACAAGAAATTGCGCCGCAAAAGGAGGTAATCACATCATTGCAGCTTCATGGACAATTTACAACAAGATAGCAGCTACAAGACCGGATCTGCTGGAGGTCTTGGCCCGTCCCAACTGGCCGTTCGATAGGTTAGTTTTCTGGCATATGCGAGTTGGTTCTAAATTGACTATCTAACCTAAAACGCACAATAGTCGCGGCAGATTGTTTGATTGCAATACACGGCCGCTATTGTTCTATCATGGTGGACGCATCATTTTAAATTTTGCTCGGGAGCCTCTCACAGGTCTTGATAATGTCAAAAGAACAGAGGGCTTCCCGGTGCTTTCCGGAGAACAGCGCGAAGCACTCGACCTGATTGAATCTCTTGCACGCGAAAGCCAGTTGATTCTGGACATACAACCCGGCGACTTGACGTTCATTAACAATCATGCTTTGTTACACTCAAGAGAGGCTTTTGAAGACGACCCTAGAGCTACTCGTTATCTTGTCCGCATGTGGTTGAAGAACAAGGAATTGGCATGGAAGTTGCCTTATCAACTCCAGATGGGGAATCAACGGATTTATGAGAGTAATGAATTGGAGGAAAAGTGGAACGTTGTTGCACTACCAAAACTGCGTTTTAAGCTCAGCGAGAGGTTGTGCTCTTGAAATTTTCTGTTCTTTATATACACGATCAAATCTTACGGCCTACTTATTAAATTGATAACATGCTTAACAATGCACGCTTCTTTTTATATTTCAGCTTGTTGACTCTTGTTCTACTATTCCTAACTTCTTTCATAACAGCACCCCTTTTTCGAGGTTTGAGCTCTTGTTTCAAACAATGTCACTCGTGCCAGGCTTTTGCATTCCAATTTCGGAAGATACTGGGGCTGTGTAGAGAGGACATGGGCACATGGACGTGTCAGAATTAGTGTAACCATTACGTTGCCTTCACCTGGATGCATCGAAAGGGCGACGCCTTCATCATAGCTTTTGGATAATCTGCAGGCGATCACCACAATGACCAAGGCGTGACTCGCACGGCTTGGCAGAGGCAATATGCGGGGGATGGGCTCGTTATTCCGATATGCGAATCAGCACTAACGGTTCAGTCTCGACTCTAGGAAGGCAACGTGGACTAGAAGAAGGCAACTTGCATTGTAACACTCATAGTCGTATTCCAGCTTCACCGATCACTGGTCTAGTCAGTTTATAAAAGTAAATCATATGATTATTGGTCAACGTCTTATCTGGGTGACTCGTCAATAAACCGTTCCGGCTCTCTTCGTGTTTTACGCCGATGGATGATCATATGACGGACGACACCCTAAATGCTGCGGCTCTTTTTTCAGTGCTTCACCGGTTTGGGGGTCCACAAGGCCGTGCCAGGAATAATCATTCCTGCAACTCTGCGTGACTGGTGGCCCTTTAGGAATGCTACGCGCAGACCGTGGCGGTCTCTAGGTAAAAACCCCCTTTCTTCAGACGCGATAGCGATATTGGTTTTGGATCATTGACTGCTTGTATTGCTTTTAGCTCAATCAAGCAAATTGTCGGTTCATTCCTGGGTGATTTCAGTCATCATGGAGCCTTCAACAGCCATGTTCGACGCAGTGCTGAACCCCACAGCTGTGTACAGTTCTTCTCTTTTGAGATGGGATGAGGATCTCCCTGTAGCTCCATCGAGCTGGGAGAGTTCCTGCCTGAATCCTAAGAACCGCATAGAAAGTCTTAGTCCTCGAAAACATCCAAAATGGCGTCTTGACGGGGTTGACGTCGACGGGACTCGTTTCTTCGCTGTACCTACTTTTGCACTTGGACGCCCGCCGCTACGGATTGATGTGTGTATTCCCGGTCAAGATGAGTATTCATTTCAACTTCGCCAAGTGTTGCAGTCGGGTTCAACAATGCTGCTGAGGAGTAAACAAGCCACGCGGGTTGGCATTTCCCAACATGTGCTGCGAGCGTTAGAATTCTGGTCTGGGCAGTTCCCCAGCTTCCAATCGGAGTACAACAACATGCCGTTTGGCTGTCGTATAGACATCAACGTAGTCCGCAGTGACATCCGACAAATGGATATCCATTTCTGCCCAACATACGAGGTAGAACAACAATGGTGTTCGGTAAAGACCTTGCGAGGAATCTGGAACATCCCTCCTGAAAACTGGCCCGAGGTTGTCGACCTCACGGATTTGCAGATGCAGTTCCAACTCCACGAAGCTATCACTCTGGTTCGAATACCGACTCGGCATCCTTCAAAGGATTTCGTCTTCAAATCTCTAGTGCGAGATGTGAAGTATCTATATCACGAACTTAAGATGCTACTGTCCATAGAGCCCCACCCAAACATCATCTCGCGACCGCTATATATCGTAACGAAGCGCTGTCGCTTTGGCGGCAAAGAAGGCGTGTGCGGGTTCATCCTTCCGTACTACCCCCTAGGCACGCTTCGCGACACGCTCTCTCACTCTCGATGCGGTATCCTACCTTCTATTTCTCTGCGAGACCAGTTTCGCTGGGCTCGTCAAGTTACCCATGCCTTGATACACATCAACAATTCAACTCCCGGGTTTTACCCAGACCTCAAACCCGACAACGTCCTCCTGAGTACCCATGACGGTATTCGCCATGCAACGCTAATCGACCTTGAGCAGCGCGGCGGTTGGTTCTCTTGGTCTCCTCCCGAAGTCGCCTACATCGAATACGAAGAGTACATTGCGACGCGCGTCGAATGCAAACCAGTCAAGGCAAAGTGCACTGCACTGCTGCGTTCTCTCATACCTGATTGGAAGCCTCTGACACAAACCGACAAATACTGCAACTCAGAACGGGGCTTCAGCTCAGCCTGGCTTTCCCTCACACAGGCCGAGATGGAGGCGGCGCAGGTCTTCATGCTGGGAAAGTTGCTCTGGTGTATCTTTGAGTCAATGGGTTCGATTAATTGTGGGATTGGTATTGAGATTTTCCGGGAGCTTGATTGGGACCATCGATTTCCGGAGTTTCGATCAACACCTATGGAATTGAGGGAATGTATCAGATCTTGTACAGCTGGGGCACCGGAGTGGAAGGGTAAGCATCGAAATATAGTGAGGTCTGGCACTAAGCTATTCTCTGTTGAAAGACTAGGCAAAGAGTTTCCAGAAGGAAGTGCGGCAGAAACAAAGGAGGCAGCGAGGAGATGGTGGCGGGAAGAAGTCGGCAGTGCGAAGAGATTCCTGGAGAGTAGGGTACGGAGTAAAGAAAGTGGGATGCAGGATGATGTGATTGGAACCGACGTCCTTCTCTTAGCGAGGCAACGCCCAGGTCTAGTAGAGGTTTTTGAGCTTATAGGGAAAGCAGAGGCGTCTTTGTTGCAAGGATGAGATGAAACTTTCCTAAAGCCCTACAGCTACCTGAGCAAATACGAAATAACCTAGTACTTACAATACTTTACCACCAAGCCCTAATTGATTATTTACTATCAGCCAACGCCTTACCATCAAGTTCTACGAGCTATAACAGTTGACAAGACGTAATATAGCGTTGTGGAGGGCTTCGTGCAGAGAATTTTGCAGAGACCTAATGGAGAGCCTTCTCAATAGAACCTGCAGTAGAGTTTCCAGGGGAGACGTACAGAGTTGGGAAGATTCTGCGAGGATTAAATGTGGTTTCTTTAAAACTCTGCAAAGCTCTACGTGAATATAAGTTTGAAAATACTCGATCTTACCGTCTCTACACCTGTTGAGGTTTCGTCTGTTATTCTCTTAAAGTTTTTGTCATGATCAAGGTCCAATGCTTTGCTACCATGGTCATGTGCTCTCTAAGCTTCTTTACTTTTATAACCCCCTTTACTCAGGCCACGCCTCCTAGCTCTGGGATCTCCAAACGTCTTCATTCCTACAACCTCAAATCCTTCATCTCTATTGGAATCTCTAAGCGCTTGTGCTTACACTTCTACAACCCCTCAGCATCATCGCCTTTACATTAATCCTAGCCTTTAGCATCGTCGTCACTTCTATTAAAACCGCAGCCTCGAATGCTCTAGGCTTGCTATCTCTGCATCATCTAGTATCAACCGCTATGGGTTTTTAGTAGTACCACCTCTGTTGTAAGCTTTGCAGTGTGTGGGAATTGAACGAGCGACTTGGTTGTAAATGTAGCTCTAAAGTCTCTATATATACACGAGGTAGGTAGCAAAAGGCTGACGTTAATGATCTATAATTGCTACTGTAGACAACGTCACTTGGTCGGTAATAGGTAAGAGAAATAGGTAATGGAAATAAGTAGTAAGATATATGATGTCAGGAAACAGGGTAGTGAGTCATAAAGTGGTATAGGCTTTGGTACCGGTAGTCGGTTACATCTGTTGAGATCCTAGGTTCAGCATTCCATGTCTGCGTTCTCCGACGTCACCTGTCTATCGAAAAATCAATAATAAGAAGTCTGTCTATTCAAGGTGGCTTTAGGAGCCCTTATATATATACATGAGATAGCGAAAGGCTGACGACGACGCTGACGACGACTGGTAATCGTGTCGAACTGGATCGGATTTTCTTACCACTCTTAATACTGGCTTCAAGTCTAGAACCTTATGTCTCACTACCCCGACTAAATGACGACGTAGTCGTCATTCTATTTCATCGAATGTCTCACCGAATGTCTCATTACCTGTTTCTACCGATTGAATGACGACTACGTCGTTATTCTATTTGCCACCTATTTTATGTATATAGAGAGCTTCTAGAGCCCTCTTTAATAGACAGAGTTCTTATACCTGATTGTCCGTTGAACAGTTATAACCCGGGCCGTCTACTGTATTATCTTTGATTCTAAAGCCTTTATTCCAATTAATTATTATCTTAATTATAGACAACTATAATAATAAACTCTTAACAAGAAACCAAACCAGTTATCGTCTTATCCGTTATCCTTATAAGCCTAAATAATTAGAACGAATGGATTAAGGTTATTAAGTTAAAAGCCAATAATAATCGTCTCTAGGAGTATGTTAACCCATTAATACCTAAAACCGATCTGCTAAAGCTTAAAGTACCTATTTGCGCCTTACCTAAGGATGTTAATAGCTAGAAGATAAAGCTCTTGGAGCTAGATAAGCAGTGCTTTTATCAGTATTCAACGTCAATATGAGACCGTATTGAAGTTGATATTGGAGACGATTTTGTTATTGAAATAGATTACTGAATATTGAATCTGGATTGCGCATACATAGAGCCTTGACATGGTAATCAAACTCCGTACGGCTCCAAGCTTTGGTAGAACTTTAAAATACAACAGCTCTCACCGCTATCGTCAACTTCGTGATCTTTGGCTTAGCGTATTTGGTGGTGGCTTATTAGGCTCTCCTTCGGCTGCTGCGTTTGCCGCCACAAGTGTAGTCTAGTTTATAAACTACTTAGAAGAGCTAGAAAATAATATACCTATAAGGTAAGGATATAGATAGGGAGCTCAATAATGGAATAATGGGGTATATTATATAGACAGACGAATCCTTAAGGGAACAGGAGGAGTCTATATGTGAGGTAAGGAAGGGTTTTCCCTAGGTATGTGCAGCGCACATGCCTTATAGGCGAGTTACCCCTAGGTTGCCCTAGGGTCGCTTATACCTTATGGCTATATAACTATCTACTTAGGTTTTACCTAATAATGCCCCCCCCTTTAAAAAGGATTGTCCCCAATATTTTATATACTTAAGCCTTAATAAAACCCTATAAAAACCTTAGTAAGGAAAAAAGATTAGAGGGGAAAGAGTGTTTTAATTTTACGTATAGCGAGATAGGTAGTATATATACGCGGCGCAAGGATATTAAGGAACTTTAACCGGCGGTTAAAGTTATCTAATTAGTTAGATTTGTCTTGCTAAAACTTCCTATATTTAACTAAGCTAGTAATAATTTTTAATTCCTAGGATAGAAAATCCTAATTAGTCTATTTAGGGCTTGCCTAAATTTAGTAGACTATTAAAAATATTCTAAAAGATCGCTTATATAGGTAGGTTGCTAGTACCTTACGGGTAGGTTATATGTGTAAGGGCGCGAAGAGGCTTTGGGGAAGATTTGAAGGAATAAATATAAATTCTATCTAATCTAAGGGTATATAGCTCTTGCAGAGTATAAGACGTTGCGTAAAGAAGAGAAAGGAATATAGGAAACTTATAACTAAATATTTGGGGTCTTAGCAGTAGACATATAGGCACAAGTCCATACAGATTTTAACAAGTTTCAACCAAATTCCATTATATTAGTGGAATTTAGTGGAATTTAATTAAGTTAGCGGAACTTAGTAGAAAACAGTAGATTACAGCAAATAATTATAGACAGTTATAGACAGTTGTAGATAGTTATAAATAGTTATAAACAGTTTTATACAGTTATCTGTTAAGTGTTTTACTAAGACATTCCTACTATAACTAGGCTAGTCCCGTTATAGTACCCCCCTTTTTAGCTAAAGGTCCAAAACAATTTAATTTAGTTAAGAATTTATAACTTATTACATTATAAGCGTCGTAACGTATTTTAAGTTCTTTTTAATTTTAAGTTTCCTGCTATTATGTTTTGTGTCTTTATATTAGGTAGCAGTTATTTACCTTTATATTATATCCATCTAGCTAGAGCAGGCTATAAAGAATGGTCCTTATAGAACTCTTTTATTAAGGAAGGCGCGTTGGCCTTAATCTAGTTATAGGTTTCTTAGGTTTATGTTTTATATCTTTCCCACTTAATAAGAAGTTTAAATTGTTTAGATTATATTTTCTATTATATATTATTAATTAAGTTAATAAAGTAAGAACTGTTACTGTTGTTAATAATTATAGGAGGTAGTAGTAGTACTTTACAAGTTATAGGATTATTTCTTAAAGGTTACAGCAAGCTTACATAAAATGTTAGATATATTTTTATTTTAGTTAGTAGTTTAAGCTTATAGGCGTATAGGCTTAGTTTTTTCTTAATTCGGTACGGGCCCATAAACTTCTAATTAAGTTTCTTTAAAGGCTGTTAAGTCTTTAGGTTTTATATACTTAGGTAAGCCATATTACCTTCCTTAAAGTCCATATAGGAGCTCATCCTTTATTTGCATACCATTCCTATAACATTTAAGCGTATATTAACTTACTTTATAAAAGTTCCGTTAACTGCTTTATTTAATTAGTAAAGTTATATGCGTTAATTAACTAGATCTGTTTAATTGTAGGTCCTATTATATTAATATTAGGTTATGGCTTAAATCTAAGTTAAGGGTTTTGTTTGTAGGTTGCGTAGAATAGTATTATGCCTATTAATATATTTATTGTATTATTCGCAGTAAACTTAGCTAAAGGTAGCTATTTTTTCCAGTTATCTTGCAGGTAGGAGCAGTATATTTATAAGTATTATTCTATAATTATATTTGCAATTTTAGTTTAACTATTTGTCTCTAGATAAAATGTAGTTAAGAGTTATATTTAAATACTTAATTATTTATATAGAGCTTGTCAGAAGTCTAAAATGAACTAGCTTTCGCGGTTAGATATTATTATATTAGGAAGTCCGTGTAGCTTAAAGACATACTTAATAAAATATTCGGCTACTAATATCGCATTAATTAAGTCCATAGGAATTATATGTTATATTTTTATAAGATAGTTAACTACTACTATAATATTTATAAACCTATTACTACTAGGCAAGTTAACTATAAAGTTAATTAAGATATTGCGCCATCTTTATATTAGAATTGGTAGCGGTTAAAATACTCCTTACTTCTTTATATAAGAGGTTTTTCTATATACGCACATCCTATATGCTCAAACGTATTTCCGTATATAGTTGTGTATTATAGGCCAGTATTATACTTATTAAACAATCTTATAGGTCTTTATATAGCCAGAATGTCCTACTATAGGGAAGTTGTGTATAAATTTAAGTATCTTAAATTATAAAGGTTTAGAATTCAGAACTACTATCTTCTATTAATAGTACAATTAATTATTTTAAATTTTGCATTTAGTAAGTATAATATCCTTATACTATTATTTTCTAGTTTAGATCGCCTTTATTATATCTACTATCTATATATTATTCTTGTATTTATATTCCATTAGCTTATTAATTTCTATTTCCTATTTATTAACTTCTAATTAATTTATTATTATTATTATTCATTGCTTAACGTCCGATTCGGATCCCTGTTGGGCCCACGCGGACTACTCCTTATATACATATAGGGAGAAAACTCTATTTAAGAAAACCTTGTGATCCGTCTCCCTGCCTTTTAAAGCTTGCTTGTAAGTCGCCTATAAGTCACTAGTGGTGCTCTACTACCTTACTTTTTAACCTCCTTGGGAACCACTACTGCCGTAATAAACCTACGGACGCGCTAGTATTACATACTATACTCTACTCCTGTAGAGTTATTAGGGGGCGCCTATTACTTACCCCTTTGCCTTTTATTGCTATTTCCTTTGCAACCCGGAACTGGTCTAGCATATTTTGGCCAATAAGCCACCGGGTAGCCGCCTTAAGGCCTTTCTATATTGAGAGCAGTATATTATAGTTTTTTGTACTAGCTGCTAAGAGCATTGCTTCTTAGCTGGTGTATAAGGGGCATAATAGTATTATGTGTTTTAGTATCTATCTTAGCTAGCTATATTTGTACCTTAGGCTACCCACTAGGACACCCACCCAGTAAAGCCAATCTTTTAGTCCTATTATTCCTGTTCTTAAGAGTATTGCTATTATATTTTCTGCCTTTATTAGGCCCTCTTAGAGCCCTTAGGTATTTACCCCCTATAATATTACCTATACTACGGCTTAGGTTCCCCTTACCTAAGTCTACCTCTATACCTTTAACTTCTATTTATCTCTCTAGTGTCGGTCTAACTAGTATTATGTTGCGGTAGATGGTTTTCTAGTACTCTTTTATACTCTACTTTAGCTCCTTTCTCTCCCTTACTATTATCTTTGCTAGCCTCTTATGCGTCTCCTTTCCTTCTCTATATAGGCCTAGGCCCTAGCGCCGCACTATTCTTCTTCTACTTTCTCTATCTGTTTTCCTAATATATCTTCCCTACTTTAGGGTTGTTGGTTCCTTCTCCTATAGGGCACCCTAGGGTCCCTTTATAGTTTGTTTAGGCGTGTCTTAATATACTTTATAACGTTAAAGTTGCGTTCCTTTTGCACCCTTTACATTACATTGGCTTTAATATATAGTTATAGGGGGGGAATATTGGCTTCCTTCTCGAGCAGTGCTATAGCCGTTCACTTATACCCGCCTGTTATACTCCTAAGGCAGGCTATTTAGACCTTTTGGAGTGGTTTAAGGAGTAATTTAGGAGGGCCTTTTTTAGTTTCTCTAGTAGCCCAAATGCTAGATCTATATGTCATGGTTAGCCAAACAACTGCTATATATAGTAGGCGTGACCTCTGGAAGCATGGACCCTATATAGAATTGACGATCCTGGATATGGTGATATACTATACTTAGCCCTTACGGGCCGCTTGCGCCGTATATGCGCTCTACTAGAGCTTGCTATCTACCCATACTTCTAATACCCTTAGGCCTTAAACTGGTTGACCCCCAAAGCCTTAGATATAGATTGTATGCTAAAGATCTGCAGATTGGTTATGTTTTTTTATAAAATAGATTAGCTGGTATTTCTCTAGTAAGAATTAGACTCTATGTCGTCTTGCCTATTCTATATAGGTGTTATAGGCTTTCTCTAGTATCCTATAGTTCTCTGCGGCTGTTGGCCTATATGTAATTAGGGTTGTGTTATTAATAAAGCCTATCCCCTAGGTTGCCCCTTTCTTAAAGGTGTTAAGCAGGTTACTTATAAAGAAGAGGAAGAGTATAGGCGACAGAGGTAATCCTTATAGTATTCCTATTATAACTGCAATAGGGGGGCTCTGGTATCCGCTAAAGACTAGTAATATTTCTTTCTAGCCTATAAATTCTTAAATAAATTAAATAATCTATTCTGGGAAGCCCTTTGCCCTAAGGATATATAGGAGACGCTTATAGGGTATATTATTATAGGTGCCGCTAATATCTAGGCTAAGCATTAATACTATAAAGTCCTTTTACATAGCCTATGCAGTTTTAATGGTAGCAGCGAGTAGTGTAAGTGCTAATAGCGTTAAGCGATTCTTTCTTGCCCCTATTTAGCTTTATAGTAGTAGGGCGTGTTCCTCTACTATATCTACTATATGGTCCGTTATAACCTTTTCTAAGATCTTGTTTAGGGTGTTTTTTAAGGTAATAGGGCGGTAGCTTCCTGGGATTAAGTAGTCTACTTTGCCTTCTTTTTATAAGATAACCATCATTATAGATCTTCTAAGTCGCGGGTAGTAGCCTATTATAAAGCATACTCTGGCTACGTCTGTAAGCTAAGGTGCTATAAGTGGTCTATAGGTCTTTAGGGCTTTGTTTAGGATCCTATCTAGTCTTAGTACTATATTGTTTAAGAGGCGGCTAATAGTTCTAGCCATTTCTTTAGTTGTTATATCGCTGTTGACCCTTAGGCGAGTTACTAGTATTTTACTAGTAATATTACTAAGGTCTACTGGAGCCGGTTAAGGGAAAAATCTTTCTATAAGAATCTTTGCCTTTTTATTATTGTTGCTTGTGGCCTATAGTTTGCCTGCTCTTTATAGGGGTAATAGGTATAGATCTTCTACTAGGCGTCCCACCTTTTTTTTTTTACCTATTTTGCTATAGTCCAAAGGCCCTTGTTATAGGGGAGACTTAGGTTAGTAGTGTATTTATTTATAAACTGTCTCTAGTTATTCCTTACTTTTTTTCTTAGGGTATTCTTTAGCTGGTTTTTTGTATCTTTATATCGTCTCTTGTCCTTAGAATTGTAGCTACTTATATATTTCCTCCTTGCTCATTATTAGCCGGCTATAAGGGCTGCGTACTATGTGGACCATATATATCGCGCATAGGGGCCCGGTTTTAAAACTAGGCAGTGCTCTTTTAGCCTACTTTTAATTGCTGCCTAGATCCTTTTTAGTCTTTAATTAATTTCCTTAGGGGTAGCCAATAAGCCTTGCTTGTTTGGTATTAGATAGATTTCTTCTAGGTCTTAGAGTTATTATTTAATTATATTAAGGAAGCTATCTATATTAAGCTTTCTTATTGCGTATCTTTTGCTATTTGGTTGCGCCTTAACGTCTAGATCTAGTTATATCTGGATAGAGATATGGTCTAAGGTAAATGCCTATTCTTCTTTAGGGGAGCACCTTTTGAGTCTCTAGTATAGGTTTTCGTCCATAATTGTGAGGTTAATTGTACTTTTGGCGGTGCCCTATTGCCATATAATTGCACCTGGGGGGGTAGCTAGCTTAAGGCCCCCATTATCTATAGCTCTTAGTAGGCACTCTATCTGTTAATTAGCAGCAATATAGATGCCCCCCTACCGTAGGTAGTGGAGGTTTATATCTCCTAGTAAAATAGACTCCGCGTATTTAGTTTCTAGCAAGCTTATTATAGATATAATATTCTCTGTCTATGCTACCCCTTTAACCCTAGGGTTATAGACATTAATGATTTATACTAGTCCCCTATATATCTGGATAGTTATAACTGTAATATCTAGGTTAACTACCTGCTATAACTATAAGGCAAGGCTGATATTTTTACTAATTATAAAGCATACGCATATAGCTGCTTTTGGTTTATATAGGAGCTAGAATCCTTAGGAGCAGTATATTAATTATGTGTAGGTATTATAATATGGCTCTTATATGGTAAGAATATGGTGTTTCTCTAGGTCTAGACTGTCTAGTAAGGGCCTTACTAAACGGTGGTTTGTATTGCCGCAGTTATACTATATAATGGTCAAGTAGTGGACCCCTAGCGGGGGACCTTCGCCTTTTCTTTATTCCTCGCTTCTTCTGTTTCCACTTTCTCTAAAATGTTTAGAACTTCCATCTCCTATATTTACTCCCTGGCCACTACTTATTTTATATAGAGCTTTCTATTTCTGTGTCTTGTATTCCTACTAGCCTTTCTAAATCTAAGTCTATTATTGCCTCTAGTTCTTCCCCTATTCTCGCTGGTTGGCTATATGCCCCTTATAAGCTAGCTGTATATGTTATATTTACCGCGTTAAATCTAATTCTTAATTATCCTGGCCTTAAACTTACTATAGCTGTCTATGGGGGTCTTCCTACTAGGTGTCCTCTTCTTTATATCCTATGTGTCCCTTATGTCCCTATTTGGTCTAGTAATGTCGCACAGCGTCGCTTTTAGCCCATTAAGGCTTGGGATAGCTGGCTTAGCCCCCTAGTATTAAAGGTAGGAAACGCTAGGAAAACACCTACGTCCCCCTAGTTTATTGCCTGTTATTTCCATTTATATAACCTAGCGTGTAGTTATTCCTATAGCTGTTAAGCCCTTTCCTTCCGTCTCCTATATTTAATGCAGTCTTCTCTCTCCCACGCCTTATATATGCTTTGGTGACAGTTCGCATATTTTGTTTAGTCTTGATTTATATATTGTCTTGTATTATAGGGGCCTATATAGTGGCCGCAGCACACCTATGCTGCGTATATGGATTGGGTGTGTCCCTATTATATACAGCAATAATATTATTCCAGGCGTAGTCTGTGGTTGTAGAGCCTTATATTGTATATAAGGCCATTTATAATTATTCCTTTTTAGATAAGGAGTTTTTGCATTCCTAGTATATATACGCTGATGATAAGGGAGCTATATATTTATCTATTATTTCCCTAGTAAGTCTCTGGCGCCCTTTATATCCTCTTATTATTCTTATTATATACTTAGTTTGTATTTTTCTGTTAAAGCTATTAGATCTAGGTAATTATAAGTCCTAGTATAAGGCGTTCCGTTTGTTTTACTATCTTCTATATAGTTGCTGTATTATCTGCCTAGCGTCCCCTTTCTACCCTAAGGCTTATAGGAACTAATAGGACTTCAACTAGGTAATCTTTATAAAGTACTTTTATGCTAATACGCTCTCCTAGCCTGTCCCCTACCCTTATGGCCCGTTCCTTTGCCTATTAGTCCTTTAGGGTGACTCTAATGTCTCCACTTCTAAGGTGTTGGACTATAACGGCGTTATAGACCTCCTTATGAATCTCTATAAGAACTTCTGTTTCTAATTATCCCCTAAGTTCCTCTGCCTTTTCTATATTTGGTTATATTGTGATTATATGCCCGGTTATTATCTTTAGGGGGGTAGGTTCCCTATACTATAGGAGCACAGCTATGGCGGCCTAGGTGCGGTTCGCCTATAGGAGGAAATTTTATTTATCTTTAATTTTATTTAGCCGTTAGAGGATTTAATTAAGGGTTTACTAGAGGGGCGCCTAAGGTTCGCTAGACTAGAGCCATTCTACTAGCTATATTAGTTTATAATGGCTAATAGATACTCCCCTATAGTTCCAGATACTAGACGCGTCTAATAGGCTTTATATTTTATTAGATACCTTCTTAATTAGGGTATTTCCACTTTCTGGTGTGGTATTCGCCCATCCTTATTGTTATTGTGGGGGGCCATTGTTAGGTATAGGTCTGGTGGTTGCGCGCGACTGCGTACCACCGTCGTTCCACCTGTGCCTCCCCTATAATGCATGTATCTTAGGGGATTATCAGGGTGTTTTTCAGGGTTCTTTTAGTTAGTTTGGTCTTTTTGGGCCGGGTGCAGCAAGAGCTCCAAAAGTCCGCAAGTTTTTAAGCAGGTGAACCAGGATAATTAAGAATTAGACTCACTTCTAATTAATTTCTATTAAGTTCTATATCTAGAAATATAGGATATAGTTTTTTAAAATGTTTAGGGGGCAGTAAGATCTATAATTAATTTATAATCCGTTTATCTAAGGCGTTTATAGGTAAGTCCTATAATTATTATATTAATATATTAGGCTTTTAATTAAGTTTGCCTAGTTAATATATAATCTTAAAGTTAAATTATAAAAGGTATTTGGCCTAACAAATTTAGCGCTGCGTTAATTGTTTTATAGTTATAAAGTATTGTAGGTTCTTATGGTCCATTAATATATATATTAGAAATAATAATCCTTCTAGCTTAGGACGCCATTATTTAAAGCATCTAATAATTATAAGTAGTTCCTTATTATATATTTTATAGTTTAATTTAGCAGGGGCGAGTTTCTAGAAGAGAAAGGCTACTAGACATAGTTTACCATTCTTATTATATTACAATAACACTCCCCCTAGCGTATAATTAGACAAGTTAGTTTTAATAGTATATTTAAGGTTAGGGTTAAAGTAAGTAAGAATTAAAGTAGTTATAAAGCAATATTTTAAATTATTAAAAGCTTATTTGCATCTAGTGGTCTATTTAAACTTTATATTCTTCCTTATTAGGTTTACTAATAGCTAGGCAATTTTTAAGAAGTAGTTAATAAATTGATAATAGAAATTTATAAATCCTAAAAATCCTTAAATGTCTTATACGTTACTAGGGCTTTTTTAGTTTATAATTATAGCAACTTTCTTAGAATCTATTTTAATTCCGTTACGGGATATAATTAAACCTAAGTATATAACCTTAGACGCGTAGAACTTGTATTTCTTAATATTATATTATAAGCCCGCGTCTTATAAGCGTTTAAGGACCATTCTAATATATTTTTAATATTTAGAAAGCAAGGATAAGTAAATTAAGATATTATTAATATATATGGTAATAAATACATTAAGGAATTCACGAAGTGTATTATTAATATATTGCTAAAATATACTAGGACTGTTCTTTATGCTAAATAGTATTACTAGGTATTTAAAGAGTCCCTATTATATATAAAAAGCTATATACTTCTTATCTCCTTTATATATACAGATTTTATTAAAGGCGGTAACTATATTAAGCTTTATAAAGTACTATATCTTTACTAAATAGTTAAGCGTTTCTTAAATTAAAGGAATTGGATATTGGTTTTAAATTATAATTATATTTAGAGCTTAATAATTAATATAGAATCTTAAGCCTCCTCCCGGCTTTTTAATAAACAGTATAGGTAAAATAAATGGAGATTGGTTAGGGCGAATAAATCCTTTTTCTAGATACTTATTAAGGTATTATTATATTATAAGCAGTTCTTCTTATAATATACTATATAGTAGACCGAACTTTAGTGTTATACTAGGCTTAAGTTCTATCTTAAAATTATATTTCTCTTAGTGTGGGGCTAGTTAGTCTATAAATTATTTTTTAAACTTATTAATTAGGTTGTGGTACTCTTTAGGTATAAGAGGTTAAGGATTAAGATATTATTTTTTAAACTTATTAATTAGGTTGTGGTACTCTTTAGGTATAAGAGGTTAAGGATTAAGATATTATTTTGGTTCTAGTGCTTTCTTAACATCTTCTATGGTTATAGTGAAGATTTTATAATCTCGTCTTTTTGCTAATAAGATAAAAAGCGCGGCCTATATTATACAAATTTTAAGAGGTTTTAACATAACATCTTTATATTCTTTACTATAATTAGCAGTTATAGATTTATTATATTAGCTTAAGGTTTATAGTAAGGGTAATTTATATTATATTATATTTAAATAGTTATATGTATATTTGTAGAGTAAATGGTTTTTTAAGTAATAACTTTAGCAGTAGGTTATATGGAACTTTAGTATTTCTTTAACCTAGCTAATTAAAGGGTTATATAATTTTAGCTATCTATATCTAAGTATTATCTTATAGTGCTTTAAGGGTGTTATAAATGGAGAAATATATTTAAGGTGTTTACCTATCTACAATTTTATAAAAGCGTAGTGCGTTAGTTCGCCATATATTAAGGGTTTGCCGTTAAAGCCTTATAGGCCTTAGGGCTTATTAAGTTTCTTTAAATTTAGGCGTTAAGTTTTTGCATAGTTTGTGTTAATAAAGCCTATACTAGTAGCTCCGCTGTCTATTAGGATTTATACTTCCTTCTATTTTCTAAGTATTTAAATTTTACTAAGTATATTAAGGGAGTTATATTATATATCAGCGCTAAAAGAGCCTAGACACTTATACTCTTCTACCTTTTATCCTAAGGCGTAACTTAGCCTTAGGATAATTTATTTTCTAAGTTAACTAAAGGTAAGGTGCTTTATAGTGTCCAAGTACAATTTATAGAGCGGGTATAATTTAAGGAATGGGTATAATTTAAGGAATAGGTATAATTTAAGGAATGGGTATAATTTAAGGAATGGGTATAATTTAAGGAATGGGTATAATTTAAGAAATGGGTATAATTTAAGAAATGGGTATAATTTAAAGATTGGGTATAGCTTAAGGAGCGGGTACAACTTAAGGATTAAAAGGAGCTACGGCGGACTTTTTTAAAAGGGTAAGTTTGGCAATACTTTTAAATATATCCTTTTTTACCGCATCCAAAGCATTCTCTATTTATAGCTTAAGTTCTTTATTTATTGGTTCCTAAGGATGTATAGGATTAAACGGCATTAAGGTCTATAGGGTTATATATAGGACTTTTAGGTTTTAGAGACGGATCGCGCTTTAGGGTATATACCGGTTTTATAGAGTTTTAAACATAAGGTGTAGTTAGCTTTAAAGAATAAGTCTATTTATTATATTTGTCGGGAATGTATCACGTATGGTCACGTGTCGCCGCGGCACTAGCGTGGTGGGGAGCCCTAAGCTCCTCGCCCTTCCTTATTAAAAACAATCGAACAACATCATACTAGCTACAAACTGTAACTACGTAATATTACCTTGTGTTACCAACACTAATCAGTGGTTAACTTTACTGTTATACTATAGAACAGCTAGGTATTCCACCAAGAAGAGACAAGCTACTATACCAGTGCTACTTATACTAGAGGAAGCTGTTTTTTAAGGTTAGAACTGGTCCTAAACCTTAAATAGAACTCTTCTATAAATCTAAAGATTTAAAGGCTAGAACTGGTTCTAAGCCTTTTCTAGATTATAGATTCTTGCGTCTATTACGTAGAATAATACGCTTTATAAGTCTTTGTAATTTAAGGCCAGAACTAGTCCTAAGCCCTATAATCGCAAATATATATTATAAACGTGTACTAAATAACAAACGCGTACTAAACAACAATCCCTACCCCAATAACACTTCCCTCCCCCCAAAAACATGGCTACGCCTACCTTAAACGACTGGGAAGACTCCTTACCACTAGGGGTAGCTTTGTACGCACAACTTATTAATAAAAATTAGGACGAATTTATTATTAATATAACAACTTATACCGTAAAATAAGTTAACGGCTTTCTCCTATACCATATTATATTCTACTAAAGTAGACACTACGCCAATCTATAGCTATGGGAATATTTTAGGGAGGATTTTATAGGATGGACCGCCAATACCTAGGCACTTGGCAATGTTAATATTATTTAGGATTTTTAAGACTTTCTCTATAGGAATAGGGTATATATTGCTAAAAACAGTAACCCAATTACTAGTAATATCTAGGCCGTTATTATTATTATAGAAAAACTAGTATAGACGGAAGCTAAGATTATATATTAACTATGGAAACTTAGAACCAACCCATATTCTTTAAAAGGAAACTTTAATTTGGAACGAAACCCCTAGAATGCTACTATTCTACCTAAAGGTACTCTTCTACCTAGAGGTGCTTTTCTACCTAGAGGTACTTTTTCTCTACCTCTATTGCCTCTAGCTCCTCTACCCTAGCTAACCGGTAAGCCTCTACTATAAGAAGTCACGAATCTGATAAAGGTATATTTAGATAAGAAAAAGAAGTTTAGAGGAGAACTATATAATATACTTAGAACAAAATTATAGGTCTTTTATAACTGCTGCAGCAAGGTTAGAATCTAATACTACTAGTTTTATTATGCTTTTTTAGTTATATTAAAGGGACAAATGGCGATATTTTATTATAACTATATTATAGGTAGAAACTATAGCTTTAATATAATACTTTAGCTTACTAGAGCCTACTTTAAGACTAATAAAAATCACTAGCTTTATATATCTAAATAGCAAGAGACTATATTTTAAAGAGTTATTACTTCTAACTTAATAAAGACTTATTTAGAGTGCCTTTAACTACTCTTTAATAAACTCTAGAAAATCTAATATGGCCTTACTAAAACTTACTAAAATAAGAATAGCCTAAGGGACCAGGTTATCTTAGCCTGCCATAGTGTTTCTAAATGTAATTTGGCGCTATATAAACCTATAGATACGTTTAAAGGAGTATATGCTGAGCTACGCTCTGCCGTAGGTACTATAATGCAAATATAAGAATCTTAATAGTTCTATACTAAAAACCCTACCTAACTAAGTATTCCCAACTAATACAATTATAACTGGACTGACCGTATATATAGTGGCCGTAGTAGGGGATACGGCAGAGGGTATAATTAACGTTAACTATAAGGCAATTATAAAGGTCCTTATAGAGGTTTATTTTAAAGTAATTGCTAGAAGAAGTACTATATTTATAAGAAGCCAAATTACTAGTTAACTAGGCATTCTCTTAATAAGCAAAAGGAGGTATATAATAAGTTTCGCCAGAGTGTAAGAAATGTTAGAAATTATAAGGTTATTATAGCCTACTTCTAAAGCTTCCTAGTTTAATATAAAGGCGTAAAAGATCTTAAGGGCAAGGTTAATAAGGCCAAACAGCTCCTTATAGATATAAAAATTAAGGACTACTTACCCAACCAATACTTTACTAAGTATGGTAAGGTAGACAGTATATAAACTATTACTGTTCTTAATAACCAATCTACGCTCCATTCTATTATAAAGTTAGATATCTTTAATTATAACGGGACTAGCCCAGTTACAGTAGGAATGTCTCGGTGAAACACTTAACAGATAAATTCCGACGCTTTAATCAAATTCTGCCAAATTCTGCCAAGTTAATTAAATTCTACCAAATTCCGCCAACTTAATTAATTTCCACCAGTCTCCACCAAATTCCACTAATATAATGGAATTTAGTTAAAACCTATTAAAATCCATGTGGGCTTATACCCACGCGTCTGCTGCTAAGACCACAAATATTTAGTTATAAGTTTCCTATATTCCTTTCTCTTCTTCACGTAACATCTTGTACTCTGCAAGAGCTATATACCCTTAGATTTAGATAGAATTTATATTATTCCTTTAAATCTTCCCTAAAGCCTCTTCGTGCCCTTATATTACGTTGCGTTAAAACAACTACTATTAAAATGGCAAACGAACCCAAATCCCTTTTAATAACCACAAGTATTATAACCCTAGTCAGGGAACAGTTAACCATAATATAATAGTCCTTTATAGACGCCTTAGCTTAGCAGTGGGCTATACTAGAAGCCCAGCACCAGCAATTAATAGAAGCACTCTATAAAGAACTCCGCAATATTAAGGCATTTATGTCACAAACCCTAATAGCAACACCTATAAATAAAATTAAAATAATGGTACCTGAACCTAATGCGTTAAATGCAAATACTGAACCAGTAACAGTAGCTTAACCTACACCTATAGTGAACCCAGTACCTACTACAAAATCTAAAAAGCTCCCTAATCCTCTAATATTTAATAGAAACTAAAATAACCTACGTCCCTTTATAACCAAGCTCCGTCTTAAACTCTTAATAAACTACAATTAATACCTTACTAAGGCTAGCAAGGTTAGCTATGGAATGTCTTATTTAAGCAAGGACGCTGTATAAACCATAGATCCATTCTTCCGCAATAGTACTTTCGTTAATTTTAAAACCTTTATCTCTTTGCTAAAACGAACGTATAATAACGCCAGCCGCAAACACACAGCCATTACCAAACTTAAAAACCTATAATAATAAAACCGAGACTTCACCAGCTTCTTTTCGGAATTTTTAGGCCTTATTAGCAAACTGGATTGGAATAAAGCCGCTAGAGTTACTGCCCTTTAACAAGCTATTTTAGATAAGATTAGAGACCAGTTAGTAGGTAGAGAACTACCAAAAAACCTGTCTAAATTTGCTATGATATGTTAACAAATTAACAAAGACCTTTAATATAACAAATAGACTTATTCTCTAAAGTTAACTATACCTTATGTTTAAAACTCCTTAAAACCGGTATATGCTCTAAGGTGTAATCCTTCTCTAAGACCTAAAAGCCCTATATATAACCCTATGGACCTTAATGCCACCTAATTCTATGCACCCTTAGGAACTAATAAATAAAGAATACAAGCCACAAATAAAGAATGTTTTAGATGCGGTAAAAAAAGACATATTTAAAAACATTACTGAACTTACCCTTTTAAAAAAGTCTGCCATAGTTCCTCCTAATCCTTAAGTTGTACCCAATCCTCAAATCATACCCATTCTTTAAGCCGTACTTGTTCCTTAAATTATACCCACGCTATAAATTATACTCGGACATTATAAAGCACCTCGCCTTTAGTTAACTTAGAAAACAAATTGTCCTAGGGCCAAGTCGCGCCTTAGGATAAAAAGTGGAAGAGTATAAGTGTCTAGGCTCTTCCAGCGCTAATATATAACACAACTCCCTTAATATACTTAGTGAAATTTAAATACTTAGAAAATAAAAGGAAGTATAAATCCTTATAGATAGCGGAGCTACTAGCATAGGCTTTATTAATACAAACTACGCGAAAACTTAACGCCTAAATTTAAAGAAACTTAACAAGTCCTAAGGCCTACAAGGCTTTAATGGCAAACCCTTAATATATAGCAAAATAATACACTACGCTCTTGTAAAATTGCGGATGGGTAAACACCTTAAATACATTTCCCTGTTTATAACACCCTTAAAGCACTATAAGATAATACTTAGATATAGATAGCTGAAACAATACAACCCTTTAATTAGCTGGGTTAAAGAAACACTAAAGTTCCATATAACCTACTGCTAAAGTTATTGCTTAAAAAACCATTTGCCCTATAAATATATATATAACTATTTAAATTTAATATAATACAAATTACCCTTACTATAAACCTTAAGCTAATATAATAAATCTACAACTACTAATTATAGTAAAGAATGTAAAGATGTTATATTAAACCCTCTTAAAATCTATATAATACAGGCTGTGCCTTTTATCTTATTAATAAAAAGATAAGATTACAAAATCTTTACTATAACTATAGAAGACATTAAGAAAGCACTAAAACCAAAATAGTATTCTAATCCTTAACCTTTTATACCTAAAGAGTACCATAACCTAATTAACAAGTTTAAAAAACAATTTATAGACTAATTAGCCCCGCACCAAAAGAAGCACAATTTTAAGATAGAACTCAAGCCTGGCATAACACCAAAGTTCGGTCCGCTATACAGCATATCACAAGAAGAACTGCTTATAATGTAATAATACCTTAACGAGCATCTAGAAAAAGGATTTATTCGCCCTAGTTAATCTCCATTTACCTTACCTATACTATTTATTAAAAAGCTAGGAGGAGGCTTAAGATTTTATATTAATTATTAAGCTCTAAACGTAATTATAATTTAAAACCAATATCCAATTCTCTTAATTTAAGAGACGCTTAACTAATTAGTAAAGGCACGGTACTTTACAAAGCTTAACATAATCGCTGCCTTTAATAAAATTTATATATATAAGGGAGATAAGAAGTATACAGCCTTTTATATATAATGGGGACTCTTTAAATACCTAATAATGCCATTTAACATAAAGAACAGTCCTAGTACATTTTAGCAATACATTAACAATACGCTTTGTAAATTCCTTAATATATTTATTACCGCGTATATTAATAATATCTTAATCTACTCGTCCTGGCTTTCTAAACATTAAAAACATATTAGAATGGTCCTTAAACGCTTATAAGACGCGGGCTTATAATGCGATATTAAAAAATGCAAGTTCTACGCGTCCAAGGTTATATACTTAGGCTTAATTATATCCCATAATGGAATTAAAATAGACCCTAAGAAAGTCGCTGTAATTATAAACTAGGAAAGTCCTAGCAATATATAGGATATTTAAGGATTTCTAGGATTTACAAATTTCTATTAACAATTTATTAACCACTTCTTAGAAGTTGCTTAGCTGTTAATAAACCTAACAAAGAAAAATATAAAAATTAAATAGACCGCTAGATATAAACGAGCTTTTAATAACTTAAAATATTACTTTATAACTACTCTAATCCTCGCTTACTTTAACCCTAACCTTAAATATATTATTAAAACGGACTTATCAGATTATGCGCTAGGGGGAGTGTTATTACAATATAATAAGAATGGCGAACTACGTCTAGTAGCCTTTCTCTCCTAAAAACTTACCCCTACTAAATTAAACTATAAGATATATAATAAGGAACTGCTTATAATTATCAGATGCTTTAAACAATGGCGTTCTAAGCTAGAAGGATTATTGTTTCTAATACACATATTAACGGACCATAAGAACCTGCAATACTTTATAACTATAAAACAATTAATACAGCACTAAATTTATTAGGCCGAATACCTCTTATAATTTAACTTTAAGATTATATATTAACTGGGTACAACTTCAAGACCTAGAAGAAATCCACCCAATACCAAACGAGCGAGGCTCATTAGCCACCCCTAAGGAAATTAACCAAAGACTAGAAAGGATCCAGGCAGCAATTAAAAACAGGCTAGAAGAGCATTGCCCGGTCTCAAAACCGGGCCCCTATACGCAACACGCATGGTCCGCACAATACGCGGTTCTTATGGCTAGCCAACGACGAGCAAGAAGGAAATATACAAGCAGCCATAACCCTAAAGACGAGAGACAATACAAAGACACAAGAAACCAGCTAAAGAATACCCTAAAAAAAGAAGCAAGAAACAACTAGAGACGGTTTATAAACGAATATACTACTAACCTAAGCATCCCTTATAATAAGGGCCTTTGGACCATGGCAAGATGGGTAAAGAAAAAGGCGGGACGCCTAGTAAAAGACCCACACCTACCACCCCTACAAAGAGCAGGCGAACTACAGGCCACAAGCAACAATAATAAGAAGGTGAAGATCCTTATAGAAAGATTTTTCCCCTAACCGGCTCTAGTAGACCTTAGTAATATTACCAGCAAAACACCGGTAACTTACCTAAGGGTTAACAGCGACATAACAACTAAAGAAATGGCTAGAACTATCAGTCGCCTTTTAAATAATATAGCACTAGGACTAGATAGGATTTTAAACGAAGCCTTAAAGACCTGTGGTCCACTTATAGCACCTTAGCTTGCAGATATAGCCAGAGTATGCTTTACAATAGGCTACTACCCGCGACTTAGAAGATCTATAACAATGGTTATCTTATAAAAAGAAGGCAAAGTAGACTACTTAATCCCAGGAAGCTACCGCCCTATTGCCTTAAAAAACACCCTAAGCAAGATCTTAGAAAAGGTTATAGCGGACTATATAGTAAACACGGTAGAGAAACACGCCCTACTACCACAAAGCTAAATAGGGGTAAGAAAGAATCGCTTAATACTATCAGCACTTACACTACTCGCTACTACCATTAAAACTGCATGGGCTATGCGTAAGGACTTTATAGTATTAATACTTAGCCTAGATATTAGTGGCGCCTATAATAATATACCCTATAAGCGCCTCCTATATATCCTTAGGGCAAAGGGCTTCCTAGAATAGATTATATAATTTGTTTAAGGGGTTATAGGCCAGAAAGAAACATTACTAGTCTTTAGCAGATACCAGAGCCCCCCCATTACAGTTGCAATAGGTATACCATAAGAATTACCTCTTTCGCCTATACTCTTCCTTTTCTTTATAAGCAACTTACTTAACACCTTTAAGAAAGGGGCGACCTAGGGGATAGACTTTGTTAACGACATAAACCTAATCACATACGGGCTAACAGCCGCAGAGAACTGCAGAACACTAGAGAAAGCCTATAACACCTATATAGAATGGGCAAGATAACATAGAGTCTAATTCTCACTAGAGAAATTGTAACAGTTCACCAGCACTACGCTGAGACACAAGATCGTCGCCTAAGAGGCTCCGAGACATGATCGACGCTACCCTCGTATGTCTCGGATACGGTCAAATATTGAGTCATAGACTACGGAGTTCCG
>Ga0307507_10003471_pt1 | contig 30472 bp, 30 predicted proteins | sample 7_EM_MG_FD_207223 | JGI IMG/M metagenome (GOLD analysis project Ga0307507, IMG submission 207223) | Populus trichocarpa ectomycorrhiza microbial communities from riparian zone in the Pacific Northwest, United States - 7_EM | ecosystem: Host-associated > Plants > Roots > Unclassified | place... | reverse complement strand
TTAAAATAATCAATTCGAAGTTTTAATGAAAATACCTGACCCATGACCAGTGTGTTTTTGAGGCTCAAAGACCGGTTAAGACTGGTCTTAACCAGTCTTTGCTCGGTCTTCAGATTTTCAAATATGCAAAGAACCATAGACCGGACCACAGTTACGGTCTTCACCGGTCCTCATAATTTGTGGTCCTGATCGGTCATGGTCTGGTCTGGTCACGGTCTTTTTCCAGTCCTGTGACCGGACTTCCAAACACTAACCCATGCTATTGCCTAGCTGCCAGTGTACTGTTTTGATCAATTTGGCAGTAATGTGTAATGGTCCCTCCAAATTGCTGAAATGTAACAGAGGTAATGGTCATTTGTCCAAGTGCTGAATTCATTAAAAACCCATAAAAAGGGCTTTAAAAATCACAAAAAACTTATCCTGGTATTAAGTTCTCTATGAGTCAAAAACCAGTCCACAAATTTTCTAAAGCCTCAAAAGACTGGACCAGGATCAGAAAAGACAAAGACTGCAGTCTTTTTCAGTCTTTGGACTGGTCTTGGTCCAAACTGGTTACAACTGGTTCAAGACCAGTTTTTCAACTACATATGCAATAAATTCAATAAATTTTGCAATTGTGAGCTGCTAAATTTATTGCCATGCTTCTTAGCTTTTAAACAAGTGCAAGAACATTACTTTATGTAGAGAATTGATGTATATACAAAAATACTCAGGTACATCTACCATTTTCACAAAAGGTTTTACAGTTTTGTATATATCTTTGTCAATTTTTGGCCTAAAAGTATGATCTTAGGTGTATTTTGAAGGGCTATTAGGTAGGTACAAAAGACCAGTCTTAACCGACAAGGCTGGTCCACCATAACCAGTCTTTTTGTGGTCTTGTAATCTCAAAGCTGAAAGACTGAGACCACTGGTCTGGTCTTTTGTAGTCTTGGTCTGGTCCAAGTTGCAGTCTTTTTTCAGTCTTGGGACTGGACTTCCAAGCACTAGTGTAGACCCGCTCAGGCTTGTGAAATGGATAAGTTATCTAGGATGGAATAATGCACACACATTTCCACCACCTGCAGGTGTCATTGATTCTGCCATCAATTCTCTCACAGCTTTTCATTCTTCCACCTCCTCATTATCCTTGTTGTAATGCTTCCAGAACTCTGTATGATGCTGGTCTAATGTAATGGGTGTTCTCCCTTATTTTGCTGAAGGGTGATGCATCACAACAGGTGGACTATCCCAACCCTGAGCTTTTCAGGCCTGAAAGGTTCCTGAAAGAGGGAAAACTTGACAATGACATGCACAACCCATCACACTTTCCTTGGGATTCAGGCATTGGTATGATGGTTTCTACAAAGTTGTAAGGTCTGACATGGGGCTTCACCTCAATAGACTTAAATTTGACAGGTGATCTGGAAATCATCAGATGGTTCAACCTCTACTTAGATGTATAGAAAATAAATTGCCATTGGAATTCCTTCATAATAAGAATTTAGCACAACATAAAAAACACTCGCAATCGGTTATCTCATTAAGTTACCAGGGGTAGGGGCAATGAACATACTGACACCACTTTATTACCTCCCTTGCCTGAAGACAAGGCATCGGACTACCTTCAATATATGCCAACTGATTGGGTTTCAGCATTCGATAGGTGAAATTGTCATCGACCGTACACTTCACGACCAGCACCTCCTTCAGCGACATCCATGTCCCCTCCCTCTCAAACATTTTATCCACAGAGTGCCAGTCACACCGTCTCAAATCTTGATGGCCAACCGTACTCAATATAAGGACAATTTTCTCCACAGTGTTGTGTCCATTACAGGACGCCAATATGTAGGGGATGGACCCAAACGGCTTGATTGAGGAGTGGGTTCCAGGATTGGTATACATTTTATGTTCAACAGTATAGGAAAGAGTGATGGATAATGTGAGATGACGGAGGTCGGTAAGAACACCGAGGTTGATATAACCTGGGAGTGTGAAATTTTCATATGAGTTTAGGGTGAATTAGGAATAAATAACTGTTCACCGTCTTTGTAAAGCGGAATTTCTAATACTTGAAGAGAGGAGGAACACAACTCAAGTAACCCTTCTGGCCATTGCTGATATCCGTAATACTCAATTGCCCTCAATCTAGACCAATCAAACGGCGTTCCTGGGCCGATGAGGCAATACTTGAGACCACCACGGAGACGAACTTCTTCGACGTACACCTTTCCTCTTTCTCCCGACAAAGAAACATTGTCGGGACGCCCCAGAGACCTATCGACATCAAGTGTTTTGAGATTTTGCACCGCACCTAATAGGTTTACGGGAATGTTACAGTTTGTCAGCTTGACTGAGCATAAGCTGCTGCGTTGCAGAAGAGCGAAGATGTAGACTTTCACGTATTCATCAAGCTTATTCCATCTTATTGCGATGTCCAGATGGATTGATGTGAGATCATGTGTTAGATCGCTAACCAGGGACAGGATGCCGCGCTCTTTTTCCGTGCCAGCATAGCCTAAGTCATCCAGAGTCGAAAGGAGTATGGCGTCTCGCCCTTGGGGAGGAGGACCTTTGGACAATCCAATCTTAATGTAAAGCTTTTGAGAGGGTACCCAGGCTTTGCGAATGTAGACAGTAATGTGTCGGTATGGTTGTGGGTGACAATATGGCCAGAGAACTGGGAAGGCGGCCCACAAAGCTATGATAGTGGATGTGCACGTGGCAAGGTAGGTGCTGATGATGTGATACATTAGATCTGGAGGAAGTGGTATATTCCACTCATTTGATTGGATAGCTAGGTCTGAGGAATGCGGATTTCTTTCGCTCTGGGAATGCGGATTTTTTTCGCTCTGGGAACGCGGATTTTTTTTGCTCTGGGTAGTGGGTTGTCCTCGGCGCTTGAACATCGTGTGAAATCGTTGAAGGAGGGATGGGGAAGAGGGCATCTTTCTTGAGCGAAACCGGTTCAGCATTCTGTCTGGGAGGTTCGAGGTGGTAGGCGAAAATGCTCAGGTTATCGGAGCCTCTGGAGGCGCACAATCGATAAGATGACGGCATGCCTCGCTTCACTTCGGCAGCTTGCGGTTTGCGGCGTGCTTTGGTATGAGCTGATAAAATGGTTTAGTGCATGATCAAAGTCAAGGAGAGGGGTATGAAGGTAATATCAAGCGCACTGGAGTGAGCAACTACGAAGAAGCAACGTCTGACGTCACAGAAACAAAACTTAGAAGAAATGGCAAGGGATATCAGGCTTCCGCGCAAATGGCTTCTGAGATTTCGCCTCAAACTCTAATTCCAAAACGGGAAGGCTCCTTATTTTTAGAATCCGGCAGAAACCAAACAAACTGATGTTTGGTGTTGGCGTTTCTTGCTTGTTCTCGCCCTCCAAGTCTACAACTCGACGAAGGCTACTTTCAATTCCTGAGCTCGCCAGCCTCATCCCTTATACTACCTCCCTCGTAAAGGTATTTTGTTGTCATTCCTATATTCATCACTGTTGCTAACAAAAATTCTTTCGGCCACAGCATATCGGGCGCCACTTGCCCACCGATGCAGACCCCACTCCCAAAATCTACGGCATGCGCATCTTTGCGCCCAACGAAATCGTTGCCAAGTCGCGCTTCTGGTGCGTACTCTTTTCTTCACATTTACCGCACCACCAACCCAATGTGATCCTCTCCAACAGGTAACTCAAAAGGGTCAAAAAGGCCAATGGCGGGGTCACTGGTGTGAACGCTGTGTGTATCTTTGATGTCCCTTGCAGCCCTCAAGAGGCAGGCGGAATGGGATTGCTGACTTGGCTCATGCGCTCCGTCGCGTTGCTGGTTTTGTGTTCTCTAGATCCACGAGAAGAAGCCTTTGAAGGTCAAGAATTTTGGTATCCGGCTCCGATACGACTCGCGCTCGGGTACACATAACATGTACAAGGAGTTCAGGGACCTCTCGCGCTGCGGCTGTCAAGAGCTTGTACCAGGACATGGCTGCCAGGCATCGTGCCCGCTTCAGGTCGATTCACGTGTGTATCATATGCTCCCTTAATGTGAAAGTGTTGGCTGATAAAATGTGTTTCATAGGTCCTCCGTGTCGTTGAGATCGAGACATACGCCGCCCTTACATCAAGCAGCTCCTCACCCCAACCTCAAGTTCCCCCTCCCTCACCGTGTCAGCAAGATCCGCTCGACCTTCGTGGCCAACCGCCCTTCCACCTTCTAAGAGGTTTTCGGAGCGGCTTGGATGGAGATGGGATGAGTTATCTGAGGGTGCGCTTGACATCCGTTATGCGTGCACTTATTACACCCTTTGTTTGGAGTTCATGCCAACATATGATATGACCCTCATGCCTTTGAATTTGTGTGTGTCATGAGCCTTCTCCGCAAGTCCCTTGCATGTTCTGGCGCCTCTACTGTTTTCCTTCCATTTCTTCTTTTTGGGTGTGGCACGACTCAGAATTGACGACGTCTTCTCTTGGTTGAAATCTCTTACATATGGTAGTAGAAACACCCATGCACGCCACGACGCAAGGAGAAATTACGCGTACTGTATGACTGCAGGGGACTCTCACAAACATCGCGGCCTCCTGACCATCACCATCATCTACTTGCATGCCAACATAAGTACTAATCGCAACCGACCTGAAGACGCTCTAACTTTGAGCGTCTTTTCCTGATCTTCAGGCAGTAAAGTGGTTTAGCAGACTGATCGATAAATAGACCAGTTCAAACCACTCAGTCATTCTAAACGTACGTTAACTTCCCCAAGGTCTACTTCTACCCAGTACTCATGGCCGAACCACAACCTGCATAACCACCTCAGAACAAATCGGCGTCGTCTACGCTTCCTCCGCCGATCCTCAACTTGAACTATCTACAACGTTCGACGAAAAGAGTATGGAGGAATTCATGAGGAAAAACCTGCCGGAGAAGAGTCCCTTGGACCTACGAGTTTCAATCGACTTCGTCCGCATCCCATGAGTCGACCTCATCAACAATATCAGATATCTCGTCGTCACCAAAGCGTACTTTGAGAAACTATTCATCGACGCGCCCAGGGGCGTTGATACTGGGCTGGTGTTTTTGCCGCTCGCTGATGGATTTGGGTAAGTCTTCTCTTTCTGTTTTGGATTTCGTAGTCTCACGTTCTTGCGGTTGGAAAGCCCTATAGGAGAATACATCTACGTCCTTGACCTGTCTTCGTTTGAAGTATGCGGGTATCAGCCTCATTGGCATCATGATGTATCTATCATGGGTTAGTTCCAGGAGAAAACGCCTCCCGGACGGAACGGACAACTGATAAGTATATGAAGCCGATCTCTGTCCACGTACGATCCTTCGTCAAGTCGTTGAGTGCGCGCTTTTACTTCTCCTCTCCCATCTTTTCTCCCGCCGGTGACCAAAAAACACCCACCAGAAAAGCCAAAACCTCTCCTTCCTCGGCGTTTCTTGACGCTCGAAAGAAGCCAAGGAACGTGCAGTTGCACAAACCTGAAAATCTGGATTGACTTGTGCATGCACGTAAGAGGCCACGCAAATTTCCATCCGCCCTCATCAACATCATTTTCGAACAAAAATTGTTTTTTGTTCATCACTCATTCAAGACCCAGTTCTACACATTTCACTATGATTTTAGACCCTGGAGTCCAAGTTAAGTGCTAAACCTTGAGATATCAATGCGCTGTAAGGGATCACTAAAAAACATTTAGTTGGAGATATCAGACACTATGAAAAGTGAGTTGGTCAGATTTTCAGATAACAACATTCCCATTATCATACCTCTCATTTGCGCGGTTCGATAATTTGATCGTGGCGTGCCAAGATTGCCCTGCGGTTTGTGACACGTACAAGCACTCCATGCCCCCTCAAATGGTCCAACATTATCCTCACTGCTTGTTCATTCCAAGCGTCCTCTACCTTAGGCACCCACTCATCATCCGAGAACATATCAATTCCCCCCTGTACTCGAGTCGTCGACAGCCCAAAATCGATAATAACAACACGATCTGGGCAAAGAAGGATGTTTCTAGGTTCCAACTCCCAGTGAAGCACACCCAGTTCATTCAATTTCCGAGTGGCCGCAAGGAGAGTGCGGATGTGCCATGGTGTAATGAGTTTGATATTCTTGAGTTTGTCCAGGGATGTTGAGCACGGGACGTATTCAAGGAGGAGTATGCGGGGTATGATCGCGCGGGGCTCTTCTGAGATGAAATCCCCAAAACCATACAACGTTGGTACAGCAGAACCGGAAAGAGGAGAGTCAGCAAGCGCGAGGTAGGCGTTGACCTCTCGAGTCCACATAGCGCATGACCGTTGAAACAATTCGAGTTCAATGACCATGCCAGGATTTGCCATCTCGATCTCGTCGCTGATTGAGTCATTCCAATTCTCAGTGGCTTCGCGATAGGCGGTGGCTTTTTGTTCGTTTTCTAAGGACCACGGACGCGCAGGATAAAAACGGGTGCGATCGTATGAGTAGAAGGCTTCGCGGTCCTCGATACAGCGGGTATCGTAAATTTTCAAAATCATAGGAGTGCCGAGTGGAGGGTGGTTTGGTGGTAATTTGGCACTACTAGAAGTTGCATGGACAACGAGTACATGGCTGGATGTGAAAGGAGTGAAAAGCTTTTCTACAGTGACGATGATGTCGATTTGGGAAACATTGATTTTCAAGGTGGAGCCTGGAGTGTACAGAGGACTATCCATGAGGTTGTAGTTTGAGATGTGTAGATGGTGAAAGGAGAGTCGGCCGAGTTTCACTGATCGCCAGTTATATATAGAATTTCAGGATCGGTGTTGTCAAGGCAAGTTAACTTCTGCAGCTTATCCAACTCCGGGGCTTTGAGGTACCAACAACAATTGACATAATACAAACATGTACGGATAGATATAGGCTCGATGTGTGGAGAGTCGAGGCCAAGACAGTGGTACAGCTGGGTAGTGGTGTTTTGGGGGATTGGCGCATGAGCCCCATCAACGCATTCACTGGCGTTACATAGCTTTATTGGAACCTCGCGATTACCGTACTAGCAGACGTAGGTACCTCCTGACCATGCACCATGCACCATGTGTTTGTAGGAGTATGAGGATTGTCAGGGATGAAAGGTGGGTGAAGGATCTCGGAGAGGGAGGAGGATTCCAGGATGTTATGGTTGGTGAGGAGGGTCACGAGGGCATTGGGGAGTGAATCGATATGTGTGTGCTGCGCTTCCGCCTGTGTTGGAGTTTAGTTAAATGGCAGGAAGGTAGCGGGGACAGAGACGTACAACTATCCATATAAACCCTTGGAGTGAACGTAGCCCTAAACCCATACCTACTTGCGACATTATAAATCGTCTCCCTCGTATACACAAGCGTGTCCGCAGCTTTCAGCGGCTCTCTCAGTATCGGGTCACGCAGTGTGCTGCGTGGTCCCACTGTCCATTATAGGCCGACTGGTGCAGGGGATCGAGCTTCGGCGACTTCATACCCCATCAACGTGAGGACGCTCACGCGGTGGTCATTTGATGTCAACCTGAAGGTGGGAGGGAGCTTCCGAGATTCTACCCGCTCGCCCGGGTGCTCACTATCGTCGTTTGGATGTCGACTCAAACTCGAAGATACAGGCCGGAGAAGGAGCGCACCGGAAAGATGTCGATACAGCTCCGATGGCTCAACGCAGAGAGGATGTGTATCTTGAGGAGACCATCGTTACCAACGACATTGGGTTTCTCCAGTGTTGCTAGGTGGCCCCGACGACGGGCATGAGGATGCCCCTTTGATCCGAGCGGCCTGGAGAACGTGGCATGAACGGAAGGACGGGATACAGAGACAGGTACTCTCAATGAAGATCATTCGGCACAGGAGTCATCTTCATGCCTAGGATGCTTATTTCAACTTCAAGATAGAGTCTAGTCTTCGGAGAAGGTGCATCTTAGAAAGATGAGGACATGGCTCCGAAGGCTGACATCCTCTTGACGGGAGTGGCAGGAGTAGATGATGTCCTGGCGTAAGACGTCCATAAAACTCGGCTTGAGCGGCAGGGTAGGGCATAAAAGCAGGGACCCCGGAGCGTACTTGAAAAACTATGAAGTTGAACTTCATCGGTTGCTAAACAGGATCCACCTCAAACCCTCGCAGATCTCTTTGACGTCGTCGCCCAGAGATCGCTTAGGTTTCCTTGTTGGCTGGCCGGCCAGCTTCGAGTCACTCAGCAGGCGGGAGGCGGACGAAGGCACCTCTTAAACCACAAAAAAAATCATAATTAGATAGTCTATCCTGTATAGATATAGGTATAAAGATGAAAACTAACTCTTTCCACCCTCCTCCCCCTTCTTCTCCTTCAACTTCCTCTCCATCTCCTCAAATGCGTTCAAAATCACCCCCTTCCTGCTCTCCGGAGTGGATTTCTCCACGTCAGGCCGGACGTTAGGGGGCCACATATCTGGAGGTATACCAAGTGCTCCGAGGGACTTGCGTAGTGCGGCGATGGAGTCTTCGTATGATGCTAGGGATTCTTCATATAGGTCGTATACACATACGGTGCAGCCGGACATGCAGCATTCTGTTGTATGGTTTATAAAAATGTCAGGATATGGGTTGTTCAGAGGCAACACACCATCATCTGCGGGTGGTTTAGGCTCTTGCGGTACCACAAACCCATGAAAAGTCTCTACGCTCTCTTTCTTCGGATTTGTATCTTCTACCGAAATTGAGATAACAGGTACATGGTGGGCTAACTCCCCCTTCCCCCTTGCGAACGCCTCTTTACCGCGCAGAGCCCGCTCTAGGGCGCGGTACCGCTCATAGAGGTTACGCCCGCCACGAGAGGGTTTCTTGAGGCGGGTTATTTCGTCTTTCGTAGACCTGGAGGTAATGGACCGGGTTTGGGGTGTTGGGAGGATTAAGGAGCGCGTAGGGAGGTGGAGAATGGGGAGAGTTCGGGTTCTTGGGGTGAGGGACATGGGAACATGACTTGTGGCGGAGATAGGGATGGGTGTCTTGATATCTTTGAGTATTAGGCTGAAATCTGGGAGATGCTTTCCGACGTTGCGACGTTGGAAGAGCTTGAAGAGCTGGTGGGAACAACGATGACAAGCTTTGATGTTTGGCCAAGGTAGGCTGTAAGCGGACACTCAAATCTAAGTTAAGTATCTAAGCTGATGGCTCTGCGTGCTGCCGTCTGCGAGCTGCGCTCAGCTTTGTATGTCCAATGTACGTCCCTATTCTAAACTTCCCAAGGTCTACCCAGTACTCAGCACAACCTGCATAACCAAGCCGGCGTCATCCACGCTCCCTCCACCGATCGTCAACTTGAACTATCTACAAATTTAGACGAAAAGAGTATCAAGGAATTCATGAGGAAAACATGCCGGAGAAGAGTCCCTTGGACCCAACTTGGACCTACAAGTTTCAATCGACTTTGTCTGCATCCAATGAGTCGACCTCATCAACGAGAACAAACACTATCATCATACCTGTCATTTGCGTGGTTCGACATTTTGAACAAGGTGTGCCAAGACTGCCCTGTTTGCCGCCAACGCGACACGTACAAGCGCTCCGTGCCCCCTCAACTTGTCCAACATCATCCTCACTGTTTGTTCATTCCAACAAGCCTCTACCTTAGCCATCCATTTATCATCTGAGAACATATCAATGCCCCCCTGTACTCGTGTCGTCGACATCCCAAAATCGATAATCACAACACGATCTGGACAAAGAAGGATGTTCCTAGGTTCCAAGTCCCAGTGAACGACACCCAGTTCATTCAATTTCCGACTGGCCGCAAGGAGAGTGCGGATGTGCCATGGTGTGATGAGCTTGATATTTTTCAGTTTGTCAAGCGATATTGAGCGCGAGATGTATTCAAGGAGGAGTATGCGAGGTACGATTGCGCGGCGCTCTTCTGAGATGAAATCCCCAAAACCATACAATGTCGCTACAGCAGAACCGGAAAGAGGAGAGTCAGCAAGCGCGAGGTAAGCATCGACCTCTTGAGTCCACCAAGTGCATGCCTTTTGAAACAGTTCAAGTTCAATGACCATGCCGGGATTTGACATGTAGATCTCGTCGCTGATTGTGCCGTTCCAATTCTCATTGGCTTCGCGATAGGCAGTGGCTTCTTGTTCTTTTTCTAAGGACCACGGACGTGCGGGGAAAAAACAGGTGCGATCGTCTGAGTAGAAGGCTTCGCGGTCCTCAACATAACGGGTATCGTAAATTTTCAAAATCATAGGAGTGCCGAGTGGAGGGTGGCTTGGTGGTAATTTGGCACTACTAGAAGTTGCATGGACAACGAGTACGTGGCTGGATGTGAAAGGAGTGAAAAGCTTTTCTACAGTGACGATGATGTCGATTTGGGAAACTTTGATTTTCAAGGTGGAGCCTGGGGTGTACGGAGGACTATCCATGAGGAGGTTGTAGTCCGAGACGAGTGTGAGTTGAGTCTCACTAATCACCAAATATGCACAAATACTCAACGAGGGCTAGGAGCGGAAGAGGTATGACAGCTAAATTTTCCCGGCTACCGCAAGCGGCCGGCCTGGTCACGTTTAAATTAAGTTGGGTACCATAATCTTCAAATTGATCCTTCCTCATATACTACCATTACGGCCCGATATCGAAATAGCTTCTTGGAGAGGGTCATGTCCCATTGATTCCCTCTGCTCGTAGCAATCGTGGAGTACCTCTTGTGAGTTCAAAAAATATCTTGGGAGTACTAAGCTCAATGATTTTCAGCATCTCTACGTCAACTAGTAACTTAAATCCATCTGCACGAAATGCATAACCGCTCCGCAAGGTAAGCATAGTTTGTGATTCCCCTCGCAGACTTCAGATTTCTGAGTTGATGTCAGGTTTGAAGTATAACTATATATGCCTTATCACGTTCACATTTCCTCCAATGACCATCTTTTGGCCGCTTCCTATTATTTTAGGTCCATTCGACGTGGAGGAACGCACCAGTATTGTGGGTCATTTCCTACAATCTGTTGTATCCGCGCTTGATTTTCACTCGCCCCGATTATTCGCAGAGATGGGACATTCTACCCGTAGAATACGTTAATGAAACAGCACTCTTCGATCAGGAGGCGGCTTTCTGTACTTGGGAGAGAATCTGGAGCAGTTCAGCATCTCCACATTTCACCAGCTACGATGCCTTGACATTGTACGCCAGCGCTTGGTGAAGTTCCGGAATGAAGGGCGGTGGCGCACACCTGACGCTCTTGTCCATCACTGTATTAGTACTAACTACCTTCCTCGATGATATTGTGTGGGTCTGATTTGTGCTTGGAGCACGGGCGTCATTTTTTGAGGAAGATAGCGGTGTCGGACGTGACCCACAGTACGTGCAAGGACTGGGGTCCGGTGTTCAAGACTGCAGAGGACAATTATCGCAATTATGTTTAGAAGTTATCTCTCAAGAATCATGTATGGAAATGCGAGTCTGTGTCGTTGGGAGGTGATTTACTTCAGGCCTATCCAGAATGTTAACATTTTTTGCGAGCATACAGCGCTATAAAAAGACCTCATTTGCCAGTGTATCCTACCATATTAGATTCAACGCCAATTCGACGCTATCTCCTGAATCCTCTCTTTTTTTTTTTCAGGTGTAATCCGTCTACATCTGAAATGGGTAGAGCTATCTCAAATGAAATCGAACTTCTTAGCCATGCGTGTCTAAGTCAGGCCTCTCGTCCAATATAGCCTAATAATTTCCGGACCTACTATTATCCAGACAAAATGGTGCTTCTGATATCGCAACGAGTGCAACTCTTCAATGTAATCAGTTCTTTCAACACGCCTATCGCCCATCTGACTGGCATATCCTCGCGCGTGGTGGCTAACACTCGAAACGTGGAGTGGTCGAGTGCCTGCCATCTGAATCGAGAGTCAAGCCAAAGCTCTGGGTCACCAGCATCACCGGTGTCAAAGGGACCGGAGCTTCTTGAAAAATAGCAGCAAAATAGCAGTCAATAAAAACTGAAAGTCCTTAAAAGCAGCTCTTTTCTGACCAGATTCGTTATGTTCCAACATTCTATCCTTTTCCTGTATTCAACCTGCCAGGTACTTATTTTTCTTTTTTTCCGCCTCTAATCTCACAACTGATATAATTGTTTTAGTATGAATAACGATGTTGCATCACAGGTAGTTACCGGTAACTAGCTATTGATGCGCAATCATGTGATTCACCTTTTCTCCCCAACAGCTGCCGAGGTCTGACCAGCAAAATTTATATCGCATCCTGGGGACGGTGTCGGTCGAATCCCTCGATTATAATTTGAACTGGGTGGAGCCGAGGACGTGGGAAGCAACCCAGGGTTTATCTGCAATCTCGAAGCTAGAAGGATATACCTTCTACACCCGAAAGGGAACATCCACAGAAGGCGAGACAGTGTGGTTAATCCGTTTCGCGCCAGTGGTGGACGTTATGAGCGTCAAACGAATTGACGCTGAATTCAAAACGGAGCCCACTGCAACCCAGATCATCGAAAGGCTTCGCGAGGTTTGTACCTTTTTCTCACCTTCCCGCACTTGCTAACATCATTAGTGACAGATTATCGCCTCCTGGTGAGGATTCAGGAGAGGGAGGAGGTTTCCAGGTTATTATGATTGGCGAAGAGAAGGGTTGGGGTGTTGGGAGGTGGATCATGCGCTTCCGCGCTGTGAGCGAACGTAGACCTCAACCCATACATGCTCACAACATTATAAATTGTCTCCCTCGTATGCACCAGCATGTCCGCAGCTTGTAGCCGCTCGGTCAGTTTTGAGTCATGCAGCGTGCGGGACCCGGGAAGCCACCTCTTAAACCACAAAAAAAAATCATATCTAATTAGTCTATCCTGTATAGATATAGGTATAAAGATGAAAACTAACTCTTTCCATCCTCTTCCCCCTTCTTCTCCTTCAACTTCCTCTCCATCTCCTCAAATGCGTTCAAAATCACCTCCTTCCTGCTCTCCGGAGTGGATTTCTCAACGTCAGGCCGCACGTTGAGGGGCCACATCTTTTGAGGTATACCCAGCGCTCCGAGGGACTTGCGTAGCGTGATGATGGAGTCTTCGTATGATGCTAGGGATTCTTCATATAGGTCGTATACACATACGGCGCAGCCGGACATGCAGCATTCTGTTATATGGTTTATGAGAATGTCAGGATATGGGTTGTTGACAGGGAACACACCATCATCTGCGGGCGGTTTAGGCTCTTGCGGTACCACAAACCCATGAAAAGTCTCTACGCTCTCTTTCTTCGAATTTGTATCTTCCACAGAAATTGAGATAACGGGTACATGGTGGGCTAACTCCCCCTTGCCCCTTGCGAACGCCTCTTTACCGCGCAAAGCCCGCTCTAGAGCGCGGTACCGCTCGGAGAGGTTACGCCCACCACGAGAGGGTTTCTTGAGGCGGATTATTTCGTTTTTCGTAGACCTGGAGGTTATGGACCGGGTATGGGGCGTTCGGAGGATTAAGGAGCGGGTAGGGAGGTGGAAAATGGGGAGAGTTCGGGTTCTCGAGGTGAGGAACATGGAAACATGACTTGTGGCGGAGTTAGAGATGGGTATCTTGATATCTCTGAGTACTACGTAGGCTTTGAAATTTGGGAGATGCTTTCCGACCTTGCGACGGGAAGAGATGGTGGGAGGAGAAAAAGTTGCGAATACCCTGTGGGAATTCTCCACATAATTTCCAACGGCAACCTCTCTGCACCGAAGGACCTCAGGAATCGGAATCTTTTCACGCCGCGGCGCTGCGTCAACGGGTAAGTACATCGGCTGAAATGAGCTGCGCAGATACTTAGCCTCAATCGCAGTTTTCCAAATTTTTATTCCGATCATGTGTTCCTGCGTAGTACTGGCAGTCACTGTCCTCATGTTGCTGCGGACCAATACTTATTGGCGCTGGCTGCGTCTGGGAGTGATATAAATCCCTTGGCTCCTTCAAATCAACTCCATCCCCATACCCAATTTCCTGCTTCCCAAATCACAACCATGATCGTCAAGAAACAAGAAGAGGCCGATGCGAACATCGACAATGCTGAGGATTCTGCTACTGTACGTATTACAGCGTCCTATCACCGTCTTGTCATTCTTAACGCTCTTTGTATTCATAGCACGACCCCCCGCCAACCTACTCTCCCCCCGAACCGTCCTCCTCATCCAGCCCAGCCGTCCGCCCCACAAACTACATCTCCATCTCCCAGCGCAACGGTTCAATCAAAGGGACGTGGGTGATTGACCCATCCCTTTCCACCTCCGTACTCCCGCCTCTTCCGGAGGGAGTGAGCGAAGATGCGAGGGAGAACCTTTTCTTAAAGACAAAAGACGGAAAGATCGAGGCGGACGTGACGATCGTCCCTGGCTCTGTCCCCGACAGCATTGATCAGAAGGGAAAAAGGAAGAAGGTGGTATTGCACGCAAAGACGAGCGATGGGAAGGTTGCGCTTAAATTGGTTCCGCCCTCCGCTTGAAAGCATTTCTTCTGAAGTTAACGTTTTGTATCATATAGCACGACGCCTCCACCCCTTCCACCCCCCGCCGCCCTATCAGCTTAACAACCATCACCTCAGACGGAGACATCCTCCTCAACCTCCCTCGTTCCTTCCACGGGCCATTACTCCTCAAAATCAAGGACGGCAAAATCCGCTTCTCAGAGGAGGTGCAAGCGCAGATCACGACGTTCTCAGAAGATAAAGGCATCAGAAAATGTTTCCTTGGTGAATTCGTCGCTGAGGAATGGGGGGAGAATGGTGAGGAGGGGTGGGCAGGCGACGAGTTGACGGCTGAGACGAAGGATGGGAGTATTCATATTTGGTTTGATGATGAGGTTGGGAGTCAGGAGAAGCCGAAGGGGTTTTTTAAGAAGGTTTTTGGGATTTGAAGGGGTCCGTTGAGGTTTTGTTTTTGTTTTGCATGTTTTTGTATGACTTCGCTTTCTTGAGGTGGATCAATATAACTCCGCTACGATTGACACTAAGTTTCTGAAGGCTGTTCAGGCTTGTTCATTCGATGCAAGCGTCTTCATCAAGAACAAAACGACTGAGGCATTTTTTTTTCGCGCTCACACTCATCTGGCTTGTTGGTTGTTTATTCTTTTTTTGTTATTAGCAGACTTCCATTTTTATTCGACTACGCCAGAAGTCGCAACGACGTTCTACTCCTGCTAATTTAAATTAGCAGGAGTCGTAATTCAACTTTAAATCGCAGGATACAAGTATCTCGGAGGCATTGAACGCACAATCATAAATGGAGGTATTTCTTGTTCATGGGGCCCACAACCCGTCTTGTTCCCTTTTTACCCTCTTTTGTTACATTCAACTACGGTAGTCGGGGCGACATCCAACTGAAGCTAACAGTGTCTTAATAGTTTGTGGATCCATCCAGGCAGTAATGTTTAACGATGTTATGCGCCAATGGCGTTGCGAAACTTATTACTCTACTCTCTTCTCCACAAATGTGGGATCTGGTTCGCTATTCTGTCTGAAGCTGCCTGCTCTTGCATCTGCTGAGGATTGTCATCTCCCACGCTGGCGTTTGTTTCCGCGATGAAGTCTACATCCTCGGCGAAAGAAAATTACTCGGCCGATTGGGCATTCAATTTCAGGTCATCTCACTTCGACGTGTATGACACTGACACCGATTCAGAAGAGGGCCCTGCTGTTCCGGCGGAGAAGGACTCTGAAGAAGCGAAACTAGCCAAGGAGCTCGACATATCTGAACGACAAGAAACCGCCGTCTACAAGCCAAATCCCTTCAGCATTGCCAAGATCAACGCTGTCGCTCGTCGTACCGCGAATAACATCCAGGTCGACAAACCAGCGACGTGCCCTGAACCTGCGCTCTTTAGAGATGCCCCTAAGTTGAAGGCTCAGTTCACTATAGTCGACGGATTCAAGAGGCAAGTGCAAAGGGCTCAGTCGGCCACCAAGGGTAAGGCGCCTGCTTTGAAATTGGCACCTCGACCACCAGCACGAAAACCCATCCATGTCAGCAACCAGCTGACGAAACCCTCTTTTGTGGCTATGGCACCGCATGGCGGTGAGAAACTTGGGACATCTGGGCGATCGTTGGCGCCTGACTCTACCACCTTTTTCCAAGCTACGAGATCACTGGAATCACCTGACCCACGGAGGATCGTTGCGCCTAAGCCTAATCTCTCTACCTCGCTAGCTTCAGAGGATTTTTTTAGGAACTTATCCAACCATTCCTCACCCGTCTCTTTGGAAAAAACGCATATACGGCCTTCAGGCGCGCATATATCCCAACCCCAAGAGGCTTCACTGCTTAGCTCTCTTTCTCGGCGCCCACAATCTGCTTATTTGACGAATAACGCTTCTCAAGACTGGAAAGACCCTCCCAAAAGCTATGGTGCCCTCGTCTCGTCGAAATCAGCTGTACTAACCTCCCAGTCAAACGGGCCTGCCGCGGAGTCCCATTCACCGTTGCTATACGACGAACGTTATGATATTTCTGAACCTGCCTTCCGTTTTGGCAATATTCCAGATCAAGACTACGGATCGTCATATGATCTTATTTTGCGAGAAAGGAGGGATGGTCGAACAAGAGACTCTCAAGGTGTTGGGTCTAATTCCCGTTGGTTTAACGTCTATCTCTTCGAACTTGCTTACTTACGGAAACTGACTAAATCACAGTTCTATTAGCCGAAGCTGGATTGAAGCCGTCGACTATCGCGCACTTTCCGGTCGAGGGCGAACCCATGGAACACTGCGGCTCCCGAGATCCTGCAGAAACCTCTGGCCACCTGGTCTCCGTTGATATGAGAAACGAGCCATTTTCATCGTCGCTATTTTCCAAAGAGGCGGAAGATTCTTATTTCAGTTGGAGTATTTTCTCTTTGAACGCGACGATAGGAACTTATTAACATCGTTCTGTCAGTCAGAGGTGCACCAAGGCCCCCCATCACAGCGTACCGCCCAGTCAAAGACGAACCCACTGAAGATTATTCCAACCAAGATCCCGTAGAAATCCTTCCTCTTCCGTCTCCAAGCGATTTGGCCTTATCGTCTTTATACCCCAAAGAGGCGGACGATTTCTCCACTAAGAAATTCCCTACAGCTCAAAAGTTGCTTGATCGTTTTTCGAAAAACGTAAGGCAACCCTCCACTGGTCTCGTGGAACAGCGCTCTCCTCATCGTTCCGCACGCACGCGCAAGATACCAATCGTTGATGCCAAAAAACGTCCTAGAAAAGACGCATATGACGTCTCGGTTGCGGATCCTGATGAGGAATGGAGTACTCTTCCGTCTCGGAAGAAATTCAAACCCAGGTTCAAGGTGACCAAGCTCGCCTTACTGAGCTTACTAACTTTTTTCCCAGTCTTACTACGACCTTTAAAACAACTAAACCCTTTCGTTTGCCCGGTCTATCGATGCCGGACAAGTCTTCCATCAAACCGATTGGGATGAGTGCTACTTCAAAGCTGAGAAAAATAACTTATCTTCCCCCTCCCCTTCCGAACGCAGGACATATGGAAACTGCTCAGAAATACAATGACTTTAATACTCCTACTCGGCGATCCCAAAATCTTAAATCGCGATCGCATCTGTCCGACGCCTATCCTTCACCTAGTCGCACAATGTCTTCCCCCCTTTCCAGAAACATCTCGTCTCCGCGCAGAAAGATGGCAGATGACGATGACGTTGTATACCATCCATTATCGCCACCAACCTCAGATTTACCCGTGCCCGAAGATGATATGAATGTCCGTTTGAACGTGAATTCTGGAGACATTCAACGACGATACCCAGGAATACGTGATTTCATTAATGAGGTGCGGCTCCCCTTATCTTTCACTGATGGCCTACAATGACATCGCGTTGCACACTAGTAGCGTCGACTCCTAAGCGCTGACGTTTGGGAGCTCCTTGGACTTCCTAGCTGCGGTCGCGTCTATCAAGATACTGGCGGAACAAAAATTGATGATCCTTCTGAAATAGAGTTTGTTGTGTGGCCTGGATTGTGATCTTTTCTCTGTTGCTGTTGTCCTTCGAATCATGATGCAAGAACGTTCCAACTGACTGATGAAATATTTCCATTCGCCGTGAGTCTCTTGCGAACCTCCCTTATGACAACTACGAACTGAGTTTGCTTGATCAGGTTGTTAATGTTAGGCAAACGATGTACTCATCGGAGGTTATCATGTATACGTGTTTTAGTGCTATTAATTTTTATGGAAGGAGGTTCCCAGACCCGGATGGACTCATGCTATTGCGGCGGGTCATTTTGTCTTTGACTAGGAGAAATTTCTGACGTGTGCCTGAAAAAAGGATATTTCCCTGTTTATATTGCTACTCGTTCCAATATATTCTATCGTCGCAGGTTGTATGAAGAGGTAAAATGCCTAAGATTTATTGAATACTCAATGGCTTTTAACGCCCTCAAATTACAGGAAATAAGTGAACCTTGGACAAGCCCGTTTCTAGAGGTTGGAGTTACCCATCATGATGTCCTGTTTTTCCATCGATCCCAGTTGTCCTCCATCAAATTATACACTGCGCTCCAGTCACGGCATGTATGTGTGGAACCGCTCCTCTCCAGTGCAAAATTGCGCGTCCGGAAGTCTCCTTTTTCCAGGGTTAAATCCGGAGAACAAAGGATCATCTGCCGAAGATAATTGAGGCAATGCGCGCTATGATCCTCAGTGGCGAAAATTTTGTAGAGTCCTTCAAACTTTGGGTCAAAGGCCCAATTGAAGAAGCGAAGACAATGGAGTTGATGGAACATGGATACCAAGAAGAGATGGTTTTCTGGACCCAGCCTCACGTATCCTCCAGAGGACGGAGCCTGTCGAGCCCACTGTGGATCAGATGGATGCCCCAAAAGTGCGAATCGGTCGCTCTCCTCGACTGTGAGCAACACGTTCTCGAGGTGGCCGAAAGGGAGTGGGAGTGTCTCTGGATAATCGTGTCCACGATATGCTGATATTTTACGTTAATACTTCAAGTTGGCTCCAACGACGGGGAAGCGTCATTGACTACTTACTATAGGCTTCGCCAGCCGGCGGACGTATCTGCGTATGGACGGAGATATATAGCAAGTTCAAGATGCCCCAAACGCATAAAATAAATGAGATGGCGGATTTTGATAACATAAGGTAGAGTGCTCTTTTTACACCCGGCTTTGTTGTCGACGTTTGATTCGAAATGCTAGTTTGACCAGTGCGCGAATGGACAGCTGGCGGCCCAGAAGCTTTGGCTTAACTCTTGATTCGGATGGAAGGCACTCGACTCACCACTCCACGCTTGGAACCACACGCGAGGATGGGCGGAGTCAGATGGGCGATAGGCGTCTCCAACCGATTACATCAAAGAGTTGCCCTCGTTGCGATATCAGAAGCATCCTGATCATTCTGTCTGCATAGTAGGTCCGAAAATTCTTAAGCTATAGCGGACGATAGGCCTGACTTGCTAAGAAGTTTCGATTTCTTTTGAGATAGCTCCGCCAATTTGTGATGCACGCGAATTACCGAAAAAAAAATCTGGTGCTGGCGTCGATTTGGCATTGTATGTAATATCATACGACACACTGGCAGATGAGGTCTCTCTATATTGTATGCGTCGCAAAAAAATGTCCGTGTTCTGGATAGGCCTGAAGTGAATCACCTCCCAGCTACACAGACTTGTATTTTCATACATGATTCTTCCGAGATAACTTCTGGACATAATTGCGATAATTGTCCTCTGCAGCCTTGAACACCGGACCCCAGTCCTTGCACGTACTGTGGGTCACGTCCGACACCGCTATCCCTCTCGAAAGATGGCGCCCGTGCTCCAAGCGCAAATCAGACCGACACAATATCATCTGACGAAGGTAGTTCATACAGTGATGGACAAGAGCGTTGGGTGTGCGCCGCCGCCCTTCATTCCGGAACTTCACCAAGCCCTGGCGTACAATGTCAAGGCATCGTAGCTGGTGAAATGTGGAGATGCTGAACTGCTCCAGATTCTCTCCCAAGTACAGAAAGCCGCCTCCTGATGAAAGAGTACTGTTCCATTCCAAGCTACCCAAGGGAGAGTCGAGGGCAAAATGTAGGGAGTTCTCGATTGTTATCTGAACATTTTCTAAGGGCGCAATGTCCCATCTCTGCGGATAATCGGAGCCTTCATACACTGCGAGCGAAGGTGAAGTGCGGATACAACGAATTTTAGGAAATGACCCACAATACTCGCGCGTTCCTCCACGTCGAATGGACCCAAAATTATAGAAAGCAGCCAACAAGATGGTCGTTGGGAGAATTGTGAACATGACAAGGCACACGAAGTTATACTTCAAACCTGACATGAACTCAGAAAGTCCGCCAGGAGAGTCGCAAATTACGCTTACCTTGCATGCCAGAGCGATGATGCATTTCGTGCAACACTTGTAGATGGACTACGAGTTGACGTAGAGATGCTGAAAATCATTGAGCTTACTCCCAAGATATTTATAAACTCACGAGAGGTACTCCACGATTGCTACGAGCAGAGGGAATCAATGGGACATGATGCTCGCATCTAGTGCCCCTACAGATAAACTTTGAGTTTCCGCTGATCATCGTCCCCATATAAGAGGAGAAACCAAACCCATAATAATGATTCAGTTGTAAATCTTCCGAAATCAAGCCATGGTAGCACATGGTGCTTGAGTGACCCAAGTGTTTCGTCTCGTCTGTTGACAGAGCGGACCAGCGGTGCTTGCCCATTCATCAAGAGTCCTTATGGCTTCCTCACTGCTTCTTTGAGTGAACATTTGGCGTGTGGCTAGTGGGGAAGACAACGGCCATAAAGTGACTTAACCCTCTCCAAGGAGCTATTTCGATATTGGAGCGTAATGGTACGAAGAAGTTGCGAAGAAGGATCAATTTATGTATTTATTTTTGGAGTTAAACGTGACCAGGCGCCGGGGGATGCCGGGGGATGCCTGTTTGAACTTCGACCCAATTTCTAGCAGACTTCAAAACAATTCAAGCCTTAACGACACCCTGATCATTTGCATGAGATGCTCAAATCTTGTTACCTTCCGCGGTTATATTCAATGAGAAACGCCAGCGTCGTGGCGTTCCGACCACGCAGACACATCTGTGATGATCAACAGAAAGTCATCCAACAAGGCTGACTTAGGGAAGCATACTTTCGCATTTGAAGCGTAGCTATGACTATATGGCAACTACTTCGATTTATAACCAGGCCTTCTCGGACTTCATGCTCACTTGACTTTCACCCCCACCAGTGACCGCGGAGCATGCCTTCTTTACCAGCGTCGTGGGCTACTGACGAGCCTCGAGCATCCTTGTGGTTAGAACAGGTCATAAATGCTGGCGTCAACATTGGTTCAATGGCTTTCGGTGTGTTTTCTTCTCCGCTTTTTCAATAAGATTTAACAAATGATCAGGCGTACATATGGCCGTCTATGCCACATGCACCTACCACCTGTATCGATCGAAGAAATTTCCTTGGATGCAACAGATCTACATTACCGTATTATTTATTCTTGCAGCGGTTACTATTGCGTGTAACATCAACTTCGATGAACTTGCCTGGATCGACGAGCGAAATTATCCAGGCGGTAGGTATCTGGTCAACGGGTCAAAGAGCGTTAACGCTGACATTAGCCCGTCAGGCCCTCTGGCATTTATTAACGAGCAAGAAGCCTTATCTGTCGACACGATCGGGAACTCTGCCGGTCTTGTAATCACATTTTTGGTTGATTCGTTACTGGTGCGTATTAACGGTTTTACTCAAGAAGAGATACTAAACAGTGCCCTTCAGATCTACCGGTGTTGGATAGTCTGGAATAGCAATTACTATGTGATCGTACTTCCAACATTGATGCTCATCGCCTCGACAGGTAAGCTTGTATCATAAGAATGAATAGTTCGCCGCTTACATCCTGAAAAGTATTGTCATGTCTCCAGACCATTGCTGCCTCCCAACCTGCTTCAAGCCTTTGGGCGGCGAACACTGTCAAGTTTGGGCTGCCTTACTTCTCTTTGACCATGACACTCAACATGCTTGTCACCACCATCATCATAACCCGTCTGCTCTTAGCGAGGAGGAGGATTCGTTCAATCATGGGTGATACACATGGGCGTGAGTACACAAGCATCGCTGCCATGCTAGTCGAATCAGCCCTCCCGACGGCCTTGGTTAGCCTGGTATTGATCGCCCTGTACGCCCAAGGCAACACTGCGATGACCTTGTTCTTCCCGCTTCTTCCTCAAGTTCAGGTAGGTCTCGCATGTGTTGTTCCGACAGCATGCCTACGCACTCCTTCTCTAGGCTCTTGCTCCCCAGCTCATTTTTATTCGGGTCCTTCGCGGGCGCGCATGGTCCAAGGAGACAATGACTCCGAACGTCAGTAAACGGACCCTTCAATTTACCCAGTCTTCGTCTGGGACGTTCGCTGGTCCGTTAACACGAGTGAGAAAAACGGAGACGTCAAGTTTTGACTCTCATGAGCTTTCCACGATAAAGATGGGAGACAGCTCCTTTACGGAGAAGTAATCGCATAGCTTCGTACACTACGTACGTCAGACCTTCAAGTTATGACTGTTAACAGATTACCCCTAGTACCTTTTACTGACCATAACGAATACGCAACAGAATTGTATCCCAAGTTGATTTCAACAAAAGGAGGTGGATTTTGATCCAACCAGAAAATGCTGATCACACTGTTTTTCAATTCTGTCTCCAACCATGTCCATGAGATATTTGCAGTTCTGACTTCAATCTTTCTTCTGAAAATAATTATTTCTTGGTCTAATCCTACACAACCCTAATCGTCTTCCATGTCCCTGAGATCTTCACAAACTTTCCGCTGATTCGAGGAAGGTGTCCATGACAACTATTGGATGTTGTTATGCTCTCTTGGAACAATAGAAGAAAGAAAATCTTACATCCCTCCTGCCCAGCGGAATTAATTGCCATGTAGCCACTGCAAGACTCTTTAAGAACAAGAGGTATATTAGTATAATGCTGGTGGACGAAATCGCGAAGGGACGATTACGTATGCCACCGATATAAGCCATGTTCTTCCTTGCAAGATCTGTGTGCAATGTATCTCCTGCGGTGATGGAAAGCCAGAGTGGAAGATTGGCGTCACTGGGACCTGGCGACCGCAAGTGTCTTAGCAAACTGCAAACTTTTTTTTTTTTTTTTTTTTTCGTGTCAAATTTAAGTCTATTGGGGCGGAGTCCCATGTCAGACCTTACAACTCGGTAGACTACCTAAGGCCCCTAATGCCATATACCTGACCCCCTGAGATCACCCCCTGCACTGCTGAGGGCACGCCCAAGGCGATTCTTCCCCCACACAGCCCGGCACGGAAACGCCGTTTGGGGATGCATCCATATGGTAAGCGGGGTAGCCTTGTCTTGTTTATGCCTAATGTCGCAGTCCATCCGTGGTGAGTTTCGTCTTCCAAGTACCCGATCGCGTGCGATAGGTACGGCGTAAATGGGACAAGTGCGTTCAGGAAAAGAGAATATTGGTTTTGTCGGTTGTACTGTTTGCTTGAATGAAAATATGATGTGGTCGGTCTAGTAAAGCGTGATCTGTACTTGAGTCCGCAAGCCGAAATGCGGGTAAAAAGGTAGGGTGGTTACACTAGCTACATATGCGCGAACCCCCGGGCCGTGAGACGCAACTCATCCAGGAAAATGTTTAGATGATGAGTGTCTCAAGTGAAACGAATTCCTCCGGCCGAACACTCGTCCGCAACTCTGACAATTCCTTGACACGAAATTAAAAGGGATTTTCCAAACTTTATTGTTTCGCGATCGACAGAATACATGGCTATGGCTCGGGATTATCAAATTGCAGAGATTCTGAGCTTTCAATCAGAGAGGTCGAGGCTAGTAGTACATTTATCATAAAGGCAGTCACGTTGGCGGCATGGATGGGTAACAAGTTCGAGATTTGCTTTACTGGAGAAAAAGAAAAATATCAGTGTCTATTTCAATACGAGATGATCATTAACCCACAGAAAAATACATTCGCATTCGGTGATATTGATGAACCTGCTTGAAGCCCGTCTTAAATGCTTCGAGGGTTACATCGGCACGGTCGGAGTCGACCGTCTGTGTTGCCGACTCAGACAAGTCAAGGGATCCTCCGGGATCATAGTGGTTCTTCGCCCGTGCGCACACGATATCAGCATCTGCAGATGTCAGATCAAAGAAAGAAAATCTTGGGTGAGAATTACTCACAATACACTGGAGCAGGAATCGAAACAGAACGGGTAGCACGTGCGTAGACATGGCAAAGTGAAAACGAAAAGGCTTGGAGAGTATTGGAACTAGCAAAACGGGGGAAGCGAAGAAATAAATCGAGAAGCGATCAGAAAACCAGAGGCCTTAAAGAAAAAGAATTTTTCCACTCACTTGAAGTCATTTTCCTGGAGATGTCGACAAAATGAGCAGCTGAAAACTGCAAGAGAGGTCGGAAACCTACATCATGAAGTACCTAATTTTCGTGTGTCATTCACTACTCAAAATAAGCATGCATTGATTTAATAACTCACAGAATAGTGTGCAGGACGGCTCGTGCCGAGGAGGCCTCCATGGCTTTGGAGATAAAAATCAAATTCCGTTGGGTGGGCGATGCCTCGATCAGCGACGGTTCCCGCCGGACAGTTACCACTTCGATCCGCTTGTTCTTCTGGGAATAAGCTGCGGAAAAAAATATTCAGATGAATTTGTGACGGTGGAAGACAAGAATACCGAATATGATGACGCTTGCCCACAACGATCAATGTTATCTTGGGGGACATTTTCAGTTCCCGACAGGCTTCTGTAAAAGAAAATACCACTAAGGAGATATCAAACCAGCAGATTGAATACTGACCTTGGATTAGAGGAAGCTCTTTGAATCCAACAACGGTTAGATCGATTGAAAAAGCAAATTAAGTGGAATAAACCTTGTGAAAGGACATGCCCAAATTGCCCCTCGGAAACACCATCTGCGCAAAATATTTCCATAAATCAACTGAGTGAGAACAATGCCAAACAAACCTCGATAGAAAATAAGCCGTTTGGGCTTGCAGGCGTTCACGCCCTTCTTTTCCATGTGCATTTGATAACCTTCATACAACTTCAGCACATCCTAAGTTGGGAATTCATTCTTTAGTTCGAAAAAAAAAAGAGCATTATCTAGTACGCACCTTGCACATCTCTTTAAGATCGGTAATTATCTCCTGGCGGCCCTTCTGAACCCGAGTACTTGCGACATACTTTGCGACATTTGTATCAACGTTAGCGACGACGGATGTAAAGGAAGGGCGGTCTTGTGCACCAGGCGCCGGATGAGCAGTATCAGCGCCTGAGGGGTATAATGTTACTATGTCTGGGTCATTAAGCTGGGCATACCTATGACAATGGTTGGGTTGGCTGGATCACTGAGCTCGGTGGATGATGGTACAACATTTATTCCGCCCAGTTTAACATTCACTCTGTGTAAGTCGTCGTCAGTCTCAATATATTCATAGAACAAAATGCATACTTAAGCATGACGTTTTTCCAATACTGATCTTTGGCGCGGGAGCATTTATGGCTTTTGAGGCACTGCGTCGCAACGCCAAACTATCCGACCATCTGCTTTAGTGGATCCGCAACAAATGTGAGAGGAGTCGCCTACCCTGATGTCACCGTGGCTAAGTATATATTACATTAGTGTCAAATAGTCGGAAATCAAACGAGATGGGCGAACTGTTTAATGGCGGTATAGAGGTCACCCACGTTGTCCGGTAGCACCGCGACAATCAGCGTTGGAGGAAATTTTGTCTTGGCCACACATTCTTTGCCAATATTGTCAAAATGCTAGTCAGGCTTGGTAAATTTCGTGACGAGGCGAGCCCAAGGCCAATATCACAAACCGTTAAAATGTTTCCTTGCCCATTCACATACTTGAAAATTGGATCGCGAACTCCCACTTGAATGCCTTTAAACGAGAAGGTATCATCGTCAACAAAACACAAAGGAATAACTGAATAGCCTGACCAACGTCGTCGCAAGCATTAAGAAAGCCTTTAATCATGTCTTGGATGTCTCTGGACGAAAACCGCCTTTCCGTTTCGTAGATGAGGATAACCCACGCCTTGATGGCGGATGCTACATATAACCGCTTGTCGACCCTGTCTCAACGTTAGTAAGAGTTTAAACTGATGTAATTTTCAAAATACTTGCATGTTCCAGGCCCCACCTTTCGGAGTCTAGGTGACCGAAGGATCAGCGTTGTCCACGTTCTAGTAGGGTACTACATGAATCTGCTCACCACTACGACCTGTTTGCTTCCTACGCCGTACTTCAAGCTGGGCGGTTTCAACACCCTGGCGGAAACTTGAAGAGGCCCCGTGTTTGTGGTAATCGTCATCCCGAAGTCGCGGATGTATTGAGATTGACCGTATTGAAGCATCTAGTAGACTGATATCAGCAAAATCAAGATAAAAAGAGCAAGAAACTGTGATGCGAACATCTACGCCCTCCATGATACTTCTAAGGCGCTCATCAGGTCGCTTCGTCGCAAATTCGACTAAGTCCTTAGTTTTTGAAGGAGGAATCTGCTTGCGGCATATCTGGCCTGGCGGAACCTTGCAGACCTCAAGTGGGATGAGGGCGCTTGCACCAACCTAAGCAGGGCATCATTAGCCGAGTGATAATTCCTGATATCTTCAAAAGAGCACCTCGACGCAAACGGCTCCAGGGAACCTCAAGGGTCTCCCAAGTTGCTGCTGGAAGTACTGGGCAACCGTCATGACAGTGCCGTCGCGTAGAGTAAAACTGAGCTGATTAGCACCGGCCTTGGAGAGACCCTTAATAACCCGCTTCCTATCCCCCGTTGTTTCAACGACGACGCGCATTCCGCTAATGAACCGCTGAAGGCGAATACGTTCACTATCGGGAAATCCAGGAGGTGCAAGCGCGTTCGGGGAATTATTCTGAAGGCCGCGATCCCTTAAGAAGTCCATGCACAAGTTGAGCAGAGGGCCCTCCTTATACATCATACCGGTCGCAATGTCAACGTTAACCAGCAAGCGTCCGATAGAAGGGCGGACGGATTGGAAGTATCCGCGCCAGAGCTCAATGCCACCGCCAATATCTCGCCTTTCTCGGTCTGTGAAAAAGGATCGCACGTTGAAAGGATTGTTGAGGTTGGGTTCTTGACGTATCACATTGTTCAAAGCCTGTTCGGATCATGTTGGCCGGAGATGCAGGACACTTCGAAGGCTGAATACAACTGACCATGATGACAGTGAGAACGATATTGTCGTTGGACTGTTGACCATTCACGAATCGCTCAAGGACCCTGGCGATGAGTAAGACATTGTATCTACCGCAAGAGGTAAAAAAAATTACTCGGAATTGATGTCTGCGACAAGAGTAAGCTTGATCTTGTAGACCTTTGGTGGCTTCGTCGGGTTGTGGCCTCCGTTCGCCTGAGGAAGGCTCACGTGAAACTGCAAGTTGAATTACAAAAATGGGCGTCGTGTTTTTTTCTTTTGAAAAAAAAAAAAAAGTCAAACCTCACGAGCATCTGCGTCTCCCAGAGGTAATCTACGCGGCGCAAAAATATTTGCACGCCCGTCATAGACGACAAGAGGCGTGAAAATGGCAGGCTGGGAAGCTTGAAGAATTTTGACTAGTTCCATATTAAAACGGGCTGGGAGTTTGGGGGGATCAATGACTAGATCAATGTTCGCTTCTCGATCAACCAATTCAAAGCCTCATCAAGGTCAGTCACACACCGACTACTCAAGAATGTTATGTATGCTAGTCAACCAAATGAGGATTAGAGCACGCACCATCGTAGTGATAAATCTTTGACTGGGGTATGCTTGCTTCAAACGCGTTGACGCGGATTCGGATAACACTTCCGTCGGTCCCGTAGTCACGCCTCTTGACACCGACAGTGGTGACATGGTCTGCGAGATTGAACGAGTAGACATAAAAAAATGTATTTTAAGGCAAAATCTTGACATAACGAAAAGACGTACCGGCTATGCTTGGGCCAACATGCGTGCCACCACGACCCACACCACGACCGGGGCCGCCCCGGGCAGGACCACGTCCTCCACCGCGGCCGCCACGATTAGATGCGATTCGAGGGGGCATGGTTTAGCAACAGCAAGAGCCTAAGAGAGGTCGAAGAAAGAAACGCGTGCACTCGAGTCTGACGGTTATCAAACGAAGGTGGCAAGCTGAAGGAGGAAAGATATCAGCAAAGGTTTATATACTGATAGCGGTGCCTGTGAGAAAAGATGTGATACGTGGTCCTATGACTTGATTCTATCGCTATCTGGGCTATGCATGATGGAAGTCATTGCCGTTCAGATGGCACTTCTAGCCTCATTGCAGAAACTTGCTGCGGATTTCTCAGAAGCGTCATAAACTACAATATTCAAAGATACGCCCATCCTCTGAGATGATCAGTGATACGTCGTAAAGAACTGACGTGTGAAGTTGTGAACCTACTCGACATTATTGTGAAAACTGTCTATAAGTAGACAGTTTGCTGCAGTAAGTACGAGAAGATCACCACTCTAGCCAGAAATGGGCAAAGCCAAGAGATACTGAGCTCTTCCAAACTCTTCTGTGAATCAAGTAAGATGGGCGCTTCCTTCCGCCTTGTGACTACTGCGGGCTGCAGGGTGAACGGCAATTGAACGGGATCGAACTTTGCTTAAAAAAATCAGATAAGCAAACGTGTAAAATGCCGCAGTTCAATCGCCACACTTTCTAATTCTCGTCAGAATGCGAGAGTTTTGAAGAGTAATCTAGCTTGAGGAACCCGAGTTCGCTGAAGTGGTAGATTGTAAAGTTGTGGCAACAGGAAGAAGGGAAGAAGAAGGGCATAATTCAGTTGGGTCATGAGCGTCTAAATAAAACATGGTCAAACATTCTTTGATGTCATTCACCACCACATCTCTCTCCTTCGCATCACGACGAATCACTTGCTCACGACGATTGCCACCATTCTGCCGGACTTTTTCAACTTCATGGAGACAAGAAGACCACTACAAAACTCTTGGGCTTCCTCATGGTGCCAGTAAGGCGCAAATCAAAGTAACTAGTCACTTTCTCCACCTGTCGCACATCCCTGAAGAATATCTAGTCACATTTTTATAGAGTGAGTTTCAAACAATATTTGCTGCCATAATATAACTAGTCTGCGTTCAGCTAAGCAAAAGACACCATCCTGATGTCTCTGGCGACCCCAAGTCACGAGAGATCTTTCACTCTGTCAGTGAAGCGTATTCTGTGCTGAATAATGATCGAGAACGGTAGGAGGGTCCATCCAATACTACTCGAGCGTTATCCTTATGCTGTCACTCAGCCGTGCATACGATCGCAGCCTTCTCCACCGAGCCCCACCAACCCCTTCACCATATCACTATTCTCCCCGCCCACCATCATCAAAAGGTCCCAGGACTAGCTACGCATGGGAGTACTCGAATCGTGCTAGAGGTTTTGCACAACGGAAGCCTCCACCAGCCGCGGACTATGATTACAGTGGCGCCTACAGTCGGACACAGGGCTCACAAGACCCGCTTCCTGGGCAAGGGAGACCATATACCCCGCCTTCCTACCATGATGTCTTGACGGGCGAACGAAGGAGGCTGGAAGACAAGGAGCGAGAGATGGATAGGGTGCGAAATGAGTCGACGGTGTACCGGGCAATACAACTCATCAGCTTTCTTGCGCTGAGTTTCGCCATTTTCGGTGGTATGAAGTCTCCCAGCTAATCACAACGGCATGATATCGTGGCGGAATCAAGGAGCATAGTTTTATCAACTTACAAAAAGAGGGCTGTATAGGTTTGTACATAGATCAGAATGGGTTATTCAACCTGAAAAGATGACTGTCGGACCCTTGGTGTGAATTCAAGTTGCATTGACGCGGGGCGGTCATTAGACGTCTGTCCCAAGCGAGCTCTGCTCGAGTGACTAGGCTTTGCTGCGCCTTCGGGAGTATGTCTTCAAAATGTTCAATCTTCTGCTGTATTCTGTTGTGATAGCGGGAAGGAAGGCGAGGGGTTTCTTCCTGTAGGGACACATCTGGTAGTTGCTGCACAGCAACTCTTACTGTATTCAAGCGTTTCTAGGGAGAAAGCGAGGGCAACGGGGTACACGAGAGGAAATATTCCTCCGAATATCGAGGTGTCAGTTATTAGCTTTCATAGGGAGAGTGCGCGCCGATAGAACCGATGTTCTGCTTTCGTTCGGTGTAGTCTTTATCCAAACAAGGCAGCCGAAGAATCAGTAGGATTGGTTTTGGTTGTATGTGGCGGAGTCCTGCGGCCCTTGACTCATGACAAGAGCATCCAGAAAAGGCGGCGCAGGCAATATATGGCCTTAAGCAGGGAAGTTCGTAATATCTCACGTCCCAGGGGGTTGAAAGAGGGGGGTTGGTCCTCCTCCTAAGATAGCAGTACCCTGCTCGCCTGCGGTGATCCATGACCTCTCAAGCCAAAGTCATCTCCTCACTATGCGCAATTGATACCATGCCCTCAACTCCGAAAACCGTTTTCGC